>Ga0193696_1000058_pt1 | contig 49116 bp, 37 predicted proteins | sample L3m1metaG_FD_145074 | JGI IMG/M metagenome (GOLD analysis project Ga0193696, IMG submission 145074) | Soil microbial communities from a riparian zone of the East river system, Colorado, United States - L3m1 | ecosystem: Environmental > Terrestrial > Soil > Riparian zone | place: USA: East River... | reverse complement strand
CAACACGCCGATCATCAGCATCGTCGGCCAGACCACGGTCGACACGCAGGGGGTGACGAATGCCGTCACGCTCGCGTACACCGAGATCGACACGAATACGGCGAACGACGAGTCGAACGACACCGTCGTCATCCTCGCGCCGACGCTGGTCAAGATGTTGACCATGGACGGCGTGCAGAACAAGAACGGCGTCACGCTGACCTGGCAGACGTCGTACGAGTCCGACAACCTCGGCTTCTACGTCTGGCGCGAGACCGCCGACGGCAACCGCCAGAAGCTCAACGATCACATCATCACCGGCTCGGCGCTCTTCACGAAGAGGACGATCACGTCGGGCGGCAGCTATCGCTTCAACGACCGCAAGGCGCCCACCGGCTTCGCGCAGTACTACATCGAGGACGTTGACCTGAACGGCACGCGCACCATGCACGGCCCGGTCACGCCGCGCCTCGGCGCGAGCGACGCCGGCGGCGGCGACTCGACCACCGATCCCGATCCGGGTCTCGGTTCGGTCGGCGGCATCTTTACCACCGACGCGGGCCTGGGCGTCACGCCCGCCGCTCCGTCGGCGCTGCTCGCCGATCGCACGACCCAGCAATGGGTCGATCGGATAGCCCAGCAGTGGATCGTCGCGAACGACAAGGCGGCGAAGCTCGTCATCACCTCGGCCGGCTGGTATCGCCTGAAGAAGAGCGACCTCATCGCGGCCGGCTTCGATCCGGGCTCCAACAGCAAGACCATCGCGGTGTTCGCGGACGGCATCGAAGTGCCGCTGCTCGTGAACGATGGTCCGGACGGCAAGCTCGATGCGAACGACACGATCGAGTTCTACGGCACCGGCGTCGACACGCCGACGGCCGGAGGCCACATCTACTTCGTCGTGACGAACAAGGGGAAAGGCCTCCGCCTGACTGCGCAGAAGTCGGCGAAGAGCGGTCCGCCCGCGCCGGCGAGCTATCCGTACAGCTTCTCGCGCACCGAGCGCTTCATCTACTTCGCCGCGCTGACCAACAACGGCGACCGCGACAACTTCTTCGGCCAGTTCGTTTCCGATTGGCCGGTGAGCGAGAACGTCACGGTCGCGAACATCGACCCGAATGCCTCATCGGCGCAGCTCGAGGTCGTGATGCAGGGCGTGACCGAGAACTTCGATCACGTCACCTCGGTCGTCATCAACGGCCACGAGGTCGGACCGGTCCGCTTCCGCGGCATGACCCGCAACGTCACCACGCTTTCGGTGCCGGCGTCGTACCTGGTCAGCGGCGAGAACCTCATCACCTTCACCGCGACCGGCGGCTGGAACGACTACAGCCTCGTCGAGTCGGTGCGCATCACGTATCCGCATCTCTACAAGGCCGATAACGGCGCGTTGATGTTCACCGTTGCCGGCGGCTCGCAGGTGGCGGTCGGCGGCTTCGCGTCGAATGACGTGCAGGGTGTCGATCTCACCGATCCGGCCGCGCCGGTGTCGCTGAGCGTGACGTCGTCGAACGGCACGGCCACCATCACCGCGCCCGACGGCGGGACGCGCACGATCTTCCTCTTCCAGGGCTCGCGCGTAGTGTCGCCGCCGCAGGCGGTGATGAACGTGCCGTCGACGTGGAACGACGCGAAGAACGCCGCGAACATGGTGATCATCACCAACAAGGCGTTCATCGACGCCGCGAACACGTTGAAGCGGGCGCGCGACGCGCAGGGTGTGTCGACGACCGTCGTCGACGTGCAGAACATCTACGACGAGTTCTCGTTCGGCATGCACTCGCCGTACGCCATCCGCGACTTCCTCAAGCGGACCGCGACGTGGAAGACCGCGCCGCATTACGCGATCCTCATCGGCGACGCCAGCACCGATCCGCGCAACTACATGGGCATGGGCAGCGTCGACTTCGTGCCGACGAAGTCGATCGCCACGTACTACCTGAAGAGCGCGAGCGACGACTGGTTCGCCGACTTCAACGACAGCGGCATCCCGTCGATGGCCCTCGGCCGCATCCCGGTGCGGACGGCGGAAGAGGCGGCGACGGTGATCGGCAAGCTGACCCGCCGCCCGGTTGCGCCTCCGGTCGATTCGTGGGCGAAGAAGGTCGAGATCATCAACGACGTTCCGAACGGCGTGCCGTTCGAGAAGGCCGCCGACCAGGTCGCGCTGCTCGTCCCGACGCCGGCGTACAGCGTCGACCGCATCTCGCTGACCACCGCCGGCGCGGGCGACGTCGTGACCGCGTTCAACAACGGCTCACTGTTGCTCAACTACATCGGTCACGGCTCCGCCGAGCTGTGGGACCAGGGCTCATTCAGCACCTGGGCCGCCTACTCGCTCACCAACGGCGACAAACTGCCGTTCGTCGTGACCATGAACTGCCTCAACGGCGTCTTCCACGACATCTGGTCCGAGAGCGTCGCCGAAGGCCTCCTCAAGAGCCCGAACGGCGGAGCGATTGGCGTGTGGGCGTCGTCCGCCCTGACCTCGCCCGACCAGCAGTACCTGATGAACGCGGAGCTCTACAAACAGATCTTCGGCGGCACCACGTCGATCGGCGATGCGATCCTGAAGGCGAAGCAAGCCACCCAGGACCGCGACGCGAGACGGACGTTCATCCTGTTCGGCGATCCGACCCTGCGACTGCACTAGCCCCCCCCTGGTCCTTCTCCCCCGCAACGGCGGGGGAGAAGGTGCCGCAGGCGGATGAGGGGGTCGCCCCCCTACAAAGCGTAGACCACGAACTCCGAGGTAGCGTTTTGCGCATGACGCGCAAGAACCGCCCGCTGCTTCACTACGCGCGCGAAATGCGGCGCGGATCAACTCCAACCGAAGCGCGGCTCTGGCGCTGGCTACGCACGCGCCCGTACGGCTACAAGTTTCGACGGCAGGTGCCGATTGGGCCGTTCATCGTTGATTTCTATTGTGCGGAGTTGAAGCTGGTGATCGAAGTCGATGGGCGTCATCACTCGAACATCGACATGCATGAATACGACGATGCGCGGACGCTTGATCTGTATCTGATGGGGTATCGCGTATTTCGGATTGCGAACGAGACGCTTGATCTGTATCAGATGGTGTCCGATCAGGTGTATTGGATGATTGCGCAGTGTGCGGCGCCCCCTCATCCGCCTGCGGCACCTTCTCCCCCGACAAGCGGGGGAGAAGGCTAGTGGTTGGTGGGTCTTCGATGCGCTGGCGCGGTGAACGTGACGCGCCAGATCGTCCCCGCGCCGTCATCGGAAATCAGCAGCGAGCCGTCCGCGAGTACGAGCAGTCCCACCGGCCGCCCCCACACGTTGCGGCTCGTTTCATCGGGCGACCAGCCGATGACGAAGTCGTCGTAGCCGCCGGCGGGTTTGCCGTTCTCCATCGGGATGCGGATCACTTTGTAGCCGGTGCGTTTGGAGCGGTTCCAGGAGCCGTGCAGGGCGACGAAGGCATCGCCGTTCCAGTCGCGGGGGAACATCGCGCCGTTGTAGAAGGCGATGCCGAGGGAGGCGGAGTGAGCCTGGATGAGAACGTCGGGGACGATCGCTTTCGCCACCAGATCGGGGCGTTGATTGCTGGCGTTCGGATCGACGTGCTGACCGAGGTACGAATACGGCCAGCCGTAGAAGCCGCCGTCGACGACTGACGTCGCGAAGTCGGGGACGAGATCGTCGCCGAGGAGGTCGCGCTCGTTGACCGCGGTCCAGAGCGCGCCGGTGACCGGCTCGATGGCGAGGCCTGACGGATTGCGCAGACCGCTGGCGAAGATCCGCTTGCCGCTGCCGTCGGGATTCATCACCAGGATCGTCGCGCGCGTCGGATCCGATTCCGGCGAGGCGTTGCTGCTCGACCCGACGCTCGCATAGAGCTTCGATCCGTCGGCGCTGAAGACGATGTTGCGCAGTACGTGTCCGCCGCCCGAGGTGAGCGTCGTGATCAGCGTCGGCGTCGTGCCGATCGCGCTCGTCTGTCCATCGGTGTAGGGATAACGAACGATGCCGTTGGTATTGGCGACGTAGAGAAATTCATCGTGGAATGCGAGGCCGAACGGCTCGTTGAGACCGCGCGCGAACACGAACGACTGGTTGCCGCGGAGCACCGTGATGCGATTGGCGGGAGTCTCGGTTACGAAAACGTCACCATTCGGCGCGAGGGCCATGTAACGCGGACCGGAGAGCCCGCTGGCGAAGACGGAGATCGAAAAACCGGGCGGGAGAATGAGCGACGCGCCGGCCGGTTTCGGCGTGACGATGGGGCCGTTATCGACGCTCGGAGTGGCCCGCGGCGCAGGGAGTTGCTCGGGGCGGAGGTCGTAATGCTGCAGCGTCAGCGTGGCTGCGAGAACGAGGGCGATCATGATGCGATCCTACTGATGCAACAAGCGCGCAGGCACCTCATCCGGGGGTAGCGGCACCGAGAAGTAGAACCCCTGCGCGTAGTCGATGTCGAGTCCCCGCATCCGCTCCACTTGCTCCGCGGTCTCCAGGCCTTCCACCGTGACCTGCATCCCCAGCAATCGCGCGAGGGCGGAGATGGTGCGGACGATGTCGTCGCCGCGGCGCTCGTCCTGATCGAGCAGGAACGAGCGGTCGATTTTCAGCACGTCGAACGGGAAGAGCCGGAGCGAGCTGAGTGATGACCAGCCGGTGCCGAAGTCGTCGAGGCTGAGGCCGACGCCGATGGCGCGCAGGTCGCGCAGCAGGGCCGCCGATCCTTCCGCGCTTTCGATCAGCACCGACTCCGTCACCTCGAGGTGCAGGCGGTTCGCGGCGACGCCGCTCTCCATCAGCGCCTCGCTGATGCGATCGACGACATGCGGCTGCAGCAGTTGCCGCGCGGAAAGATTGACGTGCATGTCGAAGCCGCCGCCGACTCCCGCGCGATCCCATTCCACGAGCTGCCGCAACGCTTCGCGCAACACCCAGTCGCCGATCGGCACGATCAGTCCCGTTTCTTCGGCCACGGAGATGATCGCGTCGGCGGAGACGAACTGCTCGCCGCGCTGCCAGCGGATGAGCGCCTCGACGCCGCGCATGCGTCCGTCCGCCATCGAGACGATCGGCTGATAGAAGACGCGCAGCTCGCCGCGATCGATGGCCCGCCGCAGATCGGTCTCGAACTGCAGCAGGTTGAGCGCGCGCTCGTGCATCGCCGCGTCGAAGACCTCGTGCCGCGCCTTGCCGTTCGCCTTCGCGCGATACATCGCGATGTCGGCGTCGCGCAGCACGTCCTGCGGACGGGTGTAGCCGCTGGCGCTGAAGGCGATGCCGATGCTGACGCTGGTGAAGATCTCGTGGCCGCCGATGTCGAACGGGAGGAGCAGGTCTTCCTGAATGCGCCGCGCCGTGCGCACCGCGGCGGTGATGTCGTCGATCCCTTCGACCAGCACTGCGAACTCGTCGCCGCCGAGGCGGGCGATGGTGTCGATCGCGCGCAGCGTGGTGCGCAGGCGGCCGGTGACCGCGATCAGCAGGTCGTCGCCGACGACATGTCCGAGCGAGTCGTTGACCACCTTGAATCGATCGAGGTCGAGGAAGAGCACCGCGTAGTACGACTGCGGATGGCGGATCTGCGATTCGATCGCGCGCTGCAGGCGGTCCATGAACAGCGCCCGATTCGGCAGATCGGTCAGCGCATCGTGGAACGCGTCATGAGTCAGCCGCTCCTCGGCGCGCTTGCGTTCCGTGATGTCCGTCGACGATCCGGCGATGCGCGTGGCGTTGTCTTCCGCGTCGCGCACCGCGAGTCCGCGGCTGAGCATCCAGCGCTCGGTGCCGGTCGACGTGCGGATGCGATGCTCGTGCTCGAAGTGCGGCGTCACGCCGCGCAGATGCGCCTCGAGCGTGCTGCGGAGGATGTCGACGTCGTCGGGATGCACGCGCGAGAACCATTCGTCGGGCGAGCTTCCGATCTGGTCCTCGGTGTAGCCGAACATCGACTTCCAGCGCGGCGAGTAGTAGACGTCGTTCGTCCGCAGGTTCCACACCCAGAGGCCGTCGTTCGCGCCGCGCGCGGAGAGCGCGTACCGCTCTTCGCTCTCGCGCAGCGCGCTGAGCGTGCGGCTCTGCTCCAGCGCGTATCGGATCGAGCGCTCGAGCAGTTGCGCGTCGATCTCGCCCTTCACCAGGTAATCGGCGGCGCCGGCGCGCATCGCCGCGAGATCGACCTCGCCGTCGTCCTGACCGGTGAGCAGGACGAGAGGCGCGGGGCAGCCGGATGCGCGTGCGTGCACAAGCAGCTCGAGGCCGTTGTGCTCACCGAGGCGGTAGTCGATGAGATAGATGTCGTGCGCGTTGAGGACGATCGTGTCGATCGCTTCGTCGAAGTCGGAGACCCAGTCGAGCACGAACGAGGTGCGCTTGCTGTCGGCCAGGAGGTCGCGCGTGACGACGAAGTCATCCTCGTCGTCGTCGACGAGGAGGATGCGTACTGCGCGCGGCTCGAATTCAGACAAGGCGGTCGGGAGGGAGCTCGACGATCTCGATCCAATAACGGCCGATGTCGCGCATGACGGCGACGAGGCCTTCGAAACTGACGGGCTTGGTGATGAAAGAGTTGGCGCCGAGGTCATAGGTTCGGTAGATGTCTTCTTCCGCTTTGGAGGTAGTGAGCACGATGATCGGGATGCGGCGGAGATCGGGATCGGCCTTGATCTCGCGCAGCGCCTCGCGGCCGTCTTTGCGCGGCATGTTGAGGTCGAGCAGGATCAGGCCGGGAGTCGGTGCGGCGTCGGGCTCGGAGTAGCGGCCGCGCCGGTAGAGGTAGTCGAGCAGCTCATCGCCATCCTCGACGAAGCGGAGGTCATTGACCACGCGGCTCTCCTCGAGCGCGTCGGCCGCGAGCATCCGGTCTTCTTCGTCGTCATCCGCGAGCAGGATGACGATCGGTCGTGCGCCGTTGGGCATTGTGTTCCTCCGATGGTAACCGGTTACATATCACTCATCAGTCGCTTCATCAGTGGCTGTCGCGCTTATCGATGTGTGCCTGCCGGAGCGGCAAGGTCACCGTGAACGTCGATCCCTCGCCAGGTTTGCTCCGCGCCTCGATCGTTCCGCCGTGACGTTCCGCTATTCTGCGGCAAATTGCCAGCCCGATCCCGGTTCCTTCGTATTCGCCGCGGCCGTGGAGACGCTCGAACATGGTGAAGATGCGCTCCGCGTATTTCTCGTCGAAGCCGATGCCGTTGTCTTCGACGGTGAGCCGGCAGCGGCTGTCGCTCACCGCGGCCTCGATGCGCACGAGCGGCGGCGCCCCGGGACGATGGAACTTCAGCGCGTTTCCCGCGAGGTTCTGCAGCAGCTGCCGCATCTGCAGCGGATCGGCGTCGATCGACGGCAGCTCGCCGATGTAGATGTGTCCTCCGACGTCGTGCAAGCGCACCTCGAGGTCGTGCGCCACTTCGTGCGCGATCTGATCGAGGTTCACGGAAACGAACGGCTGACCCTTCGTGGTGACGCGCGAGAACGTCAGCAGATCGTTGATCAGCACCTGCATCCGTTTTGCGGCCGATCGCATGCGGTGCACGTAGTCGCGCGCCTGCGCCGGCAGCGCCTCGGCGTGCTTGTTCTCCAATAGATCGCCGAACGCCTGGATCTTGCGCAGCGGCTCCTGCAGGTCGTGCGAGGCGACGTAGGCGAAGTCCTCGAGCTCGCGGTTGCTCTGCTCGAGCCGTTTCGTGAACTGGCGCAGCTCTTCGTCCGCCTGTTTGCGCTCGCGGATGTCGCGCGCGATCACGACCGCGCCGCGCTGCACGTCGTGCTCGCTGATCGGGGAGATGGAGACGCTGACGTCGATCTTCGTGCCGTCGCGATGGCGGAAGACGCGCTCCTGATCGCGGATCGGTCCGCGGCGTGAGAGCTCGCCGAGCGTGCGCGAGATCGTGTCGTCGAGGTCGTGCGGCTCCAGCGTGTCGATCGAGCGTCCCATGATGTCGGCGTCGGGGAACCCGAGGAGTCGCGAGACCGCGCCGTTGGTCACGCGGATGCGGCCGTCGGAATCGATGACGAACAGCGCGTCCGCCATCGTCTGCAGGATCTCGCGCGCGGCGCGTGCGGCGGTGATGTGCTGCAGGCGGTGGCGCTGGATCGTCGTCCAGGCGCTGGCGATGAAGGCGAGGACGGGGATGAAGCCGATCGGCCGCATGCGCACGCCGAGCATCGGCAGGAAGTCGACGGCGGCGACGTAGACGACGGCGAAGCTGATGAGCATCTTCGCCACGCGCTCGCGGCGTTTGAAATTGTGCGTGCGCCGGTACTCGAGGATTCCTTCGACGACGTGCGCTCCGAGCGCGCCGAGGAAGAAGATGAGGAACGGCGCGGCGAGGTAGCCCATCCGCGGATACCAACCCCACGAATGCGGCTCCATGGTGCGGATGACGCCGTCGGTGAATGCGGAGATGACGGCGAAGACGATCGACGCGAGCCAGAGCGCGCGGATGACGCGGATGCGCGCGGAGTAGAGGCGAAGCGCGGTGGCGGTGAAGTCGTAGATCGCCGCGGGGAAGAAGCAGACGCCGGTGATGGCGATGCGCGCCCAGACCTTCGCGACGTCAGGATCGGTCGCGGTGAGCATGAACGTGAAGGCGGCGAACCAGACGCCGACCAGCACGATCATCACGGAGAAGAGGACGCCCACCCGCGACGCCCGCTGCCGCGTGTAAATCACCGCCGCGAGGATGAAGAGCGAGATGCCGACGACGGCCCACGGGATTGCATAGGCGTTCCAGTGGTAGGGCACGCCGCATTCTAACGTTCCCCTCTCCCCGCGGCGCGGGGAGAGGGGTCAGGGGTGAGGGGGCTATTACCGCGTCCCGATCGAATCAATCTTCCGTGCGTCGAACAGACCGCCGCGCACCCAGTTGCCCGAGAGCGTGACGCGATCGCCGTGGCGGAGATCGTCGATGCCGAGGCGGCTGTTGCGGCGGTTCAGCGACCGCATGTCGACCGTGATGTAGCCGCGGTCGGCGCGGAGGTTGACCGTGCCGCGCCGGAAGTCGACGCGATCGACCACGCCGCGCACGACGTCGCCGTAGCGTCCGCCGTCGTTGTAGTAGCCGCCGTCATCCGGCCATCCGAGGTCATCGACCGTGACGTAGCCGTTGTCGAAGATGCCGCCGAGACGGATGGAGAGACCGACGCTGAGGCGGTGTCCGCGCAGGTGCGACTGCGGCACCCAGTACGAGTAGTTCCCGCGATCGAGATAGATGCGGTAGCCATCGCGCTCGTGCTTGAAGCTGCGGATCTTTCCCGACTCGCTGATGCGGTTGTCGTGGCGCCGCGAATCGTTTTCACGGCTGTAACTGCCGTCGTTGCGATTGTCGCCGCGGCTCTCGCCTCGGTTGTTGCGCCATGACCCATCCTGAGGACGGGAGTCCGCGAACGCGGACGCGGTGAGCAGGATCGCCAGCGCGCCCGTTCCTGCCACTTTTACGGCCATTCTGCTGATGTTTTTCATGTTTTTCTCCGTGTTAGCTATTGGACTGCTGGCGGGTGTAATCGCAATCGGGCTGCCATTCGTCTGATGCTCGACAAGGAGGCAGCCAGCAATGAAGAAAGTGATCACCGCAATACTCGCCATCGCGTTCAGCGCGACGATCGCCTTCGCCGGTCCGGCGGAGAGACTGAACCTGACACCCGAGCAGAGGCAGCAGTGGGTGGAGCTTCGGAAGTCGTTTCATCAGCAGATGAAGCAGCTCCGCCAGGAGCACGAGCAGAAGCTGATGTCGATGCTCACCGCCGAGCAGAAAGCGGAGTTCGAGCAGATGAAGGCCGAGCGGAGAGCGCATCGCGAGCATCGCCGCAACCGGCGGTAGCGAACGGACAACTGTCCGCGGACAACTGTCCGCCGGAGCCCCCGGCGGACACCCTCCAAATCCCCTAACCTCAATCAAATCAACGACGTCTCAAATGGCATCCCCGTTGCTCCATGGGGCTGCCACATGATCGAAAACAGCTCCTCGATGGATCGCGCGGTCGCGGCGCCGAAAGGGCTCACGCGGAACCGCGCCGTCCTTCTCGGCGGGACCATCGCCCTGGCCATCCTCGCGGCGGTCCTCTTCCCCTCCATCCGTCGCTGGTCGAACGCCGACCGGTCCGTCGACGCCACCACGATGAGTATCGCCGCCGTCACGCGCGGCGATCTGCGGCGCGACGTCTCCGTCCAGGGGCGCGTCGTCGCGGCGCTTCATCCGACGCTCGTCGCGCCGGCGCAGGGGACGGTCTCGATGACCGCGAAGGCGGGACAGGTCGTGCGCAAGGGGGAGATCCTCGCCATCATCGACAGCCCCGAGGTGCGCAGCGCGCTGGAGCAGGCGAAGGCGCAACTGCTCTCGCTGCAATCCGACACGGAGCGCGAGAAGATCGCGGGACGCCAGTCCGCGGCGCGGCTCCGCCAGGAAGCCGACATCGCGCGCACGCGGCTCGAGGCGGCGAAGCGCGCGCTGGTGCGCGCCGAGACGCTGCACAAGGAAGGGCTGCTGAACCGCGGCGACTTCGAGCGCGCGCAGGACGAGCTGCATCTCGCCGAGCTCGAGGTGGCGCAGGCGACGCGCGAGATCGCGTTGAGCGAGGAGTCGTCGTCGTTCAACGTCCGCGCGAAATCGCTGCAGGTGGAGCGGCAGCAGTCGGTCGCCGCGGAGCTGCAGAAACGCTTCGACGACCTCACCATCCGCGCGCCGTTCGACGGCATGATCGCGGCGCTGCCGGTCAACGACCGCGACTCGGTCGTGGCCACCGCGCCGGTCGTCAGCATCGTCAATCTCTCCTCGCTCGAGCTCGAGCTGCAGATCCCCGAGGACTACGCGGCCGACGTGCAGATCGGGACGCCGGTGTCGATCACGTACGGCGCGGAAGAGCAGCAGGGGCACGTCACGGCGGTCTCGCCGGAAGTGACCGGCAACCAGATCACCGCGCGCGCGGTGCCCGATCGCGGCTGGGACGCATTTGGTAGAGGCGGGATGAAGCAGAACCAGCGCGTCACGACGCGGCTAGTGTTCGAGTCGAAGCACAACGTGTTGAAAGTTGCGCGCGGCGCGTTCCTGGAGAGCGGCGGCGGACGGAGCGCGTACGTCGTCGACGGCAACAGCGCCACGCGCCGCGCCATCGAAGCGGGCGCCGTGAGCGTCTCGGAAATCGAAATCGTGAGCGGCCTGCGCGAGGGGGAGCGGATCGTCGTCTCCGACACCTCAACGTTCGGCGACGCCCGCACCATCATTCTTCATTGAGGGGGAGCCACACACATGCTTGAAATGAGCGGCATTCGCAAGGTCTATCGCACCGATCTCGTCGAGACGCACGCGCTGGAGGGACTCTCGCTGACCGTCGGCGCGGGCGAGTTCGTCTCCGTCATGGGGCCGTCGGGCTCGGGCAAGACGACGTTCCTCAACATCGCCGGACTGCTCGACGTCTTCGACGGCGGCACCTACCGCCTCGACGGAAAAGACGTCAGCAAGTTGAGCGACGGCGAGATGTCGGGCATCCGCAACCGCAACGTCGGCTTCATCTTTCAGAGCTTCAACCTGATCCCCGACCTCGACGTCTTCGACAACGTCGACGTCCCGCTCCGCTACCGCGGCCTCGTGGCCGCCGAACGGAAACAGCGCATCGAGAAAGCGGTCGGCATGGTCGGCCTCACCTCGCGCATGCATCACCTCCCGTCGCAGCTCTCCGGCGGCCAGCAGCAGCGCGTGGCCATCGCGCGCGTGCTCGCCGCGGAGCCGAAGCTGATCCTCGCCGACGAGCCGACCGGCAACCTCGACTCGCTCATGGCGCGCGAGATCATGGATCTGCTCGACGACATCAACAAGAAGGGGACGACGATCGTGATGGTCACGCACTCGCCCGAATGCGCCGCGCGCGCGTCGCGCGAGATCCATCTGCTCGACGGCAAGGTCGTCGACATCGAGCGCCCGCCCGCGATCGTGGCAGCGCAGGGGTAAGACGATGCTCGCCTACAACACCACGGTCGCCACGAAGAGCCTGCGCCGTCATCCACTGCTCGCCGCCGTGATCATCGCCGGCATCGCCCTCGGCATCTGGGCCTCGACGACGTTCACCACCGTGCGCCACATGTTCGCCCGCGATCCGCTGCCCGGCCGCAGCGACCGGATGTTCTACGTGCGGATGGACAACTGGGATCCGGCGCGCCCGTATCCGGCCGATGCCACCAACAACGGCCTGCCGATCCCGCCTCAGGTCACCTATCGCGACACGATGGAGCTGATGCGCTCCAACATCCCGGTCCGGCAGACGGCGGACTTCATCTCGAACCTCGTCGTCTATCCCGATCGAAAGGTCTCGCGTCCCTACACCAGCCCGATCCGGCTCTGCTTCAGCGATTTCTTTCCCATGTTCAACGTGCCGTTCCGGTACGGGCACGGATGGGACAAGCGGGCCGACGCGAACGTGGAGCAGGTGGTGGTGATCGATCACGCCACGAACCAGAAGCTCTTCGGCGGAGGGAACAGCGTCGGGAAACACATCCGCCTCGCGGACCGCGACTTCACGATCGTCGGGGTGCTCGAACCGTGGCGCCCGTTCATCCGCATGTACGACATGACGTCGAACTTCGTCGCGGAGCCGGAGCCGCTGTTCATCCCGTTCAGTCTCACGCCGAAGATGCAGCTCCGTCCCTTCGGCAACACGGACAACTGGAAGACCACCGGCCCGAACTACGAAGACTTCCTCGCCGGGGAGACGGACTTCATCCAGTACTGGGTCGAGCTCCGCTCGCCGGGCGACCTCGCCGCGTATCAGCGCTTCCTCGACGACTACGTGAAGCAGCAGAAGAAGAGCGGCCGCTTCCCCCGTCCGCTGTTCAACGCCGTGAAATCGATGCGCCAGATGATGACCGAGTACGGCATCGTCCGCCCGCAGATGACGGCCATGGCGGTGATGTCGATCCTCTTCCTCGTCATCTGCTCGATGAATCTCACCGGCCTGCTGCTCGGCAAGTTCCTGGCGCGCGCGCCGGAGGTGTCGGTGCGGCGTGCGCTCGGAGCGAGACGCATCGACATCTTCATGCAGCACGTCATCGAGTGCGAGCTGGTCGGCATCGCCGGCGGCGTGGTCGGGATGCTGCTCTCGATCGCCACGCTGCGCTTCATCGGCAAGCTGATCGCCGACAGCGCGCGCATCTCGCTCGATCTGGAGATGGTCGCCGCCGCGGTCTTCCTCTCGCTCGTCGCCGGCCTGCTCGCCGGCGTCTATCCGGCATGGCGCATCTGCACCGTGCAACCGGCCGTGCAATTGAAAGCATGACAGCAGACAGCAGACAGCAGACCCGGCACTCGCTGTCCGTTCCCCTGCTGTCCGCCGTCCGCTGTCCGCTGTCCGACAAGGAGACATCACATGGAATTCGGCCCAATCACTCGCGCTCTCCTCCGCAACAAGACGCGCTTCATCCTCATCGTCCTGCAGATCGCCGTCACGCTCGCCGTGGTTACGAATGCCGTCAACATGATCACGGAGGAGCGGCGGCAGATGAACAAGCCGTCCGGCTTCGACGACGACAATCTCCTCTCCGTTCGCAGCAGGCCGTTCGCACCGGAGTTCGACAAGCAGGAGTACCGCATCGCCTCGGCGGAGAGCGATCTGCGCGCATTGCGCGGCATTCCCGGCGTCCGCTCCGTCGCCAACACCAACTTCCTGCCGTGGCAGGGAGGCGGCAACTCGGGAGAAGTGAAAATTATCGGCGGCGACGGCAGCCCGTATCGCACGCAGCAGTACGCCACCACGCCGGGCATCATCCAGACACTCGGAGTGAAGCTGCTCTCCGGCCGCGACCTGCGCGAGAGCGACATCGACGACGATCCGAGCTCGACGACCGCGACGGTCCTCATCTCGCGCGACCTCGAGAAGCTGATGTTCAAGGGAAAGAGCGCGGTCGGTCAGCAGATCACGACGGGCAACAGCGCCACGGACGGCACCATCTCGATCGTCGGCGTCTTCGATCCGTTCTACAACCCGTACGGCTGGCCGATTCACGAGTACAGCATGCTGTTCGCCGGACACGTCTCGCGCGCCGGCGCGCGCTTTCTCGTGCGCGTCGAGCCGGGGATGATGAGGAAGGTCGCGCCGATGGTCGAGAAGCGGCTCCTGGCGACGAACGACGGACGCAACATCGAGATGCGGCCGATCCCCGAGGTGAAGAACCAGTACTTCACGCAGGGGCGGATCGTGATCGGCGCGATGGCGATGGTCATCGTCCTCATCATCATCGTTACCGGTCTCGGCATCGTCGGCGTGACGTCGTTCACGGTGACGGAGCGGACGCGCCAGATCGGCACGCGGCGCGCCCTCGGTGCAACCAAACCTGCCATCGTTCGTTACTTCCTGATGGAGAATTGGATCATCACGAACTCCGGACTGATCCTCGGCGTCGCGCTCGCCTACGGGCTGAACTACCTCCTCGTCACGCAGACGTCGGGGGTGAAGCTCGACTGGCGGTTCGTGCTGGCGGGCGTCGCGCTGCTCTGGGCTCAGGGCATCGTGGCCACGCTCGCGCCGGCGATGCGCGCGGCCGCGGTGTCGCCGGTGATCGCCACGCGAACGGTATGACGGTTCAGCCGATGCAGCAATCGCAGAAGGCGCCGGCCGGCACGGTCCTCATCGTCGAGGACCAGCCTGCCGTCGCCCGCGCGCTGCTGCTGCTGTTCGACATCCACGGCATCGACGCCTTCGCCGCGTCGAACGCGGATGAAGCGCTGCGCGCCGTCGGCCGCGGTGAAGCCGACGTCGTCCTGCAGGACATGAACTTCACCCCCGGCGCGACGTCCGGCGATGAAGGGATGGCGCTCTTCCGCCGCCTGCGTCAGATCGCGCCCGGCATTCCGGTCGTTCTGCTCACCGCGTGGACGTCGCTCGAGAGCGCGGTGCAACTGGTGAAGGAAGGCGCGACCGATTACCTGGCCAAGCCGTGGAACGACGAGAAGCTGCTGACGATCGTCACGCAACTGCTCGAGACGCGGCGCGGCGAGCGCGAACGGCGCGGATCGCGCGCCGCGCTCGCGCAGACGTTCGATCTCTGCGGCATCGTCTACGAAAGCGCGGCGATGCATCGCGTGGTCACGCTCGCGCTGCAGGTCGCCGGCGCCGACGTGCCGGTCCTGATCACCGGACCGAACGGCGCGGGCAAGGAGAAGGTCGCGGAGATCATCCAGGCGAACTCGCGGCGCAGGAAAGCGCCGTTCGTGAAAGTGAACGCGGGAGCGCTTCCCGATCAGTTGCTGGAGAGCGAATTGTTCGGCGCCGAGGCGGGCGCGTTCACGGGTGCGAATCGTTTGCGCGTCGGACGCTTCGAGTCGGCGAACGGCGGCACGCTCTTCCTCGACGAGATCGGCAATCTCTCATCCGCCGGTCAGATGAAGTTGTTGCGCGTCCTGCAGAACGGCGAGTTCGAGCGCCTCGGCTCGAGCGAGACGCGCCGCGCCGACGTGCGGTTGCTCTGCGCGACCAACGCCGATCTGCGTGACGGTTCGTTCCGCCAGGATCTGCTGTTCCGATTGAACGTGATCGACATTCACGTCCCCGCGTTGAGCGCGCGCCGCGAAGACATCATCCCGCTCGCCCGCGCCTTCCTCGCCAACGCGTTGCGCAACAGCCGCTCGCGCGCGGAGCGGCTGACCGAGGAGGCCTGCAGCGCCCTCGTCGCATACGACTGGCCGGGAAATGTACGCGAGCTGCAGAACCGCGTGCAGCGGGGCGTCGTCACCGCCTCCGGCGACGTCATCACGCCGACGGACCTCGGTTTTTCCCTGGTGGAGCGACAGGCGCCCCCGCCTGTCGATTCCGAAAAACCGGAGCTCGAGCGCCTCCTCCTCGAGTCGGGCGGCAGCGTCTCCACCGTCGCCAAATCCCTCGGCATCTCGCGCCAGGCGCTCTATCGCAAGATGGAACGCCTCGGCATCATCCTCGAGCGCCGGCCGAAGGAATGACGTTCGCGGTTGCCGCCGTCGTCGTCCTCGCGGTTCTCCTCACCTGGATCGTCGCCCGCGCGCCGCTGCGCCGCATGAAGAAATCGCTCGCCGCGCTCAACGACGGCGTGCGCGGATTCGCCGACGGCGATTTCAGTCTCCGCCTTCGCGTCACCGGCGGAAAAGAGATCGCGTCGCTGGTGAAGATGTACAACGAGATCGGCGACGTGCTGCGGACGCAGCGCAATGAATCACTGCAGCGCGAGCTCCTGTTCGAGACCGTCCTGCAGACCACGCCGCTCGCCATCGTCCTCACCGACGCCGGCGGCCGGGTCGTCTACGCGAACCGCGCGGCGCGCGAAGTCTTCACGCCCGGTGATCGCATCGAAGGACGTCTCTTCGACGACATCCTCCGCGCCGCGCCGCAACTGCGCGAGTCGTTCACCTCCGATCGCGATTCGCTGTTCACCGCGGGCACCGAGACGTGGCACCTGTCGCGCCGCACGTTCTATCTCAACGGCCAGTCGCACGTGCTCTGCATCGCGAACCGCCTCACGCCCGAGCTGCGGCGGCAGGAGGTCGAGGTGTGGAAGCGCGCGATCCGCGTGCTCAATCACGAGCTGAACAACTCCTTCGCGCCGATCCGCTCGCTGTTCCACTCCGCGCGCGCCTTGCGCGATCGTCCCGAGCAACTGCATCGACTCGACGAGATCAACGCGGCGGTCGAGGAGCGACTCGATTACCTCCAGCGCTTTCTCGACGGCTACTCGCAGTTCGCGCGCTTGCCGAAGCCGCGCCGCGAGCAGGTGCCGTGGCTCGAGCTGCTCGAGGCGGTGCAGCGCATCGTGCCGTTCCGCATCGCCTCGCCGCTCCCCGAGCACAGCGGCGTCATCGACCGCACGCAGATCGAGCAGGTGGTGATCAACCTGGTGAAGAACGCCGCCGACGCCGGCAGCGAAGCCGAGGTGAGCGTGCAGCGCCGGGCGGGAGGCAGCGTGCTGACCGTCTCGGACCGCGGCGAAGGGATGACCGACGAGACCATCACCCGCGCCCTCCTCCCATTCTGGTCCACCCGCCCCGGCGGCTCCGGCCTCGGCCTGCCGCTCTGCAACGAGATCGTCGACGCGCACGGCGGACATCTGCGGATCGGGCGAAGGGAGGGTGGGGGGACGGTGGTCAGCTGCTGGTTGCCGGATGAATAGGTGGTGGGGCATCGTTCGAGGTGCTTTCACGCATCGGAACGGGAAGTTCGCGATCACCATTTTCGGTTTCACCAATGCGCGTCTTGACGCCGGGAGAGTTTCTGAAATGGGTGCACTGAGTGTTCGTCTTCCCGATTCCCTGCATCGCAAGCTCGGAGAGCTCGCCGCGCGCGAGGGTGTGTCGATCAATCAGCTGATCAGCTCCGCCGTGGCCGAGAAGATGTCCGCGCTGCTGACCGAGGAGTACCTCGCCGCGCGAGCGCAGCGGGGCAGCCGCCGGAAATTCGAGGCCGTGTTGTCGAAGGTGGCGGACGGCGAGCCGCTGGAGACCGACCGCAAGCCGGCGCTGCGCAAGCCGCGCCGCGCGAAGTAGTCACTCCCGAATCCGCGCCACCTTCATGATGTCGTGTCCCGGAAACAGAAATACCTCGCTGCGCGAGCTTTCGACGCGGCTGCGGATGTACGGCTCGTACTCCTCGCTCCGATAAAACGCCTCCGCCGCCTCGCGCGTAGGCCACTCGATCAGCACGAACACATGCGGCGTGGCGCCCTCGCCCTCGAGCCGCTCGATGCGCGGCGTGCGGGCGAGGAACTGACCGCCCGCCCGCTCCACCATCGGCGTCACGTCGCGGACGTAATCGGCCACCCACGTGTCGTCCGTCAGCTGGAGCGAGGCGAGCGTGTAGAACTTCATCGCGACCTCCACGCGGCGATGGCGAGCAGCACGCCGATCGTGAGCATCGTCCACAACACCAGCTCGTTCGGCGGCAGCATGAAGACGACGGTGATGATCGCGATCCAGATGATGGCGATCACGTTGATGAACTTCGAGAAGCGCCCGAGGTTCCACGGCGCGTTCGCTTTGAGTCCGTGGCGCAGCTTGAGCAGGATCGGGATGCCGTACGCGAGGTAGAGGCAGATCGTGCTGATCGACGTCACGACGAACCACGCGGCGGCGTAGACGCAGATCAGCACCGAGAGCGCCGACGTCACCAGGATCGCCACGTGCGGGATCTGATGCTTGCCGCTGACGCGCTTCAGCCAGCGCGAGCCGGGCATGCCGTCGTCGCGCGCGAACGCGTACCACATGCGTCCCATCGACGTGATCGACGCCACGCCGCAGAGCCACATGGCGACGCCGATGACGATGGCGATCGCATTCGCCAGCAGCGGCGGCAGGTTGTTGGAGATGACGTAGAGCACCGGATACGGATCGTTCGCCGTCGCCGCGACGTCGCCGTGCGGGATGCACCACGTCAGCACCATCAGCATCAGGTAGCCGGCGACCGCGGAGACGCCGACCGACAGCACGATCCCCCACGCGCTGTTCATCCGCGCCATCTTCGTCTCCTCGGCCATGTGCGCCGAGGCGTCGTAACCGGTGTACGTCCATTGCGCCTGGAGGAGGGAGAGGACGAAGAGGAGCAGCACCGGCGCGCTCGCGTAGAGCGCGCTCAGTCCCGGCACGAGTCGGAAGAGCGGCGACGGAAAGCCGCGGTCGCCGATCGCCATCACCTTCGACGTCTCCAGCAGATTCGCCGGCGGTTGAAAGGAAAAGAGGAAGGAGAGCGAGTTGTGATGCCGGCCGAAGAAGGTAAGCGCGACGACGATCAGCAGCACGCCGCCGATGTGCCACCAGACGCTGAGGTCATTGAGTCGCGCGGTGAGGCGCACGCCGGAGAGATTGATGATCACCTGCGGGATCATGATCAGCACCATCACGCCGATCTGCACCCACCACGACGTCGCCGTATGCGTCACGGCGCCGATGAGGTAGATCGCCGCCGCGACGTTGATCCCCGCGGTGATCGCCACCTGCCCGATCATGTTCAGCCACGCCGTCACCCAGCCCCACCGCCACCCGCCCATCGTCCCGGCCCAGAAATAGAGGCCGCCCGCGGTGGGGTAGGCGGAGGCGATCTCCGCCATCGACGCCGCCACGCACATGGTCAGGATGCTGACGATCGGCCAGCCGATGGAGTTCACCACCGGCCCCGCGAACTTCAGCCCGTAGCCGTAGAGCAGCACCGCGCCGGTGAGGATGGAGATGATGGAGAAGGAGACGGCGAAGTTGGCGAAGCCGCCCATCTCGCGGAGGAGCTGCTGGGTATACCCGAGCGAAGCGAGGTCGCGTTCGTCGTCGTTCAATCCCTACAATGATCCCATGCGCCGCGACGTCCTCACTATCATCGCCATCGCCATCGTCGCCTACGCCCTCGCGAACGTGATTCACGAAGGCCTCGGACACGGCGGTGCGTGCCTGCTCACCGGTGGCCATCCGGTCGAGCTGTCATCGCTGCACTTCCGCTGCGAGAGCGAGCACTCGAAGTTCGTCTCCGCCGCCGGTTGCATCGCGAACGTCATCGCCGCATTCATCGCCCTGCTCTTCTTCCGCCGCCGCCCGTCGTTCTTCCTCTGTCTCTTCACGACGATCAACCTGCTGATGGCGACTGGATATCTATTGTTCTCCGGCGTGATGCGCGTCGGCGACTGGGTGAACGTCTGCCGCGATCTGCCACCGGGCGTGTGGCGTCCCGCGCTCGCGATCATCGGCGCGGGACTCTACTTTCTCACCGCGCGTTTCTCCGCCCGTCTGCTCGCGCCGCTGGCCGGACGCGATGGCGCGCGCCGCATGACGCTCATCCCGTACTTCACCGGCGGCATCCTCTACTGCGTGTCGGGACTCTTCAATCCGGTCGGACCGATCCTCATCGCCATCTCCGCCGCGGCTGCGTCGTTCGGCGGCACGTCGGGACTGATCTGGCTCGTGGAGTTCAATCGCAATCCGCAGGGCGAGGGGATTGCCATCGAGCGGTCAGTTGGATGGATCGTCGCCGGCGCGGTCGTTGCCGCGATCTTCATTGGTGTGCTGGGTCCTGCGATCCGGTTCTAGCCGATCGCCTTTCGCATCGTCCACAACAGATGACTGAGGTAATCCCGCCGCGACTCCCCCGTCGTCACGATCAGCAATTTCGTGATCTTCAGCTCCAGCGGGTCGGTGTAGAGCAGGATCAGCATCTCGCGGATGAAGCTCGTGTTCAGCGTGATGTCGTTGTCCGTGCCGACGCCGAGGCGGATGCCTTTCTTCTCCCACCACGAGAACGGATGGTCCTTGTAATCGGCCAGCTCGCCGGTGAGCTTCTTGTTCGATGACGGCAGTGAGACGAGCGTCAGGCGCTTGTCGATCATCCGATTGAGCACGTCGTGCTGATAGCTCTCCACCTCGCGCGCGTGATGGAACTTCGTCTTCGTCGCCAGCGTGGCCTCGGCGTCGCTGATCCGGACGCCGTGCACCAGCTTGTCGCGGATCTCCTCGCGGTTGCTCCAGTCCATGTCCATGATCTCCGCGCGATGCCGTGACGCCAGCGCCTCGCCGCGGCCGTTCGCGCGGAAGACGCGCTGCAGCAGCGCGTGGAAGTAGAAATTCGGATTGATCCCCATCGACAGGCCGTGCTCGACCGCGTCGACGTGCCAGATGTTCATCGCGTTGTCGACCGCCTGGACGCCCTGCCGCAGCGTGTGCCACGTCTCGCCGTGATGGCTGCGTGTGCGGAAGCCGTACGCCTGCAGCTTGCGCATCCCGACGCGCATCTCCTGAAAGTGCGTCTTGCGAAAGAAGCCGCGCTCGTCGCCGACGGTGTCGACCTCGGTGACGACGTCGCGCAGCTCGGGGAAACGCTTGAGGAGATCGATGATCTGTCCGACCTGATGGTCGAAGCTCGCGCGCTTCGACGGATAGCGCGTCGCGTCGTAGAAGCCCGGCTCCTTGCGGAAGCTCGGCGAGAGGATGAAGCGGAACGCCGGCACTTCGCTCTGAAATTTGCGGAAGCCTTCGTACAAACCGAGGAGCACGTCCTCGGGCGTCAGCGCGGCGATGCCGGGGATCTGCTCCGCCGAGTCGGTGGTCTCGCGGAAGAGCGTGAACTTCAGCCGCACCGCGCCGACGTTCGCCGAGCGATAGAGGCGGCTGGCCATGTGGTACGCGGCATCGCGATGCGCCTCGCGCGTGGTGAGGATCAGCTTCGCGAGGTAGAGGATGCGGAGGTAGCGGTCGAAGCGATCGTCGTCGCCGAGGCGGACGAGACGGTCGATGTCGGCAGCGCTGCGGATCGGCAGCGCCTCCTCGCCATACACCTCGGCGATCTTCGATTCGTACAGCGCGCGCTGCGGGCCGTCGAGCAGCTCCATCAGCCGCGGGTAGATGAAGTCGGCGTCGAGCGAGCCGGTGAGATGAATGTGCTCGTCGTGAAACGGGATGGGGAACGCGCGGAAGAACGCGCCGAGCGACTTCGACACCGGATGCGCGAAGAGCGCCTCGATCGGTTGCGCGTTGAGCCGGAAGCGCCCGAGGAGCTCGTGGAACTCCTGGATGCAATGCGCGACTTCGTCCGGAAGCGACTGCTGTTCGGCCAGCGTGAGCGTGTCGTCGAGCGACAGGCCGCTCGTTTCGCTGATCAGCTGGGTGAAGACGCGCGTGAGCTGGTGAACGACATCCATGGAGGGATGCTACAAGCAGATAGCGGATAGCAGATAGCAAAGGGAGCGTGGCCGTTGCTCTCTGCTATCCGCTATCTGCCATCTAGAACTGGAAGTAAATGAACGCCGTCTCCTCCGCCGGCCACAAGAAGAAAAACGCGATGCCGATGCCGATGCACGCCACGACGAACGCGGGCGTGCGCAACCGCGAGAGATCGATGCGCGAGGCGTGCAGCGCGATGAACGCGGCGATCAGCGCGATGGTGCTGAAGAAGAAGATCGTCAGCAGTCCGCGTCCGGCGAGCGCGAAGTCGAAGTCGAAGAGGACGAACTTGCGCATCGCGGTCAGCATCGCGTGCGGCTTGCGGACGCGGAACGCGATCCAGGTGAAGAGGATGAAGAGCTGCGTGGTGACGAGCGATCGCGGGCGTTGCCATTTGCGATACGCGATCAGCAGCAGGCCGTGCATCGCGCCCCACAGCACGAAGTTCCACGACGCGCCGTGCCAGAGGCCGCCGAGGAGCATGGTGATCATCAGCTTGCGGCCGATCGGCAGGTAGAGGTAGTCGCGCAGCCACGACGAGAGGCTGATGTGCCACCGCCGCCAGAAGTCGCGCGGATTGCGCGCGAAGTAGGGGCGGTCGAAGTTCATCGGCAGGTCGAAGCCGAAGACGTGCGCCAGTCCGATGGCGATGTCGGTGTAGCCGGAAAAGTCGCAGTAGATCTGCACGGCGAAGCCGATGGTGGCGATCCAGATGACGATGCTCGGCCATTGCGACGGGTCGGCGAAGACCGCGTTGACGAACACCGCGACGTTGTCCGCGATCAGCACCTTCTTCGCCAGGCCGCGCATCACGCGCAGCACGGCGAATTCGTCGATGCGGATGACGACGTCGCGCTCGAGCTGCGGCAGGAACTGTCCGCCGCGCACGATCGGTCCGGCGACGAGCTCGGGGAAGAACGCGATGAAGAGCGCGTAATCGAGCGGAGAGCGGCAGGCGCGCAGCTCGCCGCGGTAGACGTCGACGATGTAGCTGATGGAGTGGAACGTGTAGAACGAGATGCCGAGCGGCACCGCCATGTGCAGCAGTCCCGGCTCGACGCGCAGCACCAGCAGCAGCGTGAGGTTCGCCGCGACGCTGACCGCGACGAGCGCTTTGCTGCGGTGCTTTTCAAGCGCGAGGCCGATCGCGTAATCAAAGAAGGTCGTGAACAGCAGCGGGATGAGGAAGCGGGGAGAGGCCCAGCCGTAGAAGATCCAGCTCGCGATCAGCAGGACGAGCTGGCGTGCCTTGTTGCCGCGCGCGATCGCGACCGCGATCACCACGATCACGAAGAAGGCGAGGAACTCGGGCGTCTGAAACAGCATCAGAGCCGCTCCGCGATGAAGCGCGTCAGCTTCCGCGCGCCCTCGGCGTTGGGATGGGTCGCGTCGAGGAACTCATCCGGCTGCAGGAGATCGGTGGCATCGATGACGTTCCGGAACGGAATGTCGATCGTGCGGTAGTGCGCTTGGACGACCGGCGAGAGCGGCGCGAGCACGATGACGAGGTTGCGCCTTTTCGCGATCTCCTCGATCAGCGCGCGCTGGTGTGGATCGACGGCGAATGCTTCGCTGCCGCGCCACACTTCGTCCGTCGGCTTGCCACGCGAGAATGCGCTCTCGAACGCCGCGCGCACGATCCAGCGCGAACGGAAACGCTCGATCGCATCGGACATCGCCGGCATCCCCACAAGCGCGCGCGTCTCCGCCGAGGGCCGCAGGCCGTACATCCACCACGCGTTCCATCCCTGTGCGTTCGGCGTCGACGGCGTCGCGAGCTGCCACGGCGTGACGACGAGGATGATCGTGCGCGTGTCGCGCAGCTCGCTGGCGATCATCACTGACTCGCTGATGAGCTGCCCGGGCGTGGCGAGGTTCGCGTCGAGCTTCACGCCGTACATCGCGACCGAGTTGCCGACGACCGCGACTTCGGGTCGCGCGCGCATGCGACGCACGACCGTGCCGATCTGCTGGCGATCGTTCGGGAGGTGGGTGAAGACGAAGGGGGCGATGAGCCACGCGATGGCGATGCCGAGGAGGATGCCGAGGATCGCGAGCCAGCCCCTCATCGCATCATCTGTCGCAGCCGCATCATCGCCACGATCCCCAGCACCGGCCCGATGCCGAGCGCCATGAACGCGTAGCGCCACGTGAATGCATCCGCCAGGATCGGGATCAGGCGAATCGAGAACGTCGTGATCAGAAAGCCGATGCAGGTCTGGATCGTGAGCGCGGTGCCGAGGTAGCGCGGATCTCCGAGCTCGGTGACGGAGGCGGAGAACTGCGCGGAATCGGCGACCACGCTCGCGCCCCAGATCGCGGCGACGAAGAGCAGTGCGGCGGGCGGGCCGCCGTAGAGAAAGCCGACGATGAAGCAGCACGCTCCGCTGATGGCCATCGCCGTCGCCGCGACGATCGGGCGGCCGATGCGATCGGCAACGACGCCGGCGATCACACACCCCACCGCCCCGCTTCCGATCAGCACGAACGACGCGGCCTCGGCGAGGAACGGCGGCTCGCCGCGCGTGGCGAGACTGGCCCGGATCATCACCGGCGCCCACGTCCACATCGCGTACAGCTCCCACATGTGCCCGAAGTAGCCGAAGTTCGCGAGGCGCACGCCGCGGTTTTTGAAGACCTTCGTCACCTGTGTGATGTCGAACGGCTGGTTGGCGAGCGCGTACGGACCTTCGCGCACGAACGCGACGATCAGCAGCGCGCTGAGCACCGCGAACATCGATGCGATGCCGACATTCAGGCGCCAGCTCTTCGGACCGATCGCGTTGATGAGATAGGGCGACGCCTTGCCGACGGTGAGCGCGCCGATCAACACGCCGAGGGCCACGCCGCGCCCTTCGCGGAACCAGGTGGCGATCAGCTTCATCCCCGGCGGGTAGACGCCCGCGAGGCAGATGCCGGTGATGACGCGCAATGCGATCGCGGTCGCGACGTCATGCGCGAAGAGCGCGAGGAGCGCGTTTGCGATTGCGCCGGCGATCGCGCAGAGCGCCATCAGATAGCGCGCGGAGAGGATGTCGGGAAGATTGAAGACCGCGCTGAAGAGTGTGCCGCCGACGAAGCCGAGCTGCACGGCGAGCGTCAGCCAGGCGGTGGCGGACGCGGAGAGGTGCCACTCCTTCGCGATCTGCGGCGCGACCGCGGAGACGCCGAACCAGAGCGCCATTCCGAAGAGAACGGCGAACGAGATCAGCGCCAGTGCGCGGCCGCGCCCCATGTGCGCGATGAGTTTAGCGCGCCGCCAACTTCACCTTCGCGAACTCCGGCACCTTGTTCACTACGTCGCGATCCTTGAAGCCGGCGTCGAAGGCCTTCTTCAGCATCGCCCCCGCCTCTTCCGTCCGGTCGGCGCGCGCGTACTCGAGCGCGGCGTCGTAGTAAAGGTGCGACACGTGCTCGTCCTTCATCAGCGGAGCCGCGGTGGCGAACGCCTGCGCCGCGTCGGCGTGATGGTTCGTCGCGCGCAATGTCGCGCCGAGCGAATACCAGGTGTCGGGATTCTTCGGATACTCCGTCGTCAGCGCGCGGTAGAGCTTCTCCGCCTCGGGGTAGTTCTTCGTCTCGAACTGCATGTCGGCGTTCTGCATCTTGCGTCCCGCCTCGTCCGTGCTCGGGTTGAAGTACGCGTACTTCGTCGCCAGATACGACTCGGGGGTCCAGCGGTACTCCATGTACGTCGCCACCTGGTCGGCGACGCGGCGCCCGAGGAGGCGCGCGACGACGTTGAGCGATCCGTCGATGCCGGCGGAGATACCCGCGGTGGTGACGATGTGGCCGTTGTCGATGAAGCGGCGGCCGTCCTGCACGCGCGCGGCCGGCGTCAGCTTGCGCAGCCCTTCGATCGCGCCGTGGAACGTCGTCACGTCGAGGTTGTCGAGCATCCCCGCCTTGGCCAGCACGAACGCGCCGGTGCAGACGCTCTGCGCGATCTCCGCTTCCGCCGAGACCTTCCTGGCCCAGGCGAAGAACTCCGGATCGTCGTAGATCTTCGACGACGGTCCGCCGGGGAAGATCACGATGTCGGGCTTCGGCGCGTTGGCGATCGAGTAGTTCGGGACGACCTTCAGTCCCTGCGCGTTCACCGGCTCGGTGGTTTTCGAAACGATGTAGACGTTGAACGCCGGCTCGCCGTTCGCGTTGCCGAACGACGCGGCGTCGTTGTAGACCTCGAACGGTCCGGTCCAGTCGAGCGGCTCCGCGTTTTCGTAGACCACGACGGCGACGTTGCGTGTGTAGCCGAGGACCGGAAGTGCGGCGAGAAGAATGAGGATGAATAGTTTTCGCATGTGTGCCTCCTGGAAGAAGAGTGATGCGAGGAGCGCGGGGGCGCAGTCGAAATGCAGCGAAGTGCGCGTTTCGTGCGGTGAAAGGAGCGCGGACGTCCTCGTCCGCAGCGAGCGGGCGTCTCGCCCGGTCGCCGGAAAGGTGCCCGGGCGAGGACGCCCGAGCACTGCGGGCGAGACGCCCGCGCTCCTCATCTCGTGAACAGCCGCTCGAACTCGTCGCGCCGCGCCCGGCTCAGCTTCACGCGCGTGCCGTCCGCGAGGACGAGCGAGCAATCGCCGCGGAACAGCGGATGGATCTCGCGCACGCGATCGATGTTCACGATCGCCGAGCGATGCACGCGGACGAAGCGCTCCGGATCGAGCCGCTTCTCCAGCGCGCTCATCGTCTCGCGCAGCAGGTGCCCCTTCCCGCCGGCGTGCAGCGTCACGTAGTAATCGGCCGCCTCGATCCAGTCGATGTCGGCGGCGTTGACCACGATCAACTTCTCGCGTAGGCGCACGAGGAAGCGCTGCGCGTACGGCGAGCGGCCGCGCGCGCGGAGATGCTCCTTCGCCCGCGCCAGCGCTTGTGCGAAGCGCGCGTCGTCGAACGGCTTGAGGAGATAGTCGAGGCCGTGCATCTCGAACGCTCGCAGCGCGTAGTTGTCGTACGCCGTGACGAAGACGACCACCGGCACCGCGTCGGCGCCGACCTGCTCCAGGAGATCGAAGCCGTCGACCTCCGGCATCTGCACGTCGAGGAACATCATGTCGGGATGTGTGCGCGCGATCAGCGCGGCCGCGTCGACGCCGCTGCATTCGCCCGCCACTTCCACCTCGCCGTCGCGCTCGAGGAGCAGGCGGATCGACTTCCGTGCCAGCGGCTCGTCGTCGACGATCAGCGCCTTCACGCCAGCTCCCGCAGCGGCATGGTGAGCGAGGCGAGCACGCCGTCGTTCGCGTTACGCAGGTCGAACGTCTGCGCATCACCGTAGAGCTGCCGCAGCCGCTCGCGCGTGTTGCCGAGGCCGATGCCGCCGCCGGGCGAAGGAGCGAGCGTGCCGCTGTTGAACATCTCGATCGTCACGCGGCCGTCGCTGCGGAACGCGCGAACGTTCACCACGCCCGCGCCCGCGCTGCGCGCGACGCCGTGGCGGATCGCGTTCTCCGCGAGCGGCTGGAGGATGAACGTCGGCACCGCCGCGCGGCGGACGTCGGGCGCGATGTCGATGCTGTATGTCAGCCGGTCGGGGAAGCGCCCCCGCTGGATCTCGAGATAGCGCCGCAGCATCGTGCTCTCTTCGTCGAGCGTCACTTGCTGGCGTCCGGCGTGATCGAGCGTGTAGCGAAGCAGATCGCTGAGGCCCGCGATCATCGACACCGCCTCGCTGTTCTGCTCCGTCCGCACGAGTGAGCTGATCGTGTTCAGCGTGTTGAAGAGGAAGTGCGGCTGCAGCTGCAGCTCCAGCGCATGCAGCCGCGCGTTCGTCAGCGACGTCTGCAGCTGCATCGCCTGCGCGACGCCGGCGACGACGAGGTAGAGGATCATCTCGAGCGGCAACCGCGAAAACAGGATCGCGCCGACGTTCATCTCCGACGGCTTCAGGGGGATCGGATCGAACGGACGCATCACCAGCGTCAGCGCGAGCCAGTACACGACGTGCGTGACCGCGGCGACGATCGCGGCGAGCGCGTGGATCAGCAGATTGGAGACGTTGAACGGGATCAGCGGCACGCGCCGCATCAGCAGCGCGATGGCGTAGCTCAGCGCCAGCCACCCTTCCCAGATCAGGATGTTGTAGCCGAGCAGCCGCGGCACGGAGTGCCCGTGCGTGATCATGCTGATCCAGACCTGCAATCCCGAGATGAGACCGAAGAGGGTCCAGAAGAGAGCTGCGGCGAGCCAGCGTCGTTTGTTCAAACAGCACGAGGTTACTGCTGTCCGCTGTCTGCTGTCCGCTGTCTGCAGTGAAGGTGCGGTTTAGTGCGGCGAACGGGCGGCCTTACTCCTTCATCTTCACGCGATTGCGGCCGCCGCGCTTCGCGTCGTACAGCTGCGCGTCGGCGGCCGTAATCAACTCATCGCGATCCATCTCTTCCTCGAGCATCGCGGCGCCGATGCTCACCGTCACGCGCATCGTTTTATCGGCGAAGACGTACGACTCCGACGCCACGCGCTGGCGGATGCTGTCGCAGAAGCCGCGCACCTGCACCGGATCGAGCTCCGGCAGCACGAGCGCGAACTCTTCGCCGCCGTAACGGGCGATGCACTGTTCGCGGCGGACCAGTGACGCGATGGTCGACGCCACGCGCTCCAGCACGTAATCGCCGGCCTGATGTCCGTGCTTGTCGTTGAACGTCTTGAAGTGATCGATGTCCAGCATGGCCATCGACAGCGGCGACGAATAGCGCCGCGCCCGGGCGATCTCGCGCTCCAGGAAATCGATCAGGTAGCGCTTGTTGTGGATCTTCGTCAGGCCGTCGAAGATCGTCATCCGATAGATCTCTTCGTGGAAGAGCGCTTCGACATTGCCGCCGGCGATGTATTTGAAGATCGCGCCGCCGACTTTGATCTGATCGCCGTTGTCGAGCCGCGTGATTCCCTCGACCGGGATGCCGTTGACCTGCGTGCCGTTACGGCTCCCGAGGTCCTGGACGAACCAGCGCTTCTCCTGGCGCGTCACGCGTGCGTGCTGGCGTGAGACAAACGACATGTCGATGCAGATGTCGTTGGACGTGTCGCGGCCGATGGCGGTGTCGCGGGTCAGCTCGAAGCGCTTGCCGAGGTCCTGCGCGCCGTAGATCAGGATCAGACACGCTTCCTCGGAGAGTTGCGGCTCAACCGCCCTCAGGTTCGTGCGTGTCGGCTCGGAGTTCACGTACCGCCGATTGTAGTTACTTCTCCAATTCCAGCTTCAACGTCGCGTACTTCTGATCGATGTCGATCCGCACCGGCACGCGCCGCGCGTCGTCGGTCAGCCACACACGCACCTCGCCGATCTTCGCCTTGTCGCTGTCGACCGGCTTGATGGTGAAGGGACGGACGCGGACATCGCTGCCGCCGACGCGCATCGTCGTCGCCGGCTTCGGGACGTAGATCACGTCGTAGCCGCTCGTGCCGGAGAAGATCTCCGCCTTCTTCGGCGTGCGGATCTCGTCCGCGTGCTGGCGGAGGTAGTAGATCGACGTCAGCACATCCTGCGGCGCGGCGGACTCGAGCTTCTTGAGCTTCGTCTCGTTGCCGTCGTTCGTGAATTTCTGCACGTGCGAGACCCCGTTTGCCGGATCGAACGAGATGCGCTCGTCGCGATGGTCATCGCCGAACGAGTACGCGTTGCGGCTCGACAGCGTCTGCGTCCCCTCGGGCACCATCAACGATTCGTACAGATAGAACGAGCTCGACTCTTTTCCCTGAAGCGTGAGCTGCGAATGAACGGTATTCGCCTCATGCGTTTCGAGCGTGCCGCGCCCCGAGGATGGGAACGCCAGCTTCGCCAGCCACGAGAGGCCGCCCTTCAGCCGCCACGCGTAGCTCAGCCGTTCAACACCGTTGTTGAGAGGAGCAGCCCCGAGCGGGGCTGCGGACACGACTCCGGCGAGAAGGGCGATCGCAGCGAGTTTTCTGGTCATTGAGTAGGTCAAATAACAGTGGTCGCGGCCTCCTTATTCATCTCAGCCGTAAGCATTTCAATTGTCGCGATTCGCGCGAAACGGCGCCGCAGTGCGTACTCCGTCCGCTCGCGGATCGCATCGACACCGAGCTCTTCGCCCGGCTTGTCCCAGTTCGGGATCGGGAACGTCATCGTCGCCTCGGTGACGAAATCGACGGCGTACCCGAGGTCCGCGGCGACGCGCGCGGTCGTCTCGCAGCACTGCTCCATCTGGATGCCGCAGATCGTCACGCGGCGGACGCCGAGCCCGAGAAGATGCGGCTGCAGCGGCGTGCTGGTGAAGCAGTTGCGCGTCGCCTTCAGGAACACCGGCTCGTCCGCGCGCGGCGTGATGAAGTCCATCAGCTTGAAGAACGGACTGGTCGTCTCGAAGCCCGGGTCTTTGTCGGTGTGCAGGAAAAAGATCACGGGAAGCTTCGCCGCGCGATACGCGTCGATGAGCGCGCCGACGTTCTTCTCGAAATCGAAATTGTTGCGCCGCTCCCACTTCGGATCGGCTTTGAACGAGTCCTGCGCGTCAACGACGATCAGCGCGGAGTCAGTGACCGGGACTTTGTTTGGATCGAGCATGAATTCCTCCTGCACGCAATGTAGGCGGGAGGGTGGTCGCGGTGGGGGACGGGGAGGGGACATTTCGGGACATCGTTCACCAGGCAGACGAATAACGACCAAAGGTGACGTTGTTCTTCAGCGCACGCATGAAAGTTTTCACGCCTCTTCTCTGCCTGCTCCTTTCTCTTTTCACCACCGCCGCACACGCCGCCGACGCGAAGCCGGACTCGACCACCGCGACGCGTTTCGGAACGTGGGGCATCGATGTCGACGGAATGGATCGCTCGGTCAAGCCGGGTGACGACTTCTTCCATTACGTCAACGGCAAGTGGACCGCGACGACGCAGATCCCGCCGGACAAGGCGAGCTATGGCCCGTTCGGGATCCTCAAGGATCTTTCCGACGCGCGCGTGCAAACCATCCTCAATCGCTGGGCCGCCGACAAGACGCTGAAGCCCGGCTCGGACGAGGCGAAGGTCGCGACGATCTACCGGACGTTCCTCGATGAAACGACGATCGAGAAATTCGACCTGAAGCCGGTCGAGCCGCATCTCGCCGGCGTGAAGAAGGCGAAGACGCGCGATGACATCGCCCGCATCATGGGCCGCTCGAACGCGACGTTCGGCATCGGCATCACGTCCGCGTTCGTCGTCGACGATCTGAAGCATCCCGACACCTACGCGCTCTACCTCACGCAGTCGGGCCTCGGGCTGCCGGATCGCGAGTTCTATCTGCGCGACAACTTCAAGGCGCAGAAAGAGCGCTATCAGAAGTACGTCGCCGACATGCTGCGCGAGCTCGGCTGGACCGATCCCGACAAGAACGCCGCGGACATCGTGGCGATGGAGACGAAGATCGCCGAGGCTCAGTGGAGCCGCGCGGAGAGCCGCGATCGCGACAAGCTGTACAACCCGATGACCGTCGCGGAGCTGGAGAAGAACGCGCCCGGATTTCCGTGGGGCGTCTACCTCGACGCCTCCGGTCTGAAGAAGGCCGAGCGCGCGATCGTCATGCAGAACACGGCGATGCCGAAGCTGGCGAAGATCTTCGGCGACACTCCGGTCGAGACGCTGCGGGCGTGGGAAGCGTTCCACGTCATCGATCAGGCCGCGCCGCTCCTTTCGAAGCGCTTCGTCGATGCGAACTGGGAGTTCCGCTCGAAGTTCCTCAACGGCGCGCTGGAGCAGCGTCCCCGCTGGAAGCGCGCCGTCGGCTCCGCGGAGCAGGCGATGGGCGAAGCGATCGGCCGCACGTATGTCGCCGAGTACTTCCCGCCGGAGTCGAAGGCGAAGATGGAGAAGCTCGTCGCCGATCTGCTGACCGCGATGAAGGGCCGCATCGAGCACGTCTCGTGGATGGAGCCGGGGACGCGCACCCGTGCGCTCGAGAAGCTGTCGAAGTTCGGAGTGAAGATCGGCTATCCGTCGAAGTGGCGCGACTACTCCAGGCTCGAGGTGCGCGAGGGCGACCTCACCGGCAACTTCGAGCGCTCGGCGAAATTCAACTGGGACCGCATGGTCAGCCGCATCGGCAAGCCGGTCGACAAGGCCGAGTGGGGTCTGACGCCGCAGACGATCAACGCCTACTACTCGTCGTCGAAGAACGAGGTCGTTTTCCCGGCCGCGATTCTGCAGCCGCCGTTCTTCGATCCGAAGGCCGATCCGGCCGTGAACTACGGCGCGATCGGCGGCGTGATCGGACACGAGATCACGCACGGCTTCGACGATCAGGGACGCAAGTCGGACGGCGAAGGTGTGCTGCGCGACTGGTGGGCCGCGGATGACGCGAAGAAGTTCGAGTCGCAGGCGACGAGGCTCGGCGCGCAGTACGAGGCGTTCGAGTTCCCGCAGCTTCCCGATCTGCACATCACCGCGCGCGCCACGATGGGCGAGAACATCGCCGACCTCGGCGGCATCCTCCTCGCGCTCGACGCGTACAAAGTGTCACTCGGCGGCAAGCCCGCGCCGGAGATCGACGGCTTCACCGGCACCCAGCGCGTCTTCCTCGGATGGGGCCAGGTGTGGCGCACTCTCCTGCGCGAAGACGCCCTCCGCCAGGTGATCACGACCGACTCGCATGCCCCCGGCATGGTCCGCGCGTTCGCCCCGCTGCGGAACGTCGACGCCTGGTACGAGGCGTTCGGCGTGAAGGAAGGGGACAAGAATTACGTGAGGCCCGAGGAGCGCGTGCGGATCTGGTAGTCCTTTGAAGGAGTGCGGCGGGCTGCCGCACTCCTCACGTTTCCTCGTAGTACGTCCGTCCCATCATCCGATACACGCCTTTGCGATCGAGCGGCCGCGGTTCAACCGCGGTCGCTTCGTCGATGACGACGTGCTCCGGATCGAGCTCGATGACGAACGACAGCGCTTCCTCCGGTGAGTCGGCGACGACGTCGACGCTTTGATAGAACCGCGTTCCGTGCAGCAGCAGGCGGAAGTAGTGCGCGCGGTCCGATCGCAGCGGACGCGCTTCGCGGATGAGCGCGAGGAGCGGCGCGTGTCGCGTGCGGCGCCAGGAGTCGATGGCGAATGCGAGGACGTCTTCTCCGCGCGCGAGACGCAGCTCTCCAACTTTGCAGGCGATCGATCCGATGTCGGCGCCGTCGCAGGCATACGCGCGGTCGTAGGCGTTGAGCGCCTCGCTGTATCGCTCGAGATCGGAGAGACAACTCCCGAGGAGCAGCCAGTTCGGCCACGCGGCCGGCGCGAGGGCGAGGCCTTCGCGGAGAACGCGCACGGCATCCTCATGCCGATCGAGTCCGATGTACGCGAGCCCTTCGATCTCGTACGCGCCGCTGTAGCGCACCTTGCGCAGCTTGCGTCCGATCGTCAGCGCGTTCTCGAAGTCGTGTGCGTCGAGCGCTTTGTGGCCTTCGTTGTAGAGGCGCTCGGCGCGTCTTTGGCGGCGGCGGGTGAAAAAGGAGAGGACGTTTCCCATTACGGAAGCCAACGCGACAACACACCCGCCAGCGCTTCCGGCTCGACCGGCTTGAGGATGTGATCGTCCATGCCTGGCGCGCCCGCGTCTTCGGCGGTCATGGCGATCACCGGTAGGCGCGCCAGGCCGGGCGACGATTTGATGCGGCGCGTCGTTTCGATGCCGTCCATCTCCGGCATCTGCACGTCCATGAAGACGAGGTCGAAGCGCGATTTCGTGGCGAGATCGACGGCTTCGCGGCCGCTCGACGCCGTGGTCACCGACACGCCGTGTCCGCGCAGCAGCTCCTGCGCGACCTGCCGGCAGATCCAGTCGTCGTCGACGACCAGCACGTTGCGCGTGGCGCTTTCGTACGCGTACTCGATGCCGAGGTGCTCGCGCATCTTGGTGAAGATCATCGACTCGCGGAACGGCTTGGCCACGAAGTCGTCACAGCCGGCGGCGAGGATGTCGCTCCGCTCGTGCTCCAGCGCGCTCGCGGAGAGGGCGATGATCGGGACGTGGCGATCACGCTCGCGTGCGCGGATGCGGCGCGTCGCTTCGAGGCCGTCGACGCCCGGCATCCGCTTGTCCATCCAGATGAAATGCGGCTCCCACGACTCCCACAACGCGACCGCTTCTTCGCCGCCGGCGGCCGCGCGGACTTCGAAGCCGACCGCTTCGAGCAGCCGCGTGAGCACCGTGCGATTGAGCGCCGTGTCGTCGACGACCAGCACGCGCATCGGCGCCTGACCCGCCGCGAGCGACACCACGCGGCGCCGATCCTTCACTTCCGCGATCGTCTGCAGCGCCGCCTCGGGAAGCGCGATCTCGACGGTGAACGATGAGCCGCGGCCCGGCTCGCTCATCACCGTGATGTCGCCGTCCATCAGCCGCGCGAGATCGCGCGAGAGTGCGAGCCCGAGGCCAGTGCCCTCTTTCGTCCGCTGCCCGCTGTCGGTCTGCGTGAACGGTTCGAAGAGTCGCGGCAGCTCCGATGCGGCGATGCCGGGACCGGTGTCTTCGACGTCGAAGCGCGCGCGCCCTTCGCTCCACGCGACGCGCAGCGTGACGCTGCCCGACGTCGTGAACTTCACCGCGTTGCCGGCGAGATTGATGAGGATCTGGCGCAGCTTCCCCTGATCGCCGACGACCGCGCGCGGCAAGACGCTGTCGCCACCTGCGGCGGCTTTACGATCGAGCTCGCACACCAGCCGCAGGTTCTTCTCCTCGGCGCGCACGCGCAGCACGTTTTCGACGTCGTGCATCAGCGTCGCGATGTCGAACGCCTCTTGCTCGATCGTCACGCGGCCCGCTTCGATCTTCGAAAGCGAGAGGACGTCGTTGATGAGCCCGAGCAGATGCTCGCCGCTCTTCATGATGATCTCGAGCCCTTCGCGATCCTCGGCGTCGCGGTTCTTGCGCCGCGCGAGCAGCTGCGCGAATCCGAGGACGCCGTTGAGCGGTGTGCGCAGCTCGTGACTCATGTTCGCCAGGAACGCGCTCTTCGCGCGGCTCGCGGCGAGCGCGCGCTGTTCCGACTCGCGCAGCGCCGCGGTCCGCTCGCGCACGGTTTCCTCGAGCATCGCGGCGCGGTGATGCAGCGCGCGAAGGCGAAGCCGGACGCCGAGGTAGATCAGGCCCATGAGCAGCGCGGCCATGGCGATGCGCGCGGGAATCGTCTCGTACCAGAACGGCGCGATGTCGATGTCGGCGACGAGCGGCGCCGTCCAGTCGTTCGTCCCTTCGACACGCGCCTGCACTTCGACATGCCAGTTGCCCGCGCCGAGGTTCTCGATGTCGAGGTGATTCTCGGGCGAAGGCGCGGACCAGCCGTCGTGCAGCCGCGGCACGCGCACGCGGTATTGCAGCGGATGCGCGCCGAGCCACGCGGCGGACCAGGTGAGATGCAGCGCGCGCTCGCGAGCGGCGGTCGTCGATTTCCAGGTGAGCTTCAGCGGCGGCGGGGCGAGCGACTTCACCGAGGGATCGAAGCGCGCGAGGCCGCCCATCGTGCCGACGTAGACCATGCCGTCGTCGTCGACGACGAGGCCGTTGAGATTGCACTCCTCCTGCAGCAGGCCTTCGCGCGAGTCCCACACCGTCCAGCGGCCGTCGAGGTAACGGCCGACGCCCGCCGAGCCGCCCGCCCAGATCGCGCCGTCTTTGCCGCGGCCGAGGGAGTAGATCGTCTGGCCCGGGATGCCGTCGGCGTCGGTCATCTTCTTCCATTGACCGTTGCGTCGAACGGCGACGCCGCCTGTGCCGCCCGCCCAGACGTCGTCGTGGTCGAAGAGAATCGCGTTGACCGATTCCGGGATCGCGGGCGAGGTCAGGCGCTCCGCGCGGTTGCCGCGGAAGATCGTGATGCCGCGCAGCGTCGCGACCCACAGCTCGTTGCCGCGCCACTTCATGTCGCGCACGTGCATATCGTCGAGCGCGCGATTGATCGCATCGTCGGCATGCCACGCGCCGTTCTCGCGAACCAGCACGCCCATCGTCGAACTGCCGGCGTACCACTGTCCGGCGGGACTCTCGAACAGTCCCATCACGAAGCCCGACGGCAGCTTCACGACCTGCCTGAACGGCTTGCCCGGCTGCGCTTCGAAGATGCCGAAGCGCGTGCCGGCGATGAACATCCCCGGCTCCGGCTCGACCGCCGAGCGCACATCCTCCGTCAACCCGTCTTTCGCGCCGTAGAGACGCGACGTGCCGTCGTCGTTGAGTCGAATGAATCCGGTTTGGAAGACGGAGACGAGGAGGCTGTGCGGAGTCGCGCCGCGTGCGACGCCGAAGCCGGCGAACGTGGTGGCGACCGGATTCGCAGGATCGATCGTCGTGCGATGCGACCACGCCTCGCCGACCCATTGCGCCAGGCCGATCGCGTTGAGTCCGAACCAGACGTTCCCCTCGCGATCGCCGAGGATCGACACGACGCCGCCCTGGATCGGACCGGCACGCACGTCCCACACCGTCCATGGCGACTCGGCATTTCCGAACGCGACGTGACCGCCGTACGCGCCCGCCCAGATGCGCCCCTTGCGATCCTCGGCCATCGAGCGGAACGCGCCGCGCGGCCATGGCGTGAACGCCGCCTGATGCCACCCGTCCGCGCCCGAGGTCCAGTGGACCGTCCCGGCGAGCGTGCCCACCCAGACGCGGCCGTCGTGCGCGACGATCATCGTGCTCGGGCGGGCAGGGAGGGGCGGGCCTGCGACTCGGCCGCTGCGCAGATTGATCGCGTTGTTCTCGGTCGCGATCCAGAGCGATCCATCGGGCGATGCCGCGAGTGCGAGCGCTGCGACGCCGGTGTTTTCCTGGCGCCACGTGTCGCCATGCAGCGACCAGACGGCGCCGTCGAGATCATTCATCCAGAGCGTGCCGTCGGTCGTTTCGGCGAGCGTCGTCGCCGCCCTGCGCGTCGGCACGAGATGCCATGACCTGTTGTCGTAGATGTGCACGCCGGCCGGTGACGCGATGTAAACGCCCCCCTTCTTCCGCGAAACGATCGTGCCGATCAGTCCGCGCAGCGGCGCGCCGGCGACGGCGGGAACGGGCGTGATGTCGCGGCCGTCGAAGCTCGCCGCGCCGTCGAGGGTGCCGATCCAGAGCACGCCGTCGACGTCCTGCGCCATCGCCGTGACCGACGATTGCGGCAATCCGCGCCACTGCGCTTTTCCGAACATGCGGAACGCGCGCGTCGGACACCATTCGTCCGCCGCGAAGAGCGGCGCTGCGCAGAGCGCGAGCGCGACGAAGACGGCGCGGACCGGACGGGACATGGGCGAGATGCATGAAGGATAAACTGCAACGCGTGAAGTGGGGGGAGTTCCACGAGCGCTACGCGCGGCTGTTCTGGGCGCTGCATTCGGCGTGGGCGATGATCAGCGGTGTCGCCGTCCTCGTACTCGCGCACAACCGCTACGGCTTCCTCCGCTGGGTCGTGCTCTTCATCGCGTTGACCTGGGGCTCGACGCTCTTCTTCTCGCGGATGGCCGTCGACGACTCGCGCGCAATGCGCGTGGCGCAGAGCGTCGTCTCCTACCTGATGCGGGTCATGTATCAGGAGACGCTCTTCTTCCTCATCCCGTTCTACTTCTACTCGGCGACAGTTCTGTCGTGGAACTTTCTCTACGTCATCGCGCTGGCGGCGTTCGCGATTCTTTCGTGCTTCGACCTTCTGTTCGACCGGCTGCTGCGCGAGCATCGCTGGTTCTCCACCGGCTTCTTCGCCTTCGTCAGTTTCTCCGCGCTGCAGTTCTTCCTGCCGCTGCTGCTCCGCACGCGCATCGACAACAGCGAGTACCTCGCGGCGGCGATCTCGTTCATCGGGGCGCTCGCGCTCGCGGGGCGGTGGAACGATCTGCGCGACATGCGGCGGCTCGCCGTGATCGCGGTCGCGTTCGCGGGCGTGATGATCGGCGTGCGCGTCTTTCGTCCGCTGCTGCCGCCCGTCCCGCTGCGACTGACGCGACTGCGTTTCTCCGGCGCGCTCAATCCGCGCACGCTGAACGCGCGCGTCGATTTCGAGAAGGAGATCCCCGCATCGGAGCTGCGGCGCGGACGGATCTACGCGGTGGCCACGGTGTTCTCGCCCGAGCGCATTCCGGCGCGCTTTCAGATGCGCTTCGTGCAGAAGGGGAAGGTGCTGCGCGCGTCGCGCACGCTCGATCTCACCGCGCGCCCCGGCGGATTCCGCATCTGGGACTCGGTCAAACTGCCACAGCCACCGGCATCGGACGCGTATCGCGTCGAGGTATGGACGGGAGGGCAGTTGCTTGGGCAGCAGACGGTGACGGTGAAGCGCTGACGTCGCGCGCCGAGCCGAGCAACTCGGTCTGTCCGTCGACGACGTTTTTCACGATCGCCACTTCGAGGATGACGTCCCGTCCGTCGCGAGCGCGCACGACGATGCGCTCGAGCGGCGAGCCGTCGCGATACAGCACGAGCGCGAAGCGTCCGTTCGCCACGCGTCGCCGTTCGCGCGGCACGAGGTCGAGGAAGTCCTGTCCGATCCATTCCTCGGACGGCCAGCCGGTGATGCGTTCGAACGCGGGGTTGAGCGTGAGGATCGTGCCGTGGCCGTCGATGGTGAAGATGATGTCGCGCATCCTCGTGGGTACCTGAAAACGAGATGCCATGCGGAAGGGCTGTGGATTCAAGGAGTTACGGTTTTGGCAATCGTGCGGAAGGTGGAGGGTGTTTGAAAGATGGACGGCTACTGCGCCCGATACCGGTACCGCTGCTCGAACAGCCCCGCCACGAGGTTGTCGACCGGTGCGTAGTCGTCGGTGAGGAGAGGCGGGCGTCGTTTGGCGAGATAGCTGGTGAGCGTCGCCGGCTCGACGGTGGTGGTCATCTGCCGCTGGTCCTTGCGATGGATGAACGCATCGAGCTGCGATGAGGCGATGACCACGAACGTTGCCTGCGCGTCGGCGGTCGTCGCCGGCCAGTCGCCGAGGAGCGCGACGTTGTTCGCGCCGAAGACGGAGCGGAAGGTGTTGACGTAGGCGGGGAGGAACTCGCCGCGCTGATAGTTGTCGATCACGTTTGCCGCGACGAAGCCGCCGCGGTCGAGGAGCCGCGCGACGTGCGTGTCGAACTCCTTCGTCGTGAGGTGGAACGGGATGGAGAGATCGTTGAAGGCATCGCAGAAGATCGCGTCGTAGCGCTGATTGCTGTTCATCACGAACCAGCGCGCGTCGTTGTTGATCGTATGGATGCGGCCACGCGCATCGACGCCGAGGTAGTCGGTCGCCACTTTCGTCACGGCGGGATCGATCTCCACGACGTCGATCACACACGTCGGGCACGACGCCTCGATGTAGCGCGGCAGCGTGTAGCCGCCACCACCGAGGAAGAGAAGCCGCGGCGCGGCTTTCTCGCGCAGCTTCCAGCGGACGACGTCATCGAACATCCGCAGATAGCCGTAGTGCAGGTAGCTGGGATCGCGCAGGTCGTTGAAGGAGTGCACGAGGTGGTCGAGCACCAGCACCTCGACGAACGTGTGATTCATCCGTTCCGCCTGGCGCAGGCGGATCGTGTAGTACTCGCTCTCGCCGTAGTAGTACTCGCCGTACGCGATCGGATTAATCTGCTGCCGGTAGACCTGCAGCAGGTGATTCGGTCCGGCGAAGCCGAACGCGCCGCCGAGCGCGAGCAATGCGATCAGCACCGGCTTCCGGCGCAATGCGTTGCCGAAGATCAGCGCCGACAGCAGCAGCGTGATCGCCACGCCGAGAAGGATCGTCCGCGTGCCGAGCCAGGCGATGAGGACGAAGCCGGTGGCGAACGTGCCGACGATCGAGCCGAGCGTGGAGAAGGCGTAGATGCGGCCGACGGTGCCGCCGCTCTTCTCGAGATCGCCCAATGCGAGCTTCACCGTCACCGGCGAGATCATCCCGAGGAGAAAGGCGGGGAGAAAGAAGACGGAGACGGCGATGAGCAGCACGCGCATGACGAGGGTCGATGCGAACTGCTGCACCGCGGCGGAACTGCCGATCGCGTCGGCGAGCGGGGCGATGAAGAGCGCGCTGATGCCCGAGACGAGAAAGAGCCAGCCGAGGGTGGAGGGGCGGGGGCGGCGGTCGGCGATGATCCCGCCGGCGAACGCGCCGATGCTGATGCCGGCCAGGATCACGCCGATGATGCTCGTCCATGTGTAGAGCGAGACACCGACGTGCGGCGCCATGATGCGCGCCGCGACGAGCTCGATCACCAGCATGCAGAAGCTGGCGATGAAGGCGGCGATGCAGGCAATGGCGATTCCCCTCTCCCGCCGCAGCGGGAGAGGGTGGCGCGTGAGCGCCGGGTGAGGGGTGGTCACTTGATGTCGACGTCGTGGAAGCCGGTCATCGGGCCGTCGAGTCTGGCGAAATCCAGCGTGATCTGATCGAAGCCCGCGCCGCCGGCGCTGGTCTGATAGCTCGAGACCAGCACGTCCTCCAGCTTGATCTCGTAATACTGCTGCTGCGCGCCGCCCGCTTTTTTCGCCTTCAGCGTCACCTGCGGGATGTGGCTCTTGGTCTGCGATGCGCGCAGCAATGCGATGAGGATGCCTTGCGTGCCTTCGCCCGCTTTGCGAATGGCGATCACTGCCTGATTCGGTCCGTTGAAGTGGAGGTCCTGCAACGCGATCGGATCGCCCGAGCCGCCACCGAGGCCGAGCATGCCGTTCGGCGATTCAGCCTTGACGGTGTATCCCTTGACGGTCAGCCCCTCGAGCGTCGCCTTTTTCGCCGGCAACGGGCCCTGCCCGGTCTCGTGCGTCGCGCACTTCGCGAAGCTGAGCGCGATCGCCTGCGCCGGTCCGGAGTTGCCGTTGACGTTCTGCACCGACTTCACCATCACGTTCTGCAGCAGGTGCCGCTCGCCGCCTGCTTCGACGGTCACCGCGGGAAGCAGCAGTCCGACCAGCGCCGCCTGTGCGAGAGCAGGAGACGACCTGTCGATCTTGTGCATGAAGTGAAAGTCGTGCACCGTGCACTTCCCGGCGCCGGCGCCCGACGTCGCGCCCCAGCTCCAGCTCTCGATCTCGATCCAACCCTGATGGCCGGGTGCGCTCGATTCGCCCGGGATCGAGTCGATCTTCATGTAGGCGTCGAATGCGGCGGCGAACATCGGAAGCGCTGCGAAGAGCAGCGTCAGGGACAGGACGAACACTTTTCTTTTCATCGATTCACTCCTTGTAACTGAGGTCCTGGAATCCGGTCAGCGGGCCCTGGACATTGGTGAAATTGAGAGAGAACGCGTCGCCTCCGGCAGGACGGACGCCCCCGGTGAAACTACTGACCATCACGTCCGTGAAGGTCCATTTCTGACCGTTGTTGAGGGTGACGGAGAGTGTGGGGATCTTCTGATGCGAGCGCGCCAGCTCGTCGAGCGCGCCGGGAGGACCGTTCGGCGCCGAGCGTCTGACGATCGTCGCCGCGTTCGGCCCCATGAAGTTCAGCGACAGGACCGACATCGCCTCGGGGCGCGGCGAGAGTCCGATCAGGATCGCGTTCGGCGCAGAGTTCTTCATCTTGATGTCGATCTTGTGATCGACCATGCCGGCCGGCATCGCGTTGGCGTGCGTCGCGCAGCGGCCGAAGTTCAGCGAGTACGACTCGAACGCGTTGCCGTTCCCGTCCGGCTCCGACGTGCATTGCGCGAACGCCACGTTCTGCAGCATGTGCCGCTCGCCGCCGATGTCGAGCGTGAGCGCCGGCATCTGCGCGTGCTGCCGGCACAACAGCGACAGCCGCTCCGACATCGGACCCTTGCGCGTGAATGCGATGGTGTGCGACGTCGCGCAGGCCGGCCCTCTCTGCCCCGCGAGCGCGCCCGGTTGCGTCATTCCCCAACTGAAGCTCGAGATCTCGAACCAGCCGGCATGCCCCGGCTGCGCCGATTCACCCGGCACGCCTTCGATCCTGAGGAACATGTCGACCGCCGCAAGAACGGGGAGCGTGGCGAGCGCGGCGGCAAGGAGCACGACGGTGAACCTCAGTAGTTTCATGCGTTCTCCTTGCAGACAGAGGGAGCTATCAACGTAGGTTCATGCAGTCACCGGGAGCCGTGACTCGAATCACAAGGTAAGCCCCACCGGTCGATTTGGGCGAGATTTCTTTAAGCCCCGCCTGCTACAGTGATCGCTCTACGTCAGTAGAAAAGGAGTCGTGATGCGCGTCTTCCCGCCGCGGACTCTCGGGCTGTTCTGTCTCATGGTCGTGCTGATTGCGGTGCCGTCGCGCGGGGCAGGACGCCCGCGGACCGCCGCGCCGAACGCTCCGCCGACCTTCAACGCCACCATTACTCCGAATCCGCTCACGCTTCCCGGCCCTCCGGGCAATTCGAAGCAGGTGACGGTGACGACCACCGTCGATCCCGCCTTCGGCGCGGTGATCGTCTATTCGTTCAGCGGCTTTCCGAACTTCATCACCAACGACGGTCCGAAGAGCGCGACCGCGGCCAACAACTACGCCCCGATCGTCTTTACCTTCACCCTCGGCGTCGGCGCGTCGCCCGGCACCTACAACGGCACGCTGAACGGCGATACGGGGGCGAACGGCGTGAAGCAATTCCCCTTCACCGTGATCATTCCGCAGACCGACATCACGGCCAGCTTCACGCAGCCGGCGATCACGCTCTGCAACGGCGGCGCGACGGTGGGCGACAGCATCCAGCTCGCGCCGTCGAACGGCTACAGCGGCGTGCCGACGGTGAAGTTCATCTCCATCCCGCCCGGCATCACCGTCAATCCGCCGTCGTTTTCCGGCGCGCAGATGCCTCCCGCGCAGACGCTTCCGTTCACCATCTCCGCGAGCGGCGCGGCGACCGGCTCGCAGCTCGTCGTGGCCAACGTCGCCGATCCGGCGGCGAACATCAACAAGAACATCTCGCTGCAGGTCAACGTCGTCGATCCGAACTTCACCCCGTTCGCCAATCCATCGGCGCTCGCCCTCACCGCCGGCGGCGGCGCGCAGAGCGTGAACGCGTCGATCACCGCGAACGGTTGCTTCAGCGGCGGCGTGACCGTGACGGCGTCGGGCATGCCGGCGGGGATGACCGTCACGCCGAACCCCGCGTCGACCTCAGGGCCGGCGGTGCCGATGTCGATTCAGGCGGCGGCATCGACGACGCCCGGCACCTATCCGATCACCCTCACGTACGCGGGCGGCAATCTGGTCAAGACGTTGACCATCGACGTGACCGTCAACGCCGCGCCCGATTTCGACATCAAGGTCAATCCATCGACGCTCACCGTGCAGCCCGGCGCGACGGCGACCGTCCAGGTGACGGTCACCGGCATCAACAACTTCAACGGGACGGTGTCGGTGACGTCGCCGTCGACACCCGACGTCGTCTTCGCGCCGTCGACGTTCACCCTCTCACCCGGCGTCTCGCAGACCGTGACGCTGACCATCGGCGCGAACGCGACGCCCGGCACGCGCCCGCTGCAGTTCACCGGCACGTCGCCCGCGGTGAGCGGCACGCGCTCGGCGCCGCTCGTGCTGATCATCAGCAACGCGCCCGACTTCACGCTCAACGCCACACCGCCGACGCTGACGGTTGCCGCCGGCGGCAGCGGCATCGTGACGGTGACCGCCACCGCACTCTCCGGATTCAACGGCACGGTCACGGTGAATTCGCCGAACGTTCCGGGCCTCACCATCACGCCGCAGACCTTCACCATCACGCCGGGCGGCGCCGGTCAGCAGGTAACGATCGCCGTCGGAACGTCGACGCCGCAGACGATCCCGCTGACGTTCGTAGGCTTCGCCAACGGCGTACCGGGCGAGCGCACGGCGACGGTGCAGCTCATCGTCGTCACTCCGCCCGACTTCCGCATCACCGTCACTCCCGACTCGCTCGCCATCGCCGACGGCGGCAGCGCGACGGTGGCGGTCGGCGTCACCGCGCTCAACGGCTTCAACGGCGTTGTGAACGTCACCGCCCCGCAGATCCTCGGCGTGACGTTCACGCCGTCGACGTTCACGCTCGCTCCCGGCGCATCGCAGAACGTCAACGTCACCGTCGCTCCCGGAACCGCCGCGAACATCCTCACCGGCACGTTCACCGGCATCGCGCCCGGCATCGCTTCTCCGCGCACCGCGCTCCTCACGCTCCACGTCACGCGCCGTCCCGACTTCACGATCTCTGCGACGCCGCCATCCCTCGGCATCCGCGCCGGCGGCGATGGCGTGGTCACGATCACCGCGACCGGCGTCAACGGCTTCACCGGACCGATCACCGTCACCGCGTCGGTCAACCCGAACCTCACCATCACGCCGTCGACGTTCACGATCCTGCCGGGCGCATCGCAGCAGGTCACCCTTCACGCGCTGCAGCCGGCGCAACCGAAGCTGGTGATCTTCACCGCGACGGCGAACGGCCTGGAGCATCAGGCGAGCGTCAACGTCACCGTGCAGCCGCGCGCGCCGATCCTCGTCGCCGCCGCTCCATCGGCGGTCGTGGCCGGCGCGAATTCACGCGTCATCCGCGTGTCGGGCGACTTCTTCCAGCAAGGCGCCACCTTCAGCTCGTCCGACCCGACGCTCATCGTCGACGGCGCGACGATCCTCACGACGCAGCTCGCCGACGTCACGCTCACCGTGCGCAGCGACGCGAAGCCGGGCGCGCGCAACCTCACCATCACCAATCCCGACGGCGGCACGTCGGTCACGCCGCTGGTCATCCTCGTCTACCCGACGAGCTCCATCGCCGCGCCGCTCGACGTCACCGCGGCGGCGATCATCTTCCCGGCGCGCGGCACGATGATCGCGCCGAAGGAAGCGCTCTATCCGCGCGGCCTCCTGGCCACCGCCGGCACCGGCACGATCATCGGCAGCTGGCAGTTCGACGGCGTGCCGTTCGACCGCTTCATCGTCAACGCCGCCGGCGGCATGCCGGTGGAAGTGAAGACGAACGTGCCGATCCCGACGTCGTTCACCGGCAGCCACACACTGGAGATGGTGATCGAGTCGCCGCGGCACATGGTGTCGCCGGTGATCGAATTGATCGACGCGATCGATCGCGTATCGCGTCTCACGCTGCTCGCCCCGCGCGACGGCGCGGTGATCGATCCGCGCGCACAGCTCTTCCGCTGGTCGCTGCTTCCGAACTGCAGCGGCTTCGACGTGGAGGTCGCGCCGCCCGGCATCACCCCCCGGCCCGACGCGCTCACGCCCATCGCGACCTTCCGCGTGAACGACGCGCAATGGCGTCCGTCGAAGGACGACCTCGCATCGATCGGCCCCGGCATCCACCGCTGGCGCGTCCGCCCGCATTGCGCGGGCGACACGGCGCTGGAGCCGAGCGAATGGCAACGCTTCGCCGTGCTGCCGGAACACGTCGACATCACGCTCTCGCCGATCGCGAATCGCACGATCCGCTGGACGAGCGGCGTGGACGGCCTGCTCTATCGCGTCGAGTTCCTCGCCCCGGACGGCAGCACGATGTTCGCCGCGCTGACGTCGAAGACCGAATACATCGCGCCCGCCTCAGTGCCGATCGGCACGCCCGTGCGCATCGTGGCCATCGCCCCCAACGGCTCGATCCTCGGCACGTCGCAGTCGTCGCCGCTCGCTCGTCACAAGGGGCGCGAGGGCATCCATCTCGTGCAACAGGTCACGGTCATCGAATTCGGCCCCGTCGAGCCGGCGGATGGGGCAACCGTTCAGAACCCGCAGCCGCGCATCACCGCGCAGTGGAAGGGCGCGGCGAAAGCCGACCAGATCATGCTCCTGGTCGACAACACCGACATCACCGCGGTGGCCACCGTGACGCCGACGTCGGTCTCCTACGACTCGCTCATCGCGCTCGCTCCCGGCGCGCACAGCGTCGCGCTGTCGGTCGCGGGCAACATCAATCGCTGGACGTTCACCGAGGAGATTCCGGGGGCGACGCCGGAAGCGGCGGCCGCGCCGGCCGTGACGCCGCGCGGCGACTGGGTGATCGCGCCGGTCGGCACCATCACGCTGGTACGCGACTCGACGAACGAAGCGCACACGCAGTTCTCCGCGCTGACCGATCTCAATTTCAAGTCCAACTCGATCACCAACAAGGCCACGGGCGATCTCGCGCTGAAGCACGACTTCGATCAGGACAAGACGATCCAGGAGTCGCGCAACTGGCTGACCGACATCGGCGCGCACCAGGGGACGAACGTCAGCGAGGCGGTGCGGGTCGGCTTTGCGCAACCCGACTTCTTCGATCAGGCGCAGCTCGTCACCCTCGGCCTGCCGCACGGCGGCATCCAGGCGAAGGTGGTGATGCCGGGCGGCATCGCCTCGTACTACCAGACGTTCACGTCGCGGCCCGCGGGCGTGGTCTCCGGCCTCTTCGGCCCGGAGCAGAAGCTGAAGGCGGCGTCGTTCCAGATCCCGTACAACACGCGGTGGGATTTCCGCGTCCTGGCCTTGAAGGTCGAGGACGCGCCGAGCTTCACCTCGGACGGCGGCGAAGGAAAAGCGATCGGCATCTTCGCCCGCTACAGCATCGGCTCGACGCTCAACGCGATCTTCGAAGGGGCGCGCGGCGATTTCAAGCCGGCGTTCGGCAGCTTCGACGTGGCGCACCGCGGCAATGCGTACCGCATCGGCCTGACTGGTCTGCACGGGACGTTCAACTACGCGTTCAACATCCGGCGCACGGAGTCCGACTTCATCAATCCGGCGAACCGCGGCTTCACTCCCGGCGGCGTTCCCGATCGCACCGGGGCCGATCTCACGATCGGCAAATTCATCGGCACGACGTCGATCACCGTGCAGCTCCGCCATCTGCAGGACGGGTCGTCATCAGGTCTGTTCGTGCCGCGTACGCGCCAGACCGGCGGGCTCGCCTCGATCGTGAAAATGCTCGGCTCGCACGTCTCGCTCGCGCTCTCCGGCAATCTCACGAAGGACACCGGCGAGGAGAAGCCGGAGATCTTTCTTCCCCGCGCCGATCGCAGTCAGAGCGGGGGCACCGGCACGCTCTCCGAATTCTTCGGCCGCTTCAATTTCTCGCAGACGCTGTCAAAGCAGCTGCTGCGCGATCGCGTGAACAGCCTCAATGACCAGACCATCACCTCCGGCACCGTGACCGGCGGCGGCATGCTCAGTCAGTACTTCAACCTCGCCGCCGTGCTGTCCGGCACGCGCAGCGAAGGAAGCTTCATCGTCGGCGTCACCAACCAGTACCTCGCGTCCCTGCAGCCGACGTTCTCCCTGCCGAAGCTCTATCTCTCCCTGCAGCCGCGCGCGAGCTTCAGCACGTCGAAGAACGACCTGTACGAATCGAAGAGCACCACCGAGCAGTACCAGGGCCTCCTGACCTTCGCCCCCCAATGGCTCGGCTCCATCGTCGCTTTGCAGCTATCCGCCGACTGGACCAAGAGCTCCTTCGCCGGCCAGCTCGCCCCCGCAAAGTTCGTCCACCGCTACGTCGGCACGATCAACTTCCACTGGCGCACCGGCATGGGCCCGGCGTACACGAATTACGTGCCGTTCACCGCGCCGGGAGCACCGGCGAATCCGGCGGCGGGGCATTGAGGGGGGCGTTAGCCGCTTCGATCACTGACGGGCCGATGTCAGCCGCTTCATTGCACGACGTACTACAGACGGCTCATCAGCAACGAGTGGAGCTGGGTCGTGTTACGGAGGGAGCGGTACCGCGCCTCGGGCGGTATCTTGGAGCGAATTTACGTCCGAGCGGGCAAGATGGGTTGGTGGTCATTGACTCAACGCCATCCGCGCCATCGATCGTATGCAGTTTGAAAACCGGGGTTCTGCGTCAACTCTTCCTCGATGCGCAAGGAAAAGGCTTCTGCATTCGCATGCAGAAACGTATCCAACGGGCCAGCGGCGATTTGTGCACACATATCGACGTCTTCACTGCATCGAGCAGTTAGCTGCGTGAGAAGCTCCCATCCCAAATTTGGCTCTTCGGCGGCAAGTCGATCAAGCTCGAACCAGGCGTCCTCAGATTCTTCGTCCACATCACGTGGTTCCGATGCCCTCTCGCGCCATGCGCGATACTCCGTCGCGTTTGCTGGTAGGGGCGACGGTAGTCTCGTCGCCTCCATGTATTTCAGACAATGTTCGATCAGCGATAGCATTTCCACACGATCCATCGCAGCAGGTCTCAAGGTGCAATCGGGATCGGCACGGGCACTCCGCCGATTGGCGGTACCAACATCGGTCCCTGGGGCGACGCAGATGGACCGTGGATGAGATTGTCCCAAACTGTTTGCCAATACGAGTCAACCAGAAAGTCGTCATCAGGGAACTGGCGGCCAGCCCATTGGCGAACTTCCTGTCCAAGAGGAGGGTTGCACGGCCGACGGCCGTACTCTGTTATTAATTCGCGCTTCAGGCTTTCGAGTGGATTGAGGATGGAAACAGTGGGTAAAGGTCGAGGCCACCGAGATGAAAAAGAATGGCCTCGCGAAACCGGGTCCTGCTCCGGAAGCCACAGGCGCGCTTCTTGATCCGCTGCGCTCACGGTCATCCTCCTCCGGTCAGGAACGGCTGATTGCAAAGGAGAAAAAGCAATCAGCAAAGACGAGAATCGCCCTTGACAATCGCTTTCATAGAACGGATCAATCAACGTCTGCGGATTCTGGCCGGCGTACGCGAATGAGTTGATGCTTCCGGCAAGCCCGAGCGGATCCTCCTGCGTATACCGCCCCCACGCCGCCCGGTACCACCTGAAAATGTTGTACCGCTCCTCCGCCCCCTCCCACTTCCGCTCGTACTCCTGACCGGGGAAGCGGAGGGGTTGTTCGGAAGGGGTGGTGCCGGCGCGGAGGAGATAGGTGTCGCCGTATGGTTCGTATTCGGCGCGCCAGATCACAGTTGAGGAGAGGTCGGTCTGGAGGATGGGGGTGCCGAGGTGATCGGTGAAGGTGTAGCGGACTGTCTGGCCGTCGAGTTGGCCGACGGGGCGGCCGTTGTACCAGAGGAATTCGGATTTCATTGCGGGGGTGACGTTGGAGATGCCGCGCTTGCCCCAGATGTTGGGGTTGTCGTCGACCGACGTGGCGAGGAGATTCAGTTCGGGGCTATAGACGTAGTAGCGATTCGCGAAAGGAGTGCCGGTGCCGGTGGTTCCTTCTGAGCGGACGACACGGACTCCGCGGCCGTCGTAGCCATAGCTGACCGTGTGCGGACGGTTGTCCTCCGAATCCTCGGCGATGGACGACATGAGATTGCGCGGCGAATACGTGCGCGTGGCGAAGTAGCGGGTCTCGTTCCCCGCGGCGTCGTACGTCATCGTGGCGTTGGAGTGCCGGAGCCAGTTCCAGAGCGTATTCTCAGTCCTCGCGGAAAGCCATTCGTTCCTGCCGAATCCATCGATTCGCTGAAGTCCAAATCGGTAGACTTCGATCGAAATGTAGCAGTGTCGTTGTTTGACCAACATGCCAATTACCACCGGAAAATGTTGTACCGCTCCTCCGTCCCCTCCCATTTGCGCTCGAACTCCTGCCCGGAGATACGCGGGGCGATGCACGTCCGGTCGCGGGGTTGGATGGGTGGAAGGACAGGTTCGCGATGGATGCGATCGCGTCGACCGGAAGCGCCGACGGCGCGGTTCCCAGCGCCGCCGGTGCATTCAACACGGATGTCA
>Ga0193696_1000057_pt1 | contig 49362 bp, 44 predicted proteins | sample L3m1metaG_FD_145074 | JGI IMG/M metagenome (GOLD analysis project Ga0193696, IMG submission 145074) | Soil microbial communities from a riparian zone of the East river system, Colorado, United States - L3m1 | ecosystem: Environmental > Terrestrial > Soil > Riparian zone | place: USA: East River... | reverse complement strand
TAAGGAGTTCTGGACAAGCAACAACCAGGTGGTGGTGAATGCAGGGCAGACAACGCCCGTGACGCTGACTCGGAACTACCCGTACGCCGCATGGGTGCTCAAGGACAACGCAACCGGCACGGTGCTGGTCCAGGGGCAATCGGTGCCGGTGGGGACGACACTGCGCGCCGAGGTTACCGTGCACAACGACGTGTCGGGAACCAACATGAACAGCACGGTTGAGTTCCTGTTCGATCGCAGTCGGAGTGCTTCGTTTGACTACGATCAGACGTCAGCCGTACAGACGATCAGCGGCAGCGGTGGCACGCGTCTCTATACCTTCACGTACACGCCAGCGACAGGTACGTACTACCACGCATTTGCCGTGAGGACGACAATCGGTGGCAACTCGGTTCTCACGGACTCCTTAGATTGGGTTCAAGCGGTGACGGTGACGTCCGTGGTGTCAACGGGGAGTATTAGCTCGACGTTGAAGAATGTGGGCGGCGGCAATTCGCAGGCGTCATTCACGCACCAGTGGCTGTACACGACTCCGCTGCAGACTGCCGATGGAGCGAATCCGGCGACGTTCAACAACGTACCGGCGGGGAGTTATCTGCTTGAGGGCTACCACGACGAGACGTTCTGGGGTAAGGAGTTCTGGACAAGCAACAACCAGGTGGTGGTGAGTGCAGGGCAGACAACGCCCGTGACGCTGACTCGGAACTACCCGTACGCGGCATGGGTGATCAAGGACAACGCAACCGGCACAGTGCTGGCCCAGGGGCAATCGGTGCCGGTGGGGACGACACTGCGCGCCGAGGTTACCGTGCACAACGACGTGTCGGGAACCAACATGAACAGCACGGTTGAGTTCCTGTTCGATCGCAGTCGGAGTGCTTCGTTTGACTACGATCAGACATCGGCCGTACAGACGATCAGCGGCAGCGGTGGCACGCGTCTCTATACCTTCACGTACACACCAGCCGCGACAGGTACGTACTACCAAGCACTGGCGGTGAGGACGACAATTGGTGGCAACTCGGTTCTCACGGACTCCTTAGATTGGGTTCAGGCGGTGACGGTGACGTCCGTGGCTGGCTGCGGTGATGAGCGCGATCAAATGATCGCTGAGTATGCCGCATATGGCGTCAGCCTTTCGCCAACTTGCAGCTCATTTACACAAACTGCCCATAGCGTGTATTTTACGTTCGCGGAGTTGAATGTCTACAATACGTATCCATGGGCAATCATCCGTCCACCTCTCACGGTCGCTGCGTCTGCCGGTTACGGACTCGACAGGTGGAGGCAAAGTTATGGGTCTGCAAGGAACACCAATAGCGTATACCGTGCTCCGGCTCACAATGCCGCCGTAGGAGGCTCCTCAAACAGCCGCCACATGTTTGGCGATGCCGTGGACCTGCGCAATCAATCGGGAAGTCAGACCGAATGGAACGCCATGGTCACGGCGGCCGGATCTACGGGTGCCAAAGCAGATTATATTGAGCCGCAATCTATCAGCGGGCTTGCACACGTACACGCAGACTGGCGAAACCACTAGGAGACTCAAGGTGAGGACATTTCAACGAGTCTTTGTTTTGTGCCTCTTCTCAGTTGCTCTTCCGCTACAGGCTAAACCTCAACAATCGCTTTCCGAGTCGTTAGACAAGCTGAAGAGTGCCGATTCTCGTGTCCGTATAGCCGCTTTTTACGATCTGTTCGAGCCTGCACTTGGTTCTGCGTTCAACGCAAGCGAGGGCACTCTGACATTGTTGCATGACCACCCCACAGAACGCGAGTCGATCGCGCAAGCTCTTATCGATCTCCTTAAGCGCGAGAATTCGCTTATCAACGAGGCGCCAGCTGGATCATTGCCCGAATCATATGGTGAATATCATGCCTCTCTCATATGGAGTGTGGCCACTTTGCGCGATGGCAAAGCAACCGACGCTCTTCTAGGCGCCATCAAAACTGGCGGGCTTGCAACCAACGGTCTGGTTGCCTTAGGTGCTGTTGCGATGCCAGCGGTTCTTAGGGCCGTGGATTCACCGGACCCCGACGTTCGAGTGGAAGCGACGATGGTCCTGGGCGAAATGGCGTTGCAGCGTGGTCCATTGGGTCTTGATGCAACCGAAATCGAGGCGATTCGCTCGGTTCTTCTTCGAGCGGTCAGCGACGGAGAGAACTCTGTTCGTTTGGCCGCTGTGCTTTCACTGGAGTCGTTTGTCGATGCGAGCGTTCGTGACGCGGTACAGAAAGCGGCGACCAGCGATCCTTCGGAACGAGTGCGCGGGGCTGCCATCGAGTGGTTGCATAAGCATCGAGCTGAGTGACTCGGTAACCATCTTGTTTGCGACTTGCCACTCTCGCTTAGCTTAGGCCTAAGTCGAAGAACGAGATGTGTGGATGAGTGATCCAGCGCCAAGCGCACGAGATCCTGTCATTGAACCGAGTCACTTTCCAGTGGTTGGGATACTCAGATATTCTCGCTGGCCGCGAAGAGCCTTCCGCCAGCGTGAAGCGGCTTTCGTCAACCTGCCGACGCCACTCAAGACACCCTGCTCACGAACCGTTGGACCTCACCTTTCGCAGGTGACCCAAGCGTCGTTGTGCTGCTAACTAAATCGTGATTTCTCGTGCATCGCAATACAAATAACACGCGAATTCGGCTAATCGCCGGCATCGAATGAAGAGTTGGATGAAGAGTTCGCACGCAAACTGTCCGGAGGTTCGCGCAAAAAGCGAAAGGCCACGAGTCATGCAACTCGTGGCCTTCGAAGATCTTGCATTTTGGTAGGCGCTAACGGACTCGAACCGTTGACCCCCACCGTGTGAAGGTGATGCTCTAATGACGTGTGCGGGGCCAGCGTGAATCCAAGGCCTGCGTACTCGTCGAGGAGCTCGATGCGTGCGTCCGTGGCGCTCGACGAAATGCGATTCTTGTTGCGCAATCGCGAAACGCTGAAACGCATCCGGCCGCGCGGAACTAGACTGGTGGCCGAGGCGTAGAAGCGTGTGATGTCGATGCTGGCCGGAACCATCCTTGCCGCGGCGTTCGTCGCGATGCCGAACAGCGGCCCGGCTGCGCCTCCGCCGCTCGTCGTGATCATGCGCGACGGCAAGAGGCTCGAAGTTCCGGTGGCCCATCCGCCGCGTTCGCACCGGTTCATCGTCGAATTTCAGGATCCGCCGCTGGCGCGCCGAGACCGTCGCATCGCTGCGCAGGCGTCCCGCGACACCATTGAGCGCTTCCGTCGCGATCTCTCCGGTTTGCGCTTCGGGAAAAGCGCGGCCGCCGTCTCGATCGAGCACGAGTACTTCCGCGCGTTCCACGGCGTGAGCGTTACGCTCGATGATGCGAGCGTCGCAACGGTGCGGCGACTGTCGTATGTGAAGAAGGTTCACGAGGACGCGCAGGTGAGCGCATTCGCGGATGATGTCGAGCACCTCACCCGCATCGGAGCGCCGCGAATGTGGTCGCAGTTCGGCGTGCGCGGCGACGGCATCACCGTGGCGGTGATCGACACCGGCATCGACTACACGCACCCAGCCCTCGGCGGTGGTCTCGGCGCCGGCTTCAAGGTCATCGCCGGTCACGACTTCGTTGCGAACGACGACGATCCGATGGACGAGCACGGCCACGGCACGCACGTCGCCGGCATCATCGCAGGCAACACAGACGAAGTGCGCGGCGTCGCGCCGAACGCGAGGTTGCTCGCGTATCGCGTGATCGGCGCAAACGGGCTCGGAGAGACGAGCGACGTTCTCCAGGCGATCGAATGGACCGTCGACCCGAATCAGGACGGCGACCTCTCCGATCGCGTCGACGTCGCCAACATGAGCCTCGGCGGTCCCGGCGATGCGGACTCTCCGCTCTCCCTCGCGGTGGACGCCGCGACGCTGGCCGGCGTCGTGTTCTGCCTCGCGTCCGGCAACACCGCCGGCGAGCATACCGTCGGCTCGCCCGCCTCTTCGCGGCTGGGCCTCACGGTCGGCAGCAGTGAGTCGAACGATCGGATCGCACCGTATTCGTCGCGCGGTCCGGCCGGTCCCGACTGGACGTTGAAGCCGGAAGTCATCGCGCCCGGAACCGCCATTCTCTCCGCGCGCCTCGGCGGCGGAACGATCGTGATGACCGGCACCTCGATGGCCGCGCCGCATGTAGCCGGTGCGGTCGCGCTGTTGCTGCAACTCCATCCCGACTGGACACCGGCCGACGTCAAGGGTGCGCTCGTCGGCAGCGCGGTTTTGGTCGCGGGAGAGGTGATGGCACAAGGCGGCGGCCGCATCGACATTCCCACCGCAGCGATGCGCGGAATCTCGATCGCGCCCGCCTCTTTCACGTTCGGCCGCCACCCCGGCCGCGAAGCGTGGGCGGCCACACGTACCGTCACCATCATCAATCGAGGTGCTGCCGCTCGTACGTACACCGCATCCTTTGCCACTCCGGATGGCATCACCGTCACCGCCGATCCCGCCGAGCTCACCGTGGCGCCGGGAGCGTCACGCGACGTCGTCGTGCATGCGGAGATCAGCGCAGCGGCAGGAGCAACGTCGTCCTGGCTCTCACACGGTGGCCAGATCGCGTTCACGACCGAGGATGAATCGGTGCACGTGCCATGGGTGGCCATCGACGCGGTGCAGGTGTCGATCACGCACGAGCTGCCGGCGACGATGCTCTGGGCGTGCGACCGCGACCCGGCCATGAGCAAGAGGTTTGTTGCGGACGCGATGACCTTGCTGCTGCCCAATGGCCGCTGCGAGTTCTTATCGTTCACGCTGCCCGATATTCAGAACATCGGGCCGGTGACGCTGATCGAGAAAACGATCGACGTCGAAGGCGACCTCGCACTGCCATTCCGAGTGGCTGATGCGCTGTACGCAACGACTCTCGGCGGCGTCGATCAGAACGGCAAGCCGATCAGCAGCGTCGGGTTCTCGCTGCCGACGCCATACGTTTCGCAGTACAACATTCAGTTTCCGCCCGACTCGAAGCTCAGCACGATCTGGCTCGGCACGCTCACGTCGGAGCCGATGCGCACGAGTGAGCTCCGCGATGATTTCAGGATCCAGGTCTCGGAGATGATGGTCGACTTTCCGAATCGCGCGCTCTACGCGATCCATCATGCGCCGCTGCGCGGGATTCACGCCTCGACGACGTTGTCGACGTTGCCCTCCGATCTACGCCACGCGCGCGTCACCGTTGCGCCGCAGCCCGCAGGCACGATGTTGCACGCGCTCTATGGCGTCATGATCGAGGAGGTGTATGGGTGGATCGGGATGAATGCCTCGGCCACGCTGGAACACGGATGGAGTGGTGATCTGTACGTCAACGCCGAGGGCGATGATCGGCGCAACTGGAGCGCCGTGGGACTGCATGCATCGACGGACGAAACGTCGCCTGATCTGATGTCGCCGATGCTGCGCCTCGTGGACGGAGAGCTTGTTGCGTCGAACGAGCCCATTCCGTCGCCACTCGCGTACCGCCCCGGTGCGAGCGACACGTTCGCCATCGGCGAGATGCCGCGGCATTTCTGGTCGGCGGCCTGGCGGAGCGGCGAGACATCATTCCGGATCGGCGCGACCGTCTACGGTCCTCTGGGTGAGGTATCGAAGGAGGCGAGCGCGGACTACGCGTACGAGTTGCGCGACGCTGCCGGCGCGCTGCTGCAGGAAGGAACGGCGAGCGGCTCCACGGTCATGGCCGACTTCGGTCGTCTCGGTCCGTATCGGGCGAAGCTTCGCACGCGAACGGGTGAAGAAATCGCGCTTGCATTCGACACGTCGATGCCGGACATGTCTCCACCGATGATCATGTCGCTGCGTGTCCTCGATGGCGACGGCAGCATCGTGAGCGGTGTGACCCGAGGCAAGGCCGCGACGCTCGCTTTCTCTGTCTTCGACTACATCGGGACTCCTGCTGCCCGTGCGTCGTGGCGCAGCATCGGCGGTCCCTGGCACGAACTGCGGTTGACCACGACGCCGGAAGGCGATGTGCTCGCCGATCTCACGCCCGTGACGTTGGCGGCGACGGGAAAGATCGAGCTACGCGTCGAGCTCGAAGACGCCAGCGGCAATACGTCGACGTCGATCCTCCCGTATCCGTTGCTGGACAGCCAGCGCAGACGCGCCGTGGGGAAGTAGCACCTGGCGTTTCGCCGCGTTTTGCACAAACCTGTCCCGCATCAGGCAGAAGCGTTGATGACGATCGCCAACACTCGCGAATGAGCCCGGCGGTCAGGCAATTTTCGAAGCAGGTGCTCGCCTCGCGCTGAAACGACGCGCGCGGAGGTGTCCTACACGACAGAACCTTGCCGTCGTTCCGTCCGCAAGGGGATGAAATGCAGATAAAAAAAAGGCCACGAGTCGTGCGACCGTGGCCATAAAGATTACGATTGGTAGGCGCTAACGGACTCGAACCGTTGACCCCACCGTGTGAGACGATACCGAGCGCGCCGCGCGCGTGCGACACACAACTTACATAGAACACGGCACTTCTCGTCGCCATCGCTTTCGTCCGCGGATAGCCCCCATATAGCCAAATGACGGCCGCGGAAGCAGCGGATGAACTCCCGATGAACTCCCGATGAACTCCCGCTTCGTCCCTAGGGGACTGGTTGGATGGAATACTTGATCCTGAAGTCGCCGTCGGTGCGTGAGGCCTGTTCTTGAGCGTCGGAGTTGTCTTGACTATTGTCGATCTCTTGAAAACGGGACGAAGTAATCGAGTGGTTGCCGACGCCGAAGTTCTGCGTGCCGTCGTAACGCTGGAAGAAGAGACCGATTCTCCCCGCCGTGTTCTCCGTCGCCTTGCTGATGAATTGTGTTCCCTTCAGGATCGCGGCGATCAATCGTAGACGATCGTTGTTCTCGCCAAAGCCCGCATCCCAGAAACTCACCCATCCGGTGGCCTCGACATTGATGACGCTCGAGGGCGAATCGGGAACGGTGACGAAGACGTCGCGATTCACGTCGACAATCGTTCCCTCGTTGACGCCGGCCATGCCGTCGACATTGATCCATTGCCCGTTCACATTGAGCCACATCTTCCAGTCGGCAAGGCAAAGAATGTTGTGGCGCTTCAAAATCGTGACGTTCTCGAAGTGGACGCGGAGTGTTCGAAAGCCGACGCCAGCCGGTGTCCGCCAACCCGTCGCGATCAGAGCGGCAAATCTTCGATCCGGCGACGGGTCGCCGAGCGGCAAGGGGTACTTGACGCGGAACGAGCACGGAGAAGCGGGCGACCCGGCGCACGTCGCGCTCGGCGATGAGACGACTTGCGGCTGCGGGCCGCCGTACGGAGTCTCGAGCAGCCACCAACCGGGGGCGCCGACGAATCCGGCCGGCCGCGGCGGCGTCTGAATGTCGAACTCGTAGTCGGTAAGGGCCACGGGGGCATCGAAGTAGCCGCCACGGCCGTGAATGTAGACATAGGTCACATTCGTCAGGGAGTAACCCGAGTCGCCCCCGATCTTGATCGGCTGCAACCGCGTCGCGGCATGAACGAGAAGACGTATGCGCGGAAGGGGACGCCGAGGAGGTATAGCAAGGCGTACATCAACACGGTCTTGCGCGTGCTGCGAAAGGTCGTGCATCGCGCCGTCCAGTATCGCGAGATCGACGCTTTTCCATTTCGGGCGAAAGGAAAGTGGGCCGAAGAAGCGCTCGTGAAGAACGAGCTCTCGGATGACGAGCGTCATGCATTCCTCGCCGCGTTCGACAACTGTGCAGCATTCAAGGCGGCATTGGAGTCGGAAGGCGTCAACACGCGATGCATTTGGGGTGGCTTCAACGCGTACTACCGCCGCTTCGCCGCGATGAAGGCATTCTTCGTATGTGCGATTCACACGGGTCTGCGGCGGGGTGACCTCCTCGATCTGCGCTGGACGGATGTGCGCGGCGACTTCATCAAGCGCGTGATGAACAAGGAGAAGGATCGCACCGCCGACATACCGATGTCCGCAACGTTGAAGAAGACGCTCGCCGCACTTCCCCGGCGCGGCGCCTACGTGTTTCACATCGACGGGCGACGTCTTCCGCTCTCCACGGTCAAGCGCTACTTCCAGCTTGCGGTGAAGATCGCGAAGATCGATCATCCGTTCCGATTTCACGACCTCCGGCACACCTGCGGCTCGACGCTCGCATCGAACGGCGCGTCGCTCCCGATGATCGGCAGAATCTTGGGGCATGCATCATCGACGCGGACGACCGAGCGGTACGCGAAGCCGTCGGAAGAAGCCCTGAAGCTGATGGCTGTCTTCGATTGATCCGCCGATTCCTACGGTGCGACACAGACACCGGTCGAGATGTGCCACCCACGTCTTCTGCTCAGGCTGCACATCCCTCAGGCGGTGACGATCCGTAGTTTCAGTAGGTTACGAGCAGCCTGAGATATCCGAGGAGTCCTCGTTAGGCCGACGATAGCCGACCCCGCGAACGCTCCGCGAGCACTACATGATTTTGGCAACAGAGCGAAGATTTCACTGCCGAGGGTAGGAAACTTCGCTGCTGCGTCACTCCTTAACGTATGGAAGGTCTCTGCCTTCCTGGTCGCCCAATTCCAAGACATATGGCCCTCTTGTTTCTTAGCTATCGCGTCGCGACTGCCGCGCCTCACGTGGGTCGCCTGTATGACCGACTGGCGGCGCAGTTTGGAGAGGCGGCGATTTTCTATGACCGCGGGTGTCTGCACCCCGGGGATCTTTGGCGGGAGCGTCTCCAGCGAGAGATGTGTGACGCAGTCGCGGTATTGCCGATCGTTGATCCGAAGTGGGCCTCTTCGTTCGCCGAGCGGCGGGGGACGGAAGACATGGTGCTCTTTGAGCTTGAGATGGCAGTTCATTTCCAGAAGACCGTCATGCCATTGTGTGTCGGCGGTGCCGCGATCCCCGGGCCAGAAGAATTACCCTCGACGGTACGGTGCATTCTCGAGCGTCAGTTCTGCGTGATCGACGGGACCAGTCCGGCCACCTATGCCGCCTCCGTTGCCACGTTGATTTCAACACTTGAGAGCACTGATGGCCTACTTGCCGCGGTCGAGTCGCATGTCGTCGATTTGCTCGTGGCAAGAAACTACGCTGCCGCCGAACGCCTCCTGCTGAGCCAGCCGGACGCGGCGCGCGAGAGGGCGAGCTTCTTGGCCTATCTCGCCTTGTCGCGCCTCGGTGGCCGGTCGTTCAACGCGCTGCATCCGAACGAGCGCGAACACATCGAAGCATTGGTGCGAAGGTCGCGTGCCGCCGCGCCGTCTTGGGAGCTCACCGGGTTTCTGCTCGCAATCATGGAGATCGACTATTACGATCTGCACGGGCTCGTGAGCGCAGATCCGGTATCAGCATCTGCCGTGCGCACAGCGCTGCTCGACGCGCCGTCCCGCTCGCTGCTGGCGGGCATGCGAATGAGCCGCCGGGCCGTTCAAAAACTACACCTCGACTCACCGTCCGGGAGCATGGCGTGATCAGTCTCCCCGAATTTCCTGAGCACCCGTCCAGCCTGTGGGACTACCTCGTCGACATGCCGTACATGCCGAGCGCTCGCGACCGTGAGTTGCTCCTCAAGAAGGCCGTGGCCACTGGGCAAGCGCACCGTGTTCGGATCTGGGACTATTTTTTTCGTCCACGGCACGAAGACGTCGGCAAATCGGTGCTGCGTGAACTCAAGGAGTTGCGCGTGCAGGCGGCCAGTACGGAGACCGAAACGACCGAGCGTCTGAACACGACCCGGAAGCGGTTGGCCGATTTCGAAGCTGCGTGGCGCAACGAATCGGCCGCCGTCAACGCGGAACTGCAGCGGATCGAAGCGGAGACCGGAAGCAGCGAACGCAGACGTGCGATGAAAAAAATCATCATTGGCGAGACCATCGGCTGTAGCGGAGTCGTCTTCGTTACTGCTCAGGTATTGCAGCTCTTCGATGCGCTGGGCTGTTGGCTGTTGGTCATCGTACCGGTGATTCTCGTCTCGGACCTCGTGGTGCGCTCCGCGCATCGAAGGCGCACGCCCGAACAGATCCAGGCACGTATCGCGGCGGAGCAGCAGCATGTCCGCGACCGATGGTCTCCTCGCGATGAGGCTCTGAGGACGGCGATATACGCCGATCGTGCGCACGTGGCCGCCGACGAGGAGATCCTCGATCGGCTCATCCCGCATCTCCGCTCGCGCATCGCCAACCTATACGCGCTTCTTGAGAACGTCCTACGGCAAATCCCCACGCCGCCGACCGAAGCTGAGGTCGAAGCGTGGCTCGCCGCCGATCTACTGATGCTCAGACAGAGGGGAGAAGATCGCCACGCAATGGAGGGACGCTCGGTCAGGTTCTCTGGGGGTAAGGACGTCTTCGTCATTCAGGCGCCTGCCGAGATTCAAGATCCCGCCTCGATTCCGGCCGCATATCGCGATCATCCCGATCGTGATAAGCATCTTCGCGGCCGGAGCATTCGGCAAACTGCCACGGGCGACTGGGTGGAGCACTACGGGGTCTTCTCCTATGACGTAATCTTCATTGGCGAAGCCGTGCTTGCGCGGTACAGCGTTCTCTTCGACTTCATCGATGGCGAACCGATCCGCGAGAGCGCACCACGGCAGCACTATGCCGATTTCGTCATGGTGGAGATGCGTCATGAGTTTCGCGAGATTCGCGGAGCAAACGGTACAGAACCTCTGCCCGTGATGCTTCCTTCCATGATCCTTGCGCTCAGCAACGGCGATCGAGTTACGATCACAGTGACGACCCCCGCGTATTTCGACGCAGTTGGCGCTGGTGCCGCGGCGAATAGCGACGCGGACTCCACCGCGAACGACGCACTGAAAGCGATCACAGAGAAGGTATACGAGGCGAAACGGAAGCTCGAAATCCGCGATCGCTAAATGCCGGGCGGCGGGAGATTTTGTGGCGTTTGCGCAGGAGTGGCAAAGCTGATCAGGGCCACCGATGACCTCCTGAGTACGATCTTCGCGTCTATCTCGCGACACGCGAAGGGCCTCTCTTCAGATGTGCTGAAGGCGTTTCGACACTCGATTGTCCGTCCGTGAACTCCCTCGTGAACTCCCAGCGTCACCACGAGCCAAAAAACACGAACGCCGCGAGCGGTGAAACTCGCGGCGTTTGAAGGGGTTGCGATTTGGTAGGCGCTAACGGACTCGAACCGTTGACCCCCACCGTGTGAAGGTGATGCTCTACCGACTGAGCTAAGCGCCTATGGAAACTCTGTCAACGAACGACCCCGGCATGGTATTTCGCGCTGGGGGCGGCGTCAACCTGCCGGAGAATGAAACCGTGAACTGCATCATCCGCGCCGCGTTCGGCGCCGCCGCGACGGCGGTGCTCGCCGACACGATCGAGCGGCAGCTCATCGCCGCGCCGCACTACCGCGGCGCGTGCAGCGACCACTTCGACGGGCGGAAGTTCTTCAACGCCGAGGAGGGGGAGCATGGGCGGCGCGGATCATTTTTCAACTGGATGCTGAACCGCGAGCGCGGGTACTGGCGGGAGTGGGTGGATGATCCGCCCGGACCGCCGCCGCCGGCGCGGGTGGGGGGCGGGCGGATGCGCGTGACGCTGATCAATCACGCCACCGTGCTGCTGCAGGTGGACAACGTCAACATATTGACCGATCCGATCTGGTCGCGGCGCTGTTCGCCGTTCGCGCACGCCGGACCGAAGCGGCATCGCGCGCCCGGGATCCGTTTCCGTGATCTGCCGCCGATCGACTTCGTGCTGCTCAGCCACAACCACTATGACCATCTCGATCTCCCGACGCTGCATGCGCTGCGGATGGCGCACTGGCCGCGCATCATCACGCCGCTGGGGAACGATCGCTTTCTGCGGCGGCATGGGCTCCGGAACGTGATCGCGCTCGACTGGTGGCAGTCGTTCGAGAACATCACGCTCGTGCCGGCGCGGCATTTCTGCTCGCGCGGACTGAGCGATCGCGACGCGAACCTCTGGGGCGGCTTCGTGATCGGCGGACCATCGGGTCACGCGTACTTCGCCGGCGACACCGGATTCGGCGGACACTTCGCGCGCATCGCGGAGCGCTTCCCGTCGATCCGCCTGGCGATGCTGCCGATCGGCGCGTATCTGCCGCGCTGGTTCATGCAGCCGGTGCACATGTCGCCCGACGAAGCGGTGCTGGCGCATGCCGCGCTCGGCGCCGCGCTCTCCGTGCCGATGCACTACGGCACGTTCGATCTCGGCGACGACGGCGAGCTGGAACCGATCGAACATCTGCGGCGGGCGATGGACGACGCGGGAAATCCGAACATCGCGATCCTCGAACATGGAGAAGGCAGGGAGGTCTGAATGCTGCGATCCCTCGGTGCGGTCTCACACGGAATCATCGACTACCTGATGGTCATCATCCTGGCCATCGGTCCCGGGGTGGCGGGGTTCACCGGGAAGCAGGCGATGTTCTGCTACCTCCTCGCTGCGCTGCACTTCGCGATGACGGTGCTGACCCGGTTTCCGCTCGGCGCGATGAAGATCATCGGCTTCCCGCTGCATGGGGCGATCGAGGCGCTGGTGGCGATCCTGCTGATCGTGCTGCCGTGGATCGCGAACTTCGCCGCCGGCGTCAAATCGCGCAACTTCTTCGTCGCCATCGGCCTGCTGATCGGATTGATCGCGCTGCTCACGAACTATCGGGGCATCACTTCTTCGAAGATTTCTTCGAAGCCGGCTTCTTCGACGAAGACTTCTTAGTCGATTTCTTCGTCGACTTCTTCGCAGGGGGCACCTTCGCCCCTTCGCGTCGCGCCTCGGAGAGTCCGATGGCGATGGCCTGCTTGCGGCTCTTCACTTTCTTGCCCGAGCTGCCGCTCTTCAGCGTGCCGCGTTTGCGCTCGTGCATCGCGCGCTCGACTTTCTTGCTCGCCTTCTTCCCGTACTTCGCTGCCATGTCCTTGCCTCCTGCACATGAAGTTGTGCAAGAGGCGTGCGTGAATCAGTCCCCGCTTTCGAGGTAGCTCGAGCGCGCCATCACGTTCGTGGCCTTGCGATCGACCTCCACCTCGATGCTGTGCGTGCCGACGAAGTTCTTCTCCGGCTTGCGCACCTCGAGCTCGTAGTGGCCCTGCAACGTGCGCTGCAGGCGATCGAACGCCATGGCGGGGAAGCGGTACGTGCTGGCGTAGAAGCCGCCGGTGTCGTTCGCGGCGGTGGAGAGGCCGAACGCGAGGTCGTGGTAGTCGGCCTCGGTGATGTCCATGGCGAACACGCTGACGCGCGCCGCCTCGAGCACGAACTTCGCGATCGGATATTCGGGACGCATGATCACCTGATGCGCGACACGCTCGCCGAGTCCCCAGCCGAACATGATCAGCGACTTCGGTCCGGGGATGGAGCGCAGCGCATTGCCGACGACGATCAGCGCCTTCTCCGGCGTGCCGGCCTTCATCATGTCCTCGCGGTTGAGGTGCTTGCGGATCGACGGATTGGGGACGATCGGCGGCTCGTTCGGCTCATCGATCGCCAGCGCGTCGCGCACCGCGCCCTTGATGCGCGCCTTGTCGTCGGTGAAGTCGAGACGGAACTTGAGGTGCGAGTCGTACTGCAGCACCGCGACCTTGTCCTCCGGCTCGAGCGACTCCACCAGCTCGTCGGCGTTGTGCATGACGTGCATCTGCCCGCCGATGCGCACCTTGTTGCGCGCGAAGTCGGTCTGGATGAAGAAGACGAGCAGCCGCCCGGCCGGCGCCGGCTGCTGATCGGGATTGGGGTTCTCGACCTGCGTGCCGATGGTGGCCAGCCCCCGCGCCGCCGCCGTCTCCGGAATCCACTCGACCGACTCGACCTTCACCGGCTTCCCATCGATGCGCACGCGGAAGTTTTTGATGGTGAGGTCGGTGACCGGCTCGCCTTTGTAGTCGGTGACGCGGGCGTCGACGATGACGCGTTCGACGGAGATTTTCTCTGTTACTTGCGCGGGTGCCGGGATGGACAGCAGACAGCAGACAGCGGACAGCAGGAGAGTTTTCAGGCCGCTGTCCGCTGTCCGCTGTCCGCTGTCTCGCATGCGGCAAGCTTACAATCGCCCCATGCATCCAATTCGCTTCGTCTTGGCAACACTTCTGTTTGCATCCTCTGTCTACGCGGCGTCGTTCGACGAGCTCTTCGTCGACAAGACGATGCGCGTCGATTACTTCCACACGGGCAACAAAGGCGAAGAGATCGTGGCACTCGATCGCGTGGTCTCCGACGGGCCGTGGCCGGGCTCGCGTACGCATCTCGTCGACACGACGAACCTCGGCAACTACTACTTCGAGGTCGTCGATCGCGCGACGAATCAGGTCATCTACTCGCGCGGCTTCGCGTCGGTGTTCGGCGAATGGCAGACGACGGACGAGGCGAAGGAGCGCGCGGGGACGTTCACGGAATCGGTGCGTTTCCCGTGGCCGCGCAAGGCGGTGCAGGTGGTGATCAAGAAGCGCGACAAGCAGAACGCGTTTCAGCAGCTCTGGTCGACGCTGATCGATCCCGACTCGCACTTCGTGAACAAGGCCGACCTGCAGCCGATCGGCAAGGTGTGGACGGTGTTCGAGAACGGCCCGGCATCGCAGAAGGTCGACCTGCTGGTGATCGGCGAGGGCTACACCGCGGCCGATCAGGCGAAGTTCCACAAGGACGTGCAGCGCCTGACGGCGAAGCTCTTCGACACCGAGCCGTTCAAGTCGCACAAGAAGGACTTCAACGTCCGGGCGATCGATCTCGATGCGGGGGCGAGCGGCGTGCACCGCCCGCGCACGCGCGACGATCGCCGCACGACGATCAGCACCGAGTACAACATCTTCGATTCGGAGCGCTACGTGCTGACGCTCGACAACCGCGCGCTGCGCGACGTCGCGTCGGCCGCGCCGTACGACTTCCTCGAGGTGCTGGTCAACAACCAGCAGTACGGCGGCGGCGGGATCTTCAACGATCAGGCGACGGCGGCGGTCGACACCGGCTTCGCCGAGTACGTCTTCGTGCACGAGTTCGGACATCACTTCGCCGGACTGGCGGACGAGTACTACACGTCCGACGTCGCGTACGAGACCGGCGGCGAGCACCCCGAGCCGTGGGAGCCGAACATCACCGCCGACGGCGCGCATCCGAAGTGGATGGAACTGGTGGACAAGGACGTGCCGCTGCCGACGCCGTGGATGAAGGAAGAGTTCGAGAAGCACAGCCGCGAGATCCAGGCGCGGCGCCGCAAGGTGCGCGCGGAGAATCGTCCGGAGACGGAGATGGACGCGCTCTTCCGCGAGGAGCAGGTGTGGGAGACGAAGTTCCTCGATCACGATGAGAAGTACGCCGGCAAGGTCGGCGCATTCGAAGGGGCGGGCTACGAGGCGAAGGGGCTGTATCGCCCGCAGACCGATTGCATCATGTTCACGCGCGACGAGGTCGGCTTCTGCAAGGTGTGTCAGCGCGCAATTACGCGCATCATTGACTGGTACTCGAAATGAAACGACTAATCATCTGTTCGCTCTTTCTCACCACCGCCTGCACGCACATCACGCGCGACGTGCAGCCCGATGCCGGTCCGGCGATCCGGCGGATGTCGCAGGAGTTCGCCGAGGCCGCGAGCGCGGGGAACGTCGACGGCATGATGGCGATCTACGCGAACGACATCGTGCTGATGCCGCCGAACGCGCCGGAGTTTCGCGGGCTCCCGGCGGTCAGACAGTTCTGGAGCGGGATGGCAGCCGCGAAGCCGAAGGTCACTCTGACGCCGGTGACGATCCTCGAGTCGTGCGAGCTGGCGACGGAGATCGGACGGTACGAGCTGACCATCGGGCCGATGAAAGACGAAGGGAAATACGTCGTGACGTGGCGCCGCACCAATGGCGAGTGGCGTGCCATCGCGGACATCTTCAACTCGAACAAGCCTCCTCAAATGTAAGTGTTCAAAGCGACCTACGATTTCTGGCGCGGTGAGACCAGTCTCATCGATCCGCGGCCCGCGGCCGCCGACGAAGAACTGCGCCGCGTGACGCGCGCGTTTGCCTCCGCCGGCTCGTCGCGCCGCTCGGAGATGCGCGACGACATGAGCATGAATGACTTCTATTCGTTGCTCACCTTCGCCCGGCGGGCGTCGGTGTTCGCCATGCGGTCGCGCGACAGCCAGTGGATCGTCGACGCGCTGAACGGAGTGGCCATCGTCGACGCGCATCGCATCGACGAGCGCGACATCCCGCTGACGTTGAGCGTGGTGCATCACGCGGCGGAGCGGATCGGCGTGGAGACGAGGAAGAAGTTCGAGGCGGCGGCGATGCTGGCGGAGAAGAAGCCGGCGGAGCTGATCCGCTCGTTCGTCCGCGGCGACGAAAAGTACAAAGACATCCGCCGCTCCTGGGGCCACGACGAGATCGTGACCTCGGCCGGCGTCGGCATCATCAGCCGCGAGTTCAGCCCTTACAACCCGACCGGCGACATGGCGACGATGGCCGTGGCGATCGCGCATCTCATCCGCGACGATCACTACGAGCCGGCCACCGTGGCGATCGCGTCGAAGCTCCCCGCGGTCTGGTTCCGCACCGACGACGAGACGGGCCTGCAGGCGTTGCTGCGTCACGTGCGCGCGGGACTCACGGTCGAAGGACGGTTGCGTCCCGATCACCGCCCGCTGCAGGAGCTGCAGACGTTGACGATCTTCGCCATCGAGCTCGAGGATGCGTCGACGTCGGAGCAGTTGATGCGCATCGCCGCGACGCATCCGCCACGCGAGGAAGGGCGCCTCGCGCTGCGCGAGAAGGAGCTCTTCTGCATGGTGATCGGACGGCCGATGGCCGAGGCCGAGCCGTTCGAGACGAGCGAGAGCCTGACGCGGTTTCGGGAGCCGTTGATGAACGCGTTACGCGGCTATCACGTGCGCTGAAGACGCCACACGTGCGTCGCCTGCGCGGCTCCGATGAACGCGATCGCGATCAACGCATACACCGCGGTCACCATCGGCGTCGCGCGGCCGGTGAAGCCGGCGAAGTCGAACGCGGGGGTCGCGCCCTTGTCGTTCACCGCGACGTACCAGAACATCAGGAAGAGCACCGTGAACGTCTTCGCGTTGCCGCTGACCATGCCGAGGAACGTGGCGGCGGATGCGATGAATAGGATGCCGACGGCGAACGGGAGCACCGTCGATAACGTGCCGATCGAGCGGATCAGCGGCACGATCGCGAACGGCGCCAGCACGAACAGCGTCGAGAGCGTCTTGAACGCGACGAAGCGCGGCTGCAGGTACGGCGCGGCGTACGTCAGAGCGCTCGTTCCCGCCTGCGTTTCGCGTGAGGCGATGCCGGCGATCGCGATGCCCATCGCGGCGACGACGATCGGCCCCGAGGTCGTGAATGGCGTGACGATCGAAACGATGGCCAGTGCGACGGCGGCGATCGCCAGCAGCGGCGTCGCGCTCGTCGTCAGGATCGCATCGGCCATCGCCGAGCGGACCAGCGACGGTCCGCGTCCGCCGGTGACGAGCAGCATCGACGCGCGCGTGAGCGGCTTGAAAAGGCGGTTGATCCGCGCGAAGAGCGAGTCGCGATGCTTCGCCGCCGACTGCTTCACGCGCACCGGATCGAAGCGGTGGAAGAAGACACGCGCCAGCAGCAGGATCGGCACCGGCATCAGCATCGACAGCAGGCGCGGCACGATCCAGACGCGGTCGAGCACGAGTCCGTGGAAGACGAACGTTCCCTTGCTCGCGTCGAAGCTCGAGGCGCCGACCGAGATCGATGACGTGTGCAGCTGGCGGCGGAGCGAATCGATCATGAAGCTGATGCCGGAGATGTCGAACGCGCCGAGGACGCCGGGGCCGTGGCCTTTTTCCGTGCTCGTCACCGTGACGGCGAGCAGGATGGTCCAGAGAAAGAAGAACGCGACGTCGCCAAAGCGGCCGGAGAGGAACGGGATCGATTCGAAGAGCAGCGCGAATGCCGACACCGTCACGATCACCGAGGGGACGATCAGCAGGTACTGCTTCGCGAAGATGAGCGGCTCGAGCGGCGCTTCGCCGCGCACCAGGATCATCGTCATCGCGCTGCACATGAAGCCGAAGGTGAACGTGGTGAGGAAGACGATGTTGCCGGCGAATTTGCCGATCAGGTATTCGATGCCGCTGACGTTCGTCGAGGCGATGACGAAGCCGCAGCGCGAGCGCGCGTCGCGCGAGATGGTGTTGGAGATGACGTAGAAGCCGAACAGTCCGATGAAGAGTCCGGCCAGCGCCGCCGTGGCCATGCCGACGGCGGCGGAGTTGTAGAGCGCGCGCTGTCCGTTGATCTGCAGCAGCGTCCGTCCGGTCGACGGTGCCGGCACCCACCCGTACGCGATGGCGCTCAGCAGCAGGAAGATGACGAGCGTCGAGAGGCGGCGGAAGCGGATGCGGAAATCGGCCGCGATGATGGCGGCGATTCTCACGCCGCGACTCCACCCATCACGGAGAGGAACGCATCCTCCAGTCGCGGCTCGGCCTGCGTTGCGTCGGCGAGTGGCTTCGCGCCGACAGTGCGCACGTGCACGCCGTCGGGTCTGCGCACGGCGTTCGAAACGACGAGCTCTCCGCGGAAACGCTCGAAGCGCTCGGAGCTGACGACGATCTCCCAGACGTTCCCTTCGGCGCGGCGCAGGAGCTCTTCCGGCGTGGCCAGCGCGACGAGCGCGCCGTGCTTCATGATCGCGATCTCGGTGGCGATCGATTCGATGTCGCTGACGATGTGCGTCGACAGAATGACCAGCCGTCCGACGCCGAGGTCCGACAGGAGATTGCGAAACCGCACGCGCTCCTCGGGGTCGAGTCCCGCGGTCGGCTCGTCGACGATCACGACCTCGGGATCGTTGATCAGCGCCTGCGCGATGCCGAGCCGCTGCTTCATCCCGCCGGAGAAGCCGCCGATGGTGCGGTTCGCGACGTGATGCAGGTTGACCGCTTCGAGCATCTCGCGAATTTTTGCGGTGCCGTGGACGCCCTTCAGCGCCGCGAAGTAGCTGAGGAATTCGAGCGCCGTGAGGTTCTCGTAGACGCCGAAGTCCTGCGGCAGATAGCCGAGCGTGCGGCGCATCAGCTCCGGCTCGCGCGCGATGTCGCGATCGCGAAAGAGGATGCGGCCGGCGGTCGGACGCGTGATCGTGGCGATCATCTGCATCAGCGTCGTCTTCCCCGCGCCGTTGGGCCCGAGGAGTCCGAGGACGCCTCCGTTGACGCGCATCGAGACATCGCGCACTCCGAAATTGCCGCCTTTGAACTTCTTGGAGATCGATTCGAGCGTGAGCATGACGGGTAGGTATACGGGGATTGGCGCGGGTAGTTATGGGGTCGCATCTGGACAATTAACTTAACGGCGATCGTTAAGTTAATTGTCCAGATGCGACCCCAACTTCACAATCGCCTCGGCGATCGCTTTGTAGTGGCCGGCGAAGTGGTGCGCGCCTTTTGTGCGGATCGGCGTGGCGAGGGTGGGGTCGAGCGAGCGGCAGAGCGAGTCCTTCTCCTTCTCGCCGTAGACGCAGAGGATGCGTTGGCCGCGCAGTTTCTCGACCTCGGGGCGCACGCGAAACTGCGGCTCTTTCGGATGCAGGAACGGGAAGCGGTAATAGCGGAAGTCGATCGTCGATTCGAGTCCGAGGAGCGCGATGAGCTCGATGCCGCGCTTGTCCGTGAGGCGGCTGGCCATGAACGGCAGGACGTCGGCGCCGCGCGAGTAGCCGATGAGGATCACTTTCGGACGATGCCATTTCGTCTGATATTCGCGAATGATCTGCTCCAGCGCCCGAGCCGATTCGCCCGGCGTGCGGCGCTCGCTGAAGTACTCGGGTGTGATGAATCCGACGACGGAGACGCCGTGCTCGTGAAGGTCGGCCGTGAGCTTGTCGTCGATGCGCCGCCAGCCGCCGTCGCCGGTGAGGATGATGGCGAAGGTGTCGCCCGCTTTCTTCGCGGGGAATTCGCGGATGGGGAGGCCGGCGAGGAGCAGCAATAGCGTGATCAGACCGGAATGAGAACAGACGAGGACGCGGGTGTCATCCCCGCGCCCTCGTTCGTTCTAGCCGCGATCGTTAGCCGCCGCCCGCTGCCGGGCGAGCGGAAGAAGCCGTTCGGTCAGTTCGGCCTCGGTAATGCGTTTGTTCGGTTCAATCGCCGCGGGGACGGGAGCAATCGGAAAGAAAACGTCGTCATCCTTCGCATGCATCCAGACGGCCTGCAGATAGATCGCGGGAGCGCGGAGAATGCGCAGCGCATAGTCCTTCGGCGAGTTTTCGAGCTCTACACGCGCTGCCTCCATCGCCGCCAGCATCACCTTTGCGTATTCGTCCGAATAGCGTGCCGCGTAAGCGAGGCGGCCGGGCCTGCCGTCGCGGTTCGATGCCACCTCGGCGAGTCCGATCGGGTCACCGCCCTGGACCAGGATGTATTGCCACGCCGTACGTTTGCACCTGGCGAGAAGCCGTTTGTCGAGCACACCGTCGACGTTCACGGTGTAGAGCGGGTGGGGTTTGAGAGTCGTCGGCGCGCGACGGACAGCCATCTCGAGATTGGACGTGGCGTTGGCGAGCACGACGTTCTTGCTTACCAGTACCAGGCCCGCTTTCGGAGCCCTTGCAATGCTGATCATTGGACAGCTCCTTTCCTGGGGACGCGTGGCCGGGTGCCGCCCTTTGTTCGATAGCTGCGGTCCCACGAGAACGTTTGCTGATGATTGTCGAAGAACTCCTCGATGGCATGCTCCGACGGGCCGAAATGCGGGTCGTCGATATGCACGAAGAATCTGCTTCCGATGCTCCGGTAGCCCACGATTGCCACGAAGTGGCCGGCGCCGCCGTTGGTCGCCCCGAGGCGCACCGCGATCGGTCTTCCGTTTTGCTTGATGTTCCGACGAATGAAGTCGGGCGTTCTGACCGAAGGGGCGTCGCTGACCGATACGAAGTTGTCACCGAGTGGTTTTTCGAGCGCGTGAGGAGCGTCGCAGCTCGGGTTGATGCCGATAGGACAGCACTCCTGGCCGAAGGTCGAGGTGGCGAGAGCGCATTGCTCGGGCGGGTGGTCGAGGTAAGCATCCTTGATTCCCACGGCTACGGCGGCCCAGCACCAGTTCGTCTGCTGCTGACGCGGGATCCGCATATCGAGGACGATCTCTTCCGACGCGAACGCCGCAACGTGAGCGAGCAGCGTCTCTCCTCCCTCGGAGAAAAATGCCGAGATGGTCATGACTTCCTCCTCTGTCATGTGAGCTTCGGGGAAGGGCGTTGGCCCCAGTCACGGAGGAGGAGGAGCGCCGTTACCGTTGTTCGGACCACATGGGCCGCCGCCGATGCCGCCGCCCCCGTTGGCGCCGCCTTCGATGGGCCGGTTTCTCTTTCCGAGAATCGGAGTGGGCCCGCCATGCCTGTGCGCGAGTTTCGGATCGGCGATTCGGTTGAGGAATTTGAAATGGTCCCCTTCCTCCCGCACCCCCGGTTGTTTTCGATTCACGGCGAACCCGATGTCTTCCTGCATGTTGTTGCCGACGAAGATCGTGATCGTTCCGTGATTGGCCGGCAATGCTGAGAAGCGAAGCGTTTGCACGAGCGCGCCCGTCTGGAGGTCCTTCAGCTTGAGCACGACCTCATCTCCCGTGTGCGGGAAATTGCTGTAGGTCACTTCCTCGGCGAAGTTCTTTTCGAAGAACGTGCCGTCGAGCTTCGCGAACTTCCAGGGGAACGGGCAGATTCTTCCCGCCGTGATGTCTCCGTTGCCGAGGCGAACGTACGCGATGACGGAGCTCCTGTCCGGCTTCTTGCCGCTGCCCGGCTCGGGGACGAAACTGCGATCCCACTTGTTCTTTACTTCCGGCCAGTAATCGTCCTTGCGTACGACGAGTGTGCGATAAGTGTCGTCGGGAAGGTTCGGGGTGCCCGGCGGGTCGTTCTCGATCTCGATCTCGACGCCGTCGAGGCGGAGCATCTGAAAATTCGACGCTTCCTCGTGCGCGATCTCGAATGGCACCACCGGATCGGCCGTCACCTTCGTGGTCAGCGAGTTGAACGCGATGAAGGCGACATGTTCGACCATCGCTCCCTGCTCTACTTTCGGAGCGGCCGGCGGGGCCGGCTTGGGATGGCGGTGCTTCTTCCCGCTCGTTTTGGACTTCGTTTCCTTCGGTTGGCGCACGCTGTAGCCGCTAGTGCCTGAACGACTGGATTTGGACATGCCGGGCATGTCCATGTGGTGGTCGGTGCGCACCAGGATCACCGACGGTTCGGTCATGGTTTCGTTGAGCCCGTTCACGTTGAGGAACGAGCAGAGACCGGAAAATACGATCTCGACATTCATAGCATCCTCCTTAGAAGGTGCCTACTACGATTGCGCTGCCCCAGGCGGAGGGGCGGCGCTCATTCGGATCGGAGCTGTGGAGTAGTGAACGCTGCGTGTCGCGAAGCGCGTCGGCCGCACGCGTGCCGCGGCGCAGGTTCTGATGGAATGACCGGAAGAGACGGGCCGACATCGTGTCGCCGACATCCCACAGCGTTGCCACCACGCCGCGCGCGCCGGCCTGGAGGAACGCTGTTGCGAGACTGTCGACGCCTTCGTTGCGCCGTACGGCACCGCGTCCGGTGCCGCAGGCGGCGAGAACGACGAGAGGGTGGGTGCGGAGCCGGCTCTGTCCGATCTCCTCCGCGGTGAGCTGCAATGCAGGTCCCGACGATGACTCGAATTGCAACGCCGACTGCGAAGAGCGACGCTTGTCAGTGGCCGCGTGTCCAGCGAAATGAACCAGAGACACCGCCGAGGCGGCGTCGAGAAATTCGGACGGTGTGATCTGCTCGCCGATCACGACGCGGCTATGTGGATACTGGCGGGCGATGTATCGAGCCTCCGACGCTGCAGCGGGAAGAGGCTCGAAGTCATGCGGCGCCGGTTGTGCCACCGCGAGCAATGAATCGCCGCTCGACTTCGACGGCGAATGGAGAAAGACGCTCGCGCTCGGCGCCATCGTCATCGTGTACCTGTCGATCAGAAATGCGCCGTCGTCAGTCACGAGTGTCGCGAACGGCAGGGCCTGGACAGTGCCGTCGGGGACGATGACCAGATCCGCGTCCATCGGTAACTGCGCCGCTACAGGAGCGATGAGTTGTTCGAACAACCACCGCCCCTCGCGCTGCGTTGAGGCTTCGTCGTCGCCGGCAACCGCGGCGAGATGCCGGGACACCGCCTCTTCGATCGCTTTTCCGGTCGCTGTGCTGCGGGCGTGATAGAGGCGTCCCTCCTGAATCGCCCAGAGCTCGGCTCCGCGATCGAGCAGCGTGATCTCCAGAATGACGGTCCTGCCATGCACCGCGGCCGCGATTGCAGGGCCATCGAACGGGGTCGCGCTGTCATTGCCGCCGGCGGCAATCTGGTCGAGTAGAGAACGCGCTCGCTTCTTCTCGGCCACCGACAGTGCCTCGACCGTTCGTCCGTCATCGATCAACAACTCGATCAATTGCTCGAAGGCGCGCTCCGCGCGTTCGAAGTACGCCACGCGCATCAAGGGCTCGCCGAGATTCGTGCGCTGGCCTTCCATCTCCGTGATCGCGGCACTGAAATCGGCCTCCGCTCCGGAGCGATCGCCGGCCGCGAGATATGCGTTGCCGCGCGTAACCAGACCTGTTGCCAGGTGAAGGTGCCACTGTCTGCTCGTCCAGATATCGATTGCCGAGCTGTAATTCGCGGCAGCTCGTGGCAACTGTCCTTCGGCTTGAGCGATGCGGCCGGCGATGAAGTCGCAGTCGGCCGTCAGCGAGAGTCTCCAATCGGGCGTCGTCACCTGCCGCGCCGCCCGCAGCGCCGCGGTCACGCTTGCCGACGCTTCCGGAATCCGCCCGAGCTCGAGTAGCGCCAACGCGCGCCACGTGTCGCCGTGCGCGAGGTAAAACGGGTTTTTCAGTTGATGGCCGATGGTTTTCTGCGCATCCGCAAACGCCAGCGCAAGTCGCGGTCTGCCGGCGCGGAGTGCGCACATCGACGTCTCCGCGTATGCCATCGCCATCCGGTCCGCGTCGACGTTGCTTTCCTCGCTCTGCCGCAGCACGTCCATTCGGTAGCGATCGGCCTCGGCGCGGTCACCCATCTCGAACAGAGTCGCGAATTGCGTGCGGATGTCGACGACGTTCTCGGTCTCGCCCGCGCGCACCGCAAATGCTTCCGCGCGCCGGAACGAGTCGAGGCTTTCCTGCAGCCTTCCCGTGCGGCCGAGAATCAGCGCGTGGAGCCATGCTGCGTCGCTGCTCATCGACGCATACAGATTTCCCTTTGCCGCGAGCTTCGCTTCGACCTCGTCGAGCTTCGCCAGCGCCACGTCATAGTGTTCTTCACCGTAACTGGCCTTCGCGGAAAAAATGGAGGCGGCGATTGCCAGGGGCGAACCAATCCGGCCGAGTGCTTCGGCCGCTTCGCTGTAATGAGCAACGGCGTCGCCGCTGCGCGATTCGCGCTCGTCCCTGCGTGCCGCCGTGTAGGATTCCAGCGCGGCCGTGACCTCTTCGCGATGGGCGACCGCATGTTCGACGACGTCCGACAGGAACGGATCGCCATGCTGTGCAAAGTGGTGCGCCACCGATCGGAGCAGCGCCAGTTGCTCCGGCGTTCCCTGCCTGATCCAGATCAACAGAGCGCTGTTCTGCGTCCAGCTCCGAACGTGTCCGGGGTATTGTTGAAGCAATCTGGCCAGCGTTGCCGCGTCGACGCCCGCCTTGAAGAATCGCTGATCTTTGTCCCATCCACCGCGCGGTGCGCGAAGTTGCACGAGATGCTGACGTGCTTCATCTGCCCATCTGCTGTCGAAGTCGCGCTGCAGGTAGCTTTCCCAGGCCAGGATTGCAGCCGGACGGTTGGAGAGACGCTCCAGCGCCAGCGCCCAATTGAACGCAGCCGTCAGCGCGTGGTGATCACTTTCCAGCGCGGTCGCGCTGTGTTCCGCGGCGTCGGCTACCTGGCCCAACGCCATCTCGGCCGCGGCCAGATCGCTGAGAATCTCGGGTTGATTGGGATGCAGGCGATCCGCTTCGCGCAGCAACCTGTATCCCGATGCGACTTCGCCGGTGGCGAGATGCGCCAACGCCAGACGATGAATGTTTTCGGGTGTGCGTGCGTCCGCGACCTTGCGCGCCAATCGTCCGAATACATCGCGATTTCGAGCATCGTCCGAGGAGGCATCACCCCGGCTGACGCCGAGTGGCGAGTAATCGAAGGCTGTCAGTCTCGCCTCGAAATGCCTGCTATTGACGCGAATGTGTTCCAGTGGGTCGCCATCGTGGGGCGGGAGCGTCGCCGCGATGATCAGGAGAAGAGCGACGAAGTAGCGGCCGATTTTGGCCAGCGACGCAACAAGGCGCTGCGCATTTGCGCCGTTGCCGATCGGCCGCAATCCGAGTTCGCCGCTCATCGTCGCAATCCGAGTTGTCACTGCCGCTTCCTCTCAAGCGAAAGAGACGGACAGCCGCGACGAATTCACGCTCGCGCGCCGACGCGACGCGAGGCATCTTTCGTTCTTTCGTGATGGGAAGCTTGAAGTAACAATACTCCAATTTCGGCGATCACTTCGCCACCACCCCCCGCAACCCGCCCGCGATCAGTGCGGCGAGATTCGTAAGAATCCGCGGCAACGCGAGTCCTCCGGGCGACGCGAGATACTTCGGCTCCCACACTGGATCGAACTTCTCCTTGTATTGCCGCAGTCCCTGGAAGTTGTAGTAGTCCTCGCCGAATCGGTACGCGAGCGCGCCGACGCGATTCCAGAGCGTCCCGAGCGAACGATTCTCCAGTCCCGACAGCGGCGCCATGCCGAGGTTGAACCAGCGATGGCCTTCCTGCGCTCCGTGGATCATGAGCTGCGCGAAGATGTAGTCCATGACGCCGGACGGCGCGTCGAGCGCGTGGCGCATGAGATCGACTGAGAGCTCTTCGCCGCTTTCCCAGAGATTCGCGAAGGCGACGATGCGTCCTTCGCGCCTGACGATGGCCACAGGAAACCGCCGCACGTAGTCCTCGGTGAAGAATCCGAGGGAGAAGCCTTTCTCGCGCGCTTTCTTTTCGGAGAGCCAGGCGTCGGAGATGGCGCGCAGCTCGGGCAACAGCGACGCAGGATCGCGGACGATCTCGAAATCGCAGTTCTCCGCTTCGACGCGCCGCATCATCTTGCGCATCCATTTGCGCGAGCCGCCGTCGAGCGAGAAGTCGCGCAGGTCGACGCGTGCCTCCTCGCCGATCTTCAACAGCGTCAGTCCGAGGTCGAGATAGAGGTGGAGGTTCTGCCGCTGGATTTCGTAGAAGACCGTCCAGCCGGCGTGCAGGTCGCAGAGCTCCCTGAATTTCCAGATCAGCTCCGGCTTCTCGTCTTCCGGACCGACCGGATCGCCCATCGCGATCCAGCTGCGGCCTTCGACGCCGTACATGATGAATGCGCGTCCGCTCTCGCTGAAAAGGAACGGCTTGTCGCCGAGGAGCGCGAGGTTCGCCTGGCTCGTCGGTTCAGCACGCACGATCGCATGCGCGCGATCGAGCTCCTCGGGCGACGGCGGATGCTGATCGGGCGCGGCGGGACGCAGCAGTCTGCGGATCGCGACGAGCATCAGGATGCTGAAGACACCGATCGACGCGCGGAGGAACCGCGGCGCGTCGCCGCGCAGCGAGAAGTGCCACCAGAGATCGTTCGAGTATTCGACGTGCTTGTAGCTGAAGAAGCCGAGCCACATCGACGACAGCAGCACGAGCCCGATGGCGAAGAGCCAGCCGGGGCCGAAGCTCTCGTTGACCAGCGAGGCCTTTCGATAGAAGTGCCGCCGCGACGCGACGAGCCCGAGGAGCATGATCGCGAGGACCAGCGCCTCTTCGTAGTCGAAGCCTTTGAAGAGCTCGAAGACGATCGCTGCGCCGAGGATGACGACGGTGAGTTGATACGCGGCGTCGAGGCGGCGCTGGAGGCCGCGCGAGAGCATCAGCAGCGCGGCGCCGGCGAGCGATCCGAGAAAGTGCGAGATCTCGACGATCGGCAGCGGTACGAAGAGCCGATGCGCGATTTCCGGCGTGGCGCCGGAGAAGAGCAGCACCGCGCCGCCGATGAAGATGGTGAAGGAAAGGAGATGCGGCGCGACGCCGGGCGCCCACCGTCCGAAGACGCGGGCCACGCGCGCGACCCCTTCGCGGCGCTCGAGCAGCTCGTGGATCGCGAGCAGCAGCGTGGCGAGGACGAGCGGCAGGAGGTAGTAGATCGCGCGGAACGCGACGAGCGATCCGAGGATCGCGCCGGCGGGATAGAACTGCGCGAGGAAGACGAGGATGACCGCCTCGAAGATGCCGAGGCCGCCCGGCACGTTCGATACGACGCCGGCGATCTGCGCGAGGAGGAAGATGCCGAGGAAGTGGCTGAAGCCGATCGGCAGATGCTTCGGCAACAGAATGAAGAGCACCGCCGCGGCGATGATCCAATCGAGCGATGAGATCGCGGCCTGCGCCACGAACACGCGCGGCTTCGGCAGCTCGAACTCCCACTGCCGCACGCGCAGCGGCTCGCGCTTCACGGCGATCCAGAGCAGATAGATCGCGGCCGGGATGATCATCAGCAGGCCGATGAGCCGCACGGAGTGAATCGGCAAATGGATCGACGGCGGCACGGCGGGCGGCATGACGATGAAGACGAAGCCGCCGAGGACGACGAAGCCAAGCCAGAAGCTGATGGTGCAGAAGGCGATGACCCTCGCGATGTCGACCGCGCTCAGCCGCCAGGCGCTGTAGAGGCGATAGCGCAGCGAGCCGCCGACCACGCCGGAGAGTCCGACGTTGTTGTTGAACGCGTAGCCGATGAACGAGGCGAGCGCGATGCGGCGGTACGGCAGCGCGTGGCGGATGTAGCGAAACGCCAGCGCGTCGTAGCCGGTCATGGTGAGGTAGCCGAGGATGGTGAGAAGCACGGCGAGCGCGATCTGCCCCGCCGGCAATTCGCGCAGGTAGTGCATCACGTCGCGGTAGCGGTAGTGGGCGAGCGTGTCCTCGAGCACGCGCAGTGCGACGGCGAAGAGAGCGAGGATCAGCAGCGGCTTGAGGAAGGGTTTGAGACGGTGCACCGCGCGACGATTGTACTTTTTTGCTACTCTCCCTCCCCGTCCCATGTCCATGTCTTTCGTCGTCGGCTCCTCGGCCGACATTTTTCCCGCGGATTTCGCTCGCTCCGTCGATGCGGAGCTCTGGAAGCGCTATCCGGCGCCGCGCGAGAACAGCGAGGAAGCGTGGCGGTCCGACATCGTGGAGCATGACGGCTGGAAGCAGTTGCAGCAGCTGGCGACGTCGATGCTCGGCAGCGGACATCCGTCGCAGCTCACGGGCGTCGATGCGTATCAGATGGTGTGGGTGCCGGCGGCGTTGCCGCACGTGGAGCATGTCGCCATTCCGAATGCCGCCGATCCGCTGCAGGTCGGCAGTCTGCCGGCGCTGGTCGAGGAGTTGCGCGTCTTCGCCGGCGCGGCGTCGCTGCCAACCGACGACGTCGAGTTGATGGAGCTCGCCGCGCACTACCTCGAGGACGACCTGGCGTTCGACAAGGACCTGGAGATCCAGACGTACGTGCAGCTGATGCTCGCCGCGAAGCAGGCATCGGCGCGCGGGCAGGCGTTGTGGATCGCGTCGTAATGGAGCGCGGCCGTCCCGGCCGCAGTGATCGGGCGTCCCGCCCGATCACCAATTGGTCGCCGGGCGGGACGCCCAGCGACTGCGGGCGAGGACGCCCGCGCTCCGTCACACCAGCCGCGACGGCGGCAGCAGCGACTTATTGATGGCGATCGCCGCCACCGCCCCGTCCGCGGCTGACGTGACCGCGAGCTGCGAGCCGGGGGCGAGGTCGCCGATGGCGTAGACCCCTTCGATCGTCGTCTGCTTGTAATCATCGACGGCGATGCACGGCTCTCCTTCGAACACCTGGCACCCGAGGTCCTCGGCCAGCGTGCAACTGCGGACCGTGCCGATGGAGAAGAAGAGCGCGTCGACCTCCACGCGCTCGCCCGTCTCGAGCACGGCGTGCGCGACCTGATCGCCGTTGCCGGTCAGCGCGATCACGGGCTCGTCCTTGATGTCGATCCCTTCGGCCAGCGCCTTCGACGTCTGCTCCTTCGTGAACTCGCGCGGCTTGCCGTTGACGAAGATCGTGAGGTCGTCGCTCCACTGCAGGAGCTTCAGCGCGAGTCCGACCACGCGCTTGCCGTGGCCGATCACGCCGACGCGCTTGCCGGTGACCTCGTAGCCGTCGCAGTCGGGGCAGTGATAGACGCTGCCGGGATAGAAGTCGGTGATGTGCGGGATGTCGGGGACGAGATCGCGCACGCCGTACGCGAGGGCGACGCGCCGCGTGCGCATCGTGCCGGCGGAGGTGGTGACGCAGAACGCGTCGCCGTCGCGCTCGATCTTCGAGACCGTGCAGTCGCAGACTTCGACGCCGGCGTCGATCGCCTCTTCCCGTCCGCGCCGCCGCAGCTCGGCGGGATCGATGTTGTGCTGGCCGATGAAGCCGTGGATGGCGCGCGAGGCGTAGTTGCGCGGCTTGCCGTTGTCGCAGAGCAGGACGCGGCGGCGGTAGCGCCCGAGGAAGATCGCGCAGGTCAGTCCCGCGGGACCGCCGCCGATGATGATGCAGTCGTAGATGGATGAGGTATCAGGCACACGCGGTGATCTTGCTCATCGCATGCCGCCGCCGGAGAGCATGTACCGCTCGCCGGTGGTGGGGCGGTCGACGCGGATCGACACGTTGCTCGCGGGGATCGCTTCTTTTTCGCCCTGGCGGCGCACCCAGACCACCACCGTGTAGATGCCGGGGCCGTCGGTGAAGGGGACGGTGAACGCGAAGTCGCTGCTCGGGTTGACCGCGTAGTCGTGGCGGCGATCGGGGAGCGAATAGGTGTCGATCACGTTCGCGGTGATCGGCGAGATCGGCTGAGGGAGCGGCTCGAAATGGACGCTGATCGCGTCGGCGAGATAGCCGTGCTGCGCGCGGCCGGTGGCGACGATCTTCTCGCTGAGCGTCGCGGCGCGGGGGAGCGTCTGCGTCCAGTTGATGTAGCGGCGGACGAACTCCTGCGTCAGGCGGAACTCTCCGTCTTTCCACGCCAGGCCGATGCCGACGTGCGTGGCGTGCGGGTCGAGGATGGTGCGGCGATGTCCGTCGTGCGGCGCGTGCTCCGCCATCATCGCTTCCTGCGAGCGGCGGATCATCTCGTAGAGCGCGCGGTCGTTGAAGCGATACGTCGCCGACCACGCCGCGGCGTTCTCGCTCACCGCGTCGTTGCCGCCGGCGAACGAATAGCGCATGTAGGGGGCCTGCCCGTCGATGGTGAAGTGACCGGTCGTTCCGTTGCGGATCTGCGCGCGGCAGTACTCGTCGGCCAGCGCGGAGGCCCAGCCGTCGAGCTCCACCGGTTTGAGGCCGTGATGCTTGCGATCGGAGTTGATGAGGCGGAGGAATTCCTGGCGGAGCGTGAAGCGGGTTTCGTCGAGCGGACTCTCGCCCTGCGCGAGCGTGCTCGCGAGGAGGATGACGATCGTGATGACGACGCGCTTCATCATTTCAAGGGTAATTCAATTTCCACTCTGAACCCCGGCTCGAGATTCTCGGCGCGGACGCTGCCGCCGTGCTCCTCGATCGCCTTGCGCGCAATTGCAAGGCCGAGGCCGGTGCCGCTCGACTTGGTCGAAAAGTATGGATCGAAGATCTTCGGCAAGACCTCGGGAGGCACGCCCGGACCGTTGTCCTCGATCGAGATGACCGCCTTCGAATCGACGCCGTGGCTGCCGAGCCGTACTCTGACGCCGGGCGCGGCCTGGAACGCGTTCTCGATCAGGTTGGCGATCGCGCCGCGCAGCAGGCGGGCGTCGCCGGAGTAGTTGCTCGGCGTCGACGGCTCGATGTCGGCGTGGAAGTCGATGCCGCGCTCGCCGCTCGCGGAGTAGTCGCCGGCGATGTCGTGCAACAGCTTCTGCAGATCGAGCGAACGCCGTTTCACCTGCCGCAGCGACGCGTAGTCGCTGAACTCCTTCGACGTCTCGCGCAGCGTGACCACCTGGCGGAGGATGTTCTCGACGGCGCTCCGGACGACGGCCGGCAACGAAGGATCGTCGCGCTCCGCGACGGCGCGCAGATGCTCCGCGGTGAGCTGAATCGGCGTGAGCGGATTCTTGATCTCGTGCGCCACCTGGCGCGCCATCTCGCCCCACGCCTCGAGCCTGTTCGATCGCAGGATCTCGGTGACGTCCTCGGCGATGAGCATCTCCTCCGGACTCTCCGGCAGCGGAATGATGGAGACGCGGAACGTGCGCGGATTCCCTTCCGACTCCAGCTCGAGCTCCGCCGACTCGACGTGCATCGGGCGATGGCGATCGAGCATTTCGCGGACCGGCTCGGGCAGCTCGCCGGTGGGGAAAAGCCGCCGCGCGGCCTCGTTCATCGTGCCGGCGTTGCGCGCGCCGTCGAGCACGACGACCGCCGCGTTGATGTTCTCGAGCAAGGTCTGCAGGCGGTCGCGCTCGTGGCGGAGATCGTTCTGCTGCCGGCGGATCGATTGCGCCATGTCGCGGAACGTCGTCACGAGGAGGCCGATGTCGGGATCGGCGGGCGCGTGCACCTGGACGTCGAAGTCGCCGCGCGCGACGGCACGCGCGCCGGCCACCAGGCTCTGCACGGGACGCGTGACGCTGCGCGCGGTGCGGAAGGCGACGCCGATCGCGGCGATGACGATGAAGACGAGCAGCATGTAGATCGTCGTGGCGAGGTCGTTGACCTGCGCCTCGATCTGCCGCCCCTGCACGATGAACGGCAAGGCGAGCGTGTAGTTGCGGCCGCGCACGAGGTTGATCGAGCTGTAGATCTCGACGTACCGCGTCGAGCCGGCGCGGCGCACGGCGCGGAAGAGCTGCTTCCCGCCGACGACGATCGCGGTGTAGACGTCGCCCGGCAATCGCTCCGACTCGACGTGCGCGGCGAAGAGATCGCGGCGGCTCGACGCGACGAGCTGCTCGTCGCGATAGAGGTGAAGGTCGTGTCCGATGACGCGCGCCAGCCAGCTGAGGATCTCGTCGTCGAGCACCTGCTCCGGCTTCGCGGGAGTCGTCGCCGACGCGAGGTAGTCCTCCATCACGCGCTGCGCGGCGGTGAGCGCCGTTTGTCCGCGGTCGACGTATTCGGCTTCCAGGCGATTCGCGAGATAGGCGCGGACGAACAGCACGAAGACCATCAGCGGCACGACGACGACGGCGGTGAGGTAGAGCGCGGTGCGGGCGCGGAACCCGAGGCCGCGGGGGAAGAGGCGCAGGACTTCTATCAGCGAGGGGATCGATTGGATGAAGATCGCGATCAGCGCTGCCGCGATCGCCCAGATCACCACGCCGCCCGCGCGGCGCACCTGCTGCGCGGCGGTGGGGATGGCGAGCGGAAATGCGAAGAGCGCTTCGTCGGTGCGGCGGAGGTAGATGGCCGATGAATCGCTCAGCAGCCCGGTCACCCAAGCGCCGCGCCCCGGCTTCATCGTGGCGATGTACCAGGCGGGGCTTTGCGGCAGGCGGACGTTCGTCGCGCCATTCACGTTGCCGTCGCGATCGTAGACCGCCGGCTCGCGCTGCGCGTGCAGCCCGGTCGTCAGGTCCTCGGTTCCCGCTTCGAAGAAGTCGCGATAGACGTCGGCGAACGACGTCGCGCCGGGATCGGCGGGATTGACGACGTGCACGCTGCCGCGCGCGATGGTGGTGCCGAACGCGGTGACGTCGAAGTCGTGACGCAGCAGGACGCGCGTCAGGCTGCCGATCTGCAGGATCTCTTTTCCCCCCGCGCTGCCGCGCTCGTCGAACTGCGGCAGGCCGACGCCGAAGCGGCTGATGACGTTGCCGGTGAAGTCGTCGCTCACGGTGATGACCGCGGGGATGCGCCACTTCGAAAGATCGGAGCGCAGCCAGAGCGCGTACGCGAGGTCCTCGAGGTTCATCCGGCGATAGTCGTCGGGCAGGACGCTGCTCAGCTCCGTGCGCGAGAACTCGTTGTGCAGCGTGTCTTCGATCATCGTCCGCAACTGCCCCGCCTCACCGACCACGAGCGGCGCGTAGGTTTCGGCGATGAAGCGCCGCGCGCCGTCGCGCTCGAACTGATGCACCGGCATCCAGACCGCGAGGCCGCAGAGGACGGCGGTGATGAGCATCCGCAGGGCAGGCGCCGGCGCCCACTCGCCCCACTCCCAGACGCGCGCGATGCGCAGCACGGCATACGCGAGGCAGAGCAGCGAGGCGAGGAGGATCGCCTGCGCCGCGGACGACGGGATGATGTGGTCGGGGAGCGGCGAGACGCGCGAGTTGTCCGTGAGGTTGCGGACGAGGAGAACGTAGCCGATCGCGGCGGCGATGGCGATCAGGATTTGTGCGAGAACACGGGGGCCCCTCATCCGGCGCTGCGCGCCACCTTCTCCCGGCGGGAGAAGGGCGAAGACGATGCCGAGGATGGCGATGGAGGTGGCGAGGAGATCGAAGGGGGACTTGCTGAACGGCCCGAGGAGGCGGGAGCCGTAGAGATCGAAATGAAGGATGCGGGAAGGGTCGTCGACGACGTTCAGCGCGAGGAGCGCCATGCGCGCGACGACGATCAGCACGATGGTCGCGGCGCGATTGCGCAACATCATCATCACGACCAGCGCGCCGGCCGCGAGCAGGATCGCCGCGGCGTTCCGTCCATTCACGCTCGTCGTTTCGAGCACCTCGCGCGAAGAGCGCGGCGCGATGTCGATCCAGAGATCGCCGTCGGGCCGCCGTTCGATCAGCTGCCGCACCATCCCCGGCTCCTGCCGCAGGAAGCCGGCGTGGAAGGTCGCGCCGGTGGTCCATTCGGGATCGTGCGGATGGATCGAGCTCGTCGTGCTGGGTGCGTTCGCCACGCGCTTGAAGCTCTCGACGACGTAGTGTCCGGTGACGCGCGAGCGGACGATGTAGAGGTTGGTAGCGTCGAACTCGAACGTCTTCGCCGCCGCGCCACGCAACTCCTCACCCCACCAGGCGAGGAGATCCCCCTCGGGTGTGCGGATGCGCGCGCCGCGGGTGCGCGAGGGGGGCACTTCATCGCGCAACAATGCGAAGAGCTCGGCGCGCGTCGGCTCGCGATGGAGCGATGCGATGCGACTCTCGACGCGGTCGGCCGTCGCGTCGAGCTCCGCCTCGACTGTTGCCACGCGCTGCCGAACGTAAGAAACATCCTCGCGGATGTGATCGGCCGAACGCCGGCTGAATGTCGCCTCGATGGAGCGGAGAGAAAAAAAGGCGCCGGCCTGAATCAGGCCGGCGAGGAGGAGGAAGAGCGCCGCCGCGCGTATGACGCGATTGCGCATGACCCGCGTCGTTACTTACTGGCCGACCTTACCGACACGACCGACCAGTGATCGCCCTTGTTGCGCAGCGTGATGTAGAGATCGCGCGCCTCGGGCTTGCCGTTCGCCTGGATCGTCCAGCTCGCGGTGATGTGGTACTGCGCTTCGGCGCTGACCTTGCGCGCGCTGCGCTGCTCGAACGACGTCGGGTTCGTCTTGCTGAACAGACCGTCGAGCAGATACGCCGCCTGATCGCGGCCGAAGAAGCCGCTCTGGGTCACCAGTCCGGGGAACTGGAGCATGACCTGATCTCCGTCGGCGATGCCGGCGACGATTGCCTGCGCGTCACCGCTGCCGAAGCCGCGGGTCAGGTTCGACATCGCCGTGTCGAGGTCCTTGAACTGCGCCGACGCGATCACGGGGAAGAGCGTCAGCGACAGCGCCACCGCCATCTTTTTCCAGAGTCTCATGGTCGTCCTCATGCTTGTCGTAACCTTGGTCAATAAGCGATTATTCTAACAAATTCAATAGTTTAGGTGTGGTGATTCGAGGTCGGTTCGTCCTGTTTCGAGGCCGCGCCGCCGGGCCTCGGCGAGGAAGTCCTCAGGGGGCGGCGCAACGACCCGAAGCGGTTGATTCGTAACGGGATGTGTCATCACAAGCTCGGCCGCGTGCAGCATCGGACGCGCGGCATTTCTCTCTCCATAGAGCCAATCGCCTGCCAATGGATGTCCTACGGCGGCGAGATGGACGCGGATCTGATGCGTCCGTCCCGTTTCCAGGATGATGTCGACGAGCGAGCCGTTCTTCGTCGCCTCGAGCGGCTGGACGTGCGTGACCGCGCGCTTGCCGTCATCGCGCACCGCGAACTTGATCGCGCCGATGCGCGCCAGCGGCGCGTCGATGGTCTGCCGCTCCGCCAGTTCCCCCTCGCACAGCGCGAGGTAACGCTTCCGGATCCGCTTCGTCTCGAACTGCCGCGTGAGCTTCGCGTTGATGTCGGCGCGCTTGGAGAAGAACATCACGCCGCTCGTCCCGCGATCGAGACGCTGCATCAGGAAGACGTGTCCACATTGCGCGGCGACCTGCTCGACCAGAACCGGCTCGTCCGCGTCGTACGCGCGCTGGACGATCAGGTGAGCAGGCTTGTTGACGAAGATGAGGGCGTCGTCGTCGTAGAGGATTTCGATCACTCGGCGCAGGTCAGATAGCAGATAGCGGATAGCAGATAGCAAAAGACCGATCGGCGCATCTGCCGATTCTATTTGCTATCCGCTATCTGCTATCCGCTATCTAGTCCGTCGCGCGATACAACAGGAAGTCTTCCCGCATCTGCGCGAACTCCCGCAGCGACGTCTCCCACTCCGACACCCACTCGTTGACGTCGCCTCCGCTCTCGACGATCTCGCGGTAGCGCGAGCTGCCGGCGAGGAGGTCGATGGCCAGGCGGTCGGAGACGAACTCGTACGTCTCCCGGCGCCAGTCGAACTGCTCGGGATCGAGATCGCGCGCCACTTTCACGCACCAGAGTCCCGTGCGGTACGGCTCGAACACGCCGCGATTCGTCACGTGCAGCTCGACACCGCCGCAGACCTTGCCCGCGTGCTTCTGAAACTGGGGGAGGAAGTAGTGCGGGCGGAAGCGGACGCCTGGCAGCTCCAGTGCGTTGAGGCGCTCGGCGAGCTTGAAGGGGTTCAGCCAGGGCGCGCCGAAGAACTCGAACGGATGCGTCGTGCCGCGCCCCTCGCTCAGGTTCGTCCCCTCGATCAGGCACATGCCGGGATAGACGGTCGCGGTGTAGACCGTCGGCATGTTCGGCGACGGGATGACCCACGGCAGTCCGGTGTCGCCCCACCACATCCCGCGCTTCCAGCCGCGCATCGGGACGACGGTGAGGTCGCACTCCAGGTGGAAGACTTCGTTGAAGTAGCGCGCGAGCTCGCCCGCGGTCATGCCGTGGCGCGTCGGCAGCGGGAACATCCCGACGAAGCTCGAGTACTTCTCCTCGCGGATGTTTCCCTCGAGGTGATAGCCGTCGATCGGATTCGGCCGGTCGAGCACGATGACCTTCAGGCCGAGCGGCGCCGCCTCGCGCATGCAGATGGCCATCGTGTAGATGAAGGTGTAGTAGCGCGAGCCGATGTCCTGGAGGTCGATGACCAGCGCGTCGAGGTTCTTGAGCACGTCGCGCCGCGGTACGAGGTCGGCTTCGCTGCGGCCGTAAAGCGAGTAGACCGGGAGGCCGGTGAGCGGGTCGTCGGAGTGCTCGACGTGCGCCATGTCCTGCGCCTCGCCCCAGATGCCGTGCTCCGGCCCGAAGAGCGCGGTGAGTTGCCAGCCACGGCCCGCGTGCAGCAGGCGGACTGAGTGCTGCAGATCGCAGGTGACCGCGCTGTGATGTGTGACGAGTCCGATCCGGCGCCCGAGGATCGGGGCAGGCTCGTCGAGGAGAACTTCGAGTCCCGGTTGTACGTTCATTCGTGTTTTGTGTCGCCCGCCAGCAGCTGCAATGCGTGTGGAATCAGCGGCAGCACGGCTTCGAGATTCTCCCGCGCGCCGCGCTCACTACCGGGTAAGTTCACGATGAGTGCCGATCCGCGCGTGGCGGCCTGCGCGCGCGAAAGCGGCGCGAGCGGAGCGGTCCTGCGCATCACTTCCCCGAAGCCGGGGACCACGCGATCGCACACCCGCATCGTCGCTTCGGGGGTCACGTCGCGCGCCGCGATGCCGGTGCCGCCGGTGGTGACGACGAGGCGCGCGCCGTCGCCGGTGGCGTTCTCGATCGCCGTTGCGATGGCCTCGATTTCGTCGGGAACGATCATGATCGCGTCGACTTCGCAGCCGTTCGCCGCGAGGAGCTCGCGCACCGCGGGGCCGGAGCGATCTTCGCGCTCGCCTCGCGAGGCGGCGTCGCTGCAGGTGATGACGCGGGCGCGTATCATCGCGCGCGATTCTAATGAAGCGCACCGACTTCGCCTACGACCTTCCGCGCGAGCTGATCGCGCAGGAGCCTCGCCCGCGCGGACAGTCGCGCATGATGGTCGTGACCCCCGGCGAGCCGATCGAGCACGACTCCTTCGCCAACTTTCCCAACCGCCTCGGCGCCTCCGACGTCCTGGTCATCAACGACACGCGCGTCATCCCCGCCCGCCTCTACGCCGAGCCGAAGGGGCAGATGAAGAACCGCATCGAGCTGCTGCTGACGCGACAGCTTGACGATCAGATGTGGGAGGCGTGGTGCAAACCGGCGAAGCGGGTGAAGGCCGGTGACCAGCTCCGCTTCTCGCCGATTCTGACCGCGGCGGTGATGGCGAAGCGCGACGACGGCACGATCGTAGTCCGCTTCGAAGGTCCGCACGAAGAGTTGGAGCGCGTCGGCGTACCGCCGCTGCCGCCGTACATCGCTCGCGAGACGCCGCGCGAGTCGGACAAGGAGTCGTACCAGACGGTCTACGCCGCCGAGCGCGGCGCGATCGCGGCGCCGACCGCGGGCCTGCACTTCACGCGCGAGATCCTCGACGCCGTAGCCGCGCGCGGCATCGACGTCGTCCGCATCACCCTCCACGTCGGCCTCGGCACGTTCAAGCCGGTGAAGGTCGACGACCTCGCGGAGCATCGGATGGACTCCGAGCGCTACACGATCTCGGCCGAAGCCGCGGCGACGCTCAATCGCGCGCTCGACGACAAGCGGCCGATCGTCGCCGTGGGAACGACCAGCGTGCGGACGCTGGAGAGCGCGATCCGGGCGGGGGAGGGGCGGTTCGTCGCCGGATCGGCGGAGACGTCGATCTTCATCACGCCCGGATTCGAGTTCCGCGCGGTCGACAAGTTGTTGACCAATTTCCACCTGCCGGAATCGACGCTGATCATGCTCGTGTCGGCGTTCGCGGGCGTGGAGACGATCCGCAACGCGTACGCGACGGCGATCGCGGAGAAGTACTCTTTCTACAGTTACGGGGATTGCATGCTGCTCACCAGTACGTCGTCGTGATTTCCGTGTCCCCGCACACGATCGCCTGACAGGCCAGCCGCTCATCCCCGTTGAATCCGCGCTCCCCGGAGACGCGTAGCTCGATCGTCGTCGCGGGGCTGAGGTTCTCGGCCCCGTTGACGACACGGACGCGGCAGCGGGCGCAGATGCCGATGGCGCCGCAGGAGTTCCCGAGAGGGGCGCCGGCGCGGCGGGCGACGTCGAGGAGCGTCTCGTCGGGGTTCGCCGAGGCCGAGCGGCCCAGCGGCGTGAACGTCACGATTCTTGACGAGGTGTTCACAGGATCTTGGCCGCGCTCCGAGAAACTTCGCGGCACTATTCACGTCTATTAGAGCAGATCGTTTGGAGGAGACAATGAACGCCACGGATGAGACCAGAATCGCTGACGAGATCGTTCGAGTGCTGCCGGAGGGGAGCGTGGTGCGGGTCTGCAGCGACGACCGGGAATCGATTCGGTATGCCGTCCGCGATGCGTCGCTGAAGCTTCGCACGATCGTCCTGCGCCGCGCCTCGCTGCGCAAACTGCTGAGCGACCCCGCCCGCGCCGTCAAGGTCGAGTACCTCGGCCGCGAGCTGGCCGAGGCGGCCGGACACCGCAGCGAGTACCGTTACCCCCGCCCCGTGCGTCTGCACAACCCGATCATGCCGATTCGGTTACGAATGCTGGCTGTCGGCGGTATTTTCTGACGTTTCGCAGGTCAACCTAGTGACAAACCGACGTTGTGGTGACATATTGTCTCCATGGCTGTCGATTTGGATGACCTCGACCTTCGCATCGTCGGCCTCCTCCTCCGCGACGGACGCTCCCCCGCCTCGCAGATCGCGGATCAGGTAGGCCTCTCCCGGCCCGCCGTCGCCGACCGCATCGAAAAGCTCGAACGGCTCGGCGTGATCCGGGGGACGACCGTGGTCGTCGATCCCGAGTCCATCGGCCGCAAGGTCACGGCCTTCGTCGCCGCGCGCGGGTCGGTGCACCTCACGCCGAAGGCGCTGAAGATGTTCCGCGACATCATGGCGCTCGACGAAGTGCTCGAGACGCACACCGTCGCCGGCGACGACTGCTACCTCATCAAGGTCCGCACCGACTCCATCGCCTCGCTCAACACGCTGGTCGGCAAGCTCAAAGAGCCGCCGCTGTCGCTCAGCACGCGCACCACCATCGTGATGCAGACGCATTGCGAAAAAGTCGGCGGCATCGTCCTCGGGGAGGCCATCTGATGAAGCAGGAGAAGCTTCTCGCCTACGTCGCCTTCGGCATCGTCTGCGTTGTGTGGGGGACGACGTATCTCGGCATCCGCGTGGCGGTGGAGACGATTCCGCCGCTGCTGCTCACCGGAATCCGCTATCTCGCCGCCGGTCTGATCATGCTCGCCATCCTGAAGATCCGCGGCGAGAAGCTGCCGCGCGATCCGCGCGTCCTCCGCGAGCTCGCGCTCATCGGCGTGCTGATGGTCGGCGGCGGCAACTTGTCGGTGGTCTGGGCCGAGCAGTACGTGCCGAGCGGCATGGCCGCGCTTTTCGTCGCCACCGCGCCGTTCTGGGCGTCGATCCTCGAAGCGATGCGCAAAAACGGCGAGCACATCGGACTGCATCGCGGCATCGGCATGCTCGTCGGTTTCCTCGGTGTGGCGCTACTGGTGACTCCGGGTGCTTCCGCCGGTCACTACGCGCCCGGTTTTCTCGCCGGCGCGCTTGCGATCCAGGTCGGGTCGTTCTGCTGGCAGTACGGCATGGTTCGCGGCAAGCACAACGTGCACGGCGTGACGCCGATGCAGTCCGCGACGGTGCAGATGCTCTTCGGCGGAACGCTGGTGCTGATCGTCGGACTGGCGATCGGCGAGGGCTCGCGCTTCGTGGTCACGCCGCGCACGTTCGCCGGACTGGCCTACCTCACGATCTTCGGATCGGTGATCGCATACAGCGCGTTCATCTACGCGCTCGCGCACATGCGGGCCACGAGCCTCTCGCTCTACGCGTACGTGAACCCCGCGGTCGCCGTCATCCTCGGCTGGCTGATCCTCAACGAGAATCTGACGTGGGTGTCGGTCGTGGCGATGGCGGTGATCCTCGGCGGCGTCGCGATCGTGCAGACCGCGCGCGGCGAGAAGGAGCCCGCCGCGCCGGTCATGGTGGAAGAGAACAAAAATGCGGCCTAAGCCCGATCGATCCTGCACGCGAAGCACCCGTACGTCGGAAACCGCGCGTGCACGAACGCGACATCCGGCGACGCGAGGAACTTCTCGAGCGTCGCGTCGAAATCGGCGGGGGTGAGCATCACGGCGTCGACGATCGACTCCTCCTGCGAGTACGCGCGCAGGACGAAGCGCTCGCGCAGATAGCCGCTGCCGGTCGGGAACGAGGAGCGGTCGGCCTGCTCGTCGCTCTCGTTCGCGAGCAGAAACACCGGTCCGAACTCTTTGTACGGACCGCTCTTCGTAAACGGCGAGAACGAAGCGAGGATCAGCTCTTCGCCCGGATTGGCGCGGCGGAGGACGTCGCGGCACGGCTCGCCTCCCTCGGCGCGCAGGCGTTTGACCGGTTGTCCCTGATCGTCGATGCCGAGGGTGCGGGCGCGGTGGATGAAGTCGGTGGGAAGCGGCGCGATCTTGATGTTCATGCGCTCTATTTTCGGGAGCGGCGCGTGATCGCACTATCCGTTTCTTGCGGTCAAAAACCCTTTCAGCAGCATCTCCGTTCCGATCGCGCTCGTCACCAGCCGTTCGCGTCGATCGTTGCGGATGCGCGCGGTCCAGTCGGTGAGACCGCCGTCGCCGAGGGGGAGATCGTCGACCCAGACTTTGAACGCGACGCGCTGGTAATACGACGTCTTCACCAGCCGCTCTTCATCGCGCGCGATGATCACGTCGGGGCCGAGCATCTCGCGCAGTTCGTCGAAATTCTCCGCGGCAAGCGTCACGCGCAGCGCGGCGCGACGGAACTCTTCCGGCAGCGTCGAAAGAAGATGCAGCTGAATCCGGATGTGCTCGACGATGCCGCGCATGGCGAACGCATCGCCGCGGCCCGCGCTGCAGAGGCTGAGGATGCGGAAATGCTGCGTGTGGAACGTCTCGCGGACGCGTTGCGCGCGGACGAGGCGCTGCGTCGTGCAGAGGTGCACTTCGTCCTGCGTGTCGCGGCGTTGGGCGCACATCAGCGCCATCACGTCGGTCGCATCGGCGAGCACTTCCTGCCCGCGGATCGTGGCCATGACGTTGTGCGGATACACCGGACCGAGCGTGCTGACCGTGCCGTGCGGCGCGAGCGGCGAGAGCTCGACCGCTTCGAAATGCGGCGGCATCTGCGCGAGAAGATGCGCGTCGAGCTTCGTGAACGCGCGCTGATCGACGGTCGAGGGAACGACGAACGCGTCCGATTCGAAGCGGCGGCGGATGTCGTGCACGGAGAGCTTGCGTGCGCGGCGGGCGAAGAGCTCGAGGAGGAGCGACGTCAGCTCGGGCGAGGACATCGACTCGAGAGCGTCCATCGCCTCCGCGCCGATCTTGCGCGGGACGTTCCCAGGGCGCGCTCATCGTTAACCGTCGCGCTTACATTTCTCGATGATCTCGCGGATCTTCGAGTCGGCTCCTTCGATCGGCAGCTGGCAGGTGCCGGCGCCGCGGTGGCCGCCGCCGCCGTAGCGATCCATCAGCTTGCCGACGTCGGTGTTCGACGTACGGTTGAAGATCGAATGCCCGAGGGCGCAGACCACGAACTCGCCGCGCTTGCCGTCGAAGATGCGCACCTGGATGTTTTGCTCGGGGAACATCGTGTAGACGAGGAAGCGGTTGCCGGTCGGCATCGACTCCAGGCCGCGGAGGTCGGTGATGATCACGTTGCCGTCGACGCGCGAATGCTTCTGCGTCACTTTGCGGAACTCTTCCTGCCCTTCGAAGTAGCGCTCGACGCGCTCCTTCACATCGGGCTCATCGAGGATCTCATCGACTGACTTCGTCGGAATCCACTCCACCATCTTCATCATCAGGTCGCGATTACTGATGCGGTAGTTGCGGTGATAGGCGAGTCCGGTGCGCGGATCCATCACGTACGAGAGCAGGATCCAGCCGGTCGGCTTCACCACCTCGTCGTGCGTGAGGTTCGCCGAATCCGATTTGTCGACCGACTCCAGCAGGTCGTCGTACTTGCGCAGCCGGTCGTCCTGGTAGTGGTTGTAGACGACGCGCGCGGCGGACGGCGCGACCTCGAAGCGGCCCTCGAACGAGACGCCGTCGACGTCATTGCGCACGGCCTCGCTGGAGTGATGATCGAACCAGAGTCCGACGCCCGGCACGTACGGGAGGTTGGTCAGCACGTCGTTCGCGCCGACCGCGATCTTGCCGTCCTGCACGTCTTTTGGATGGACGAAGTCGATGGCGTCGATGTCCATCACTTCTTTCAGCAACACCGCACAGACGAGTCCGTCGAAATCGGACCGTGTGATCAACCGCATCGTGATACTCCTGTGAAGATTTCCTTCGATTCTATCCCAGCCATGTCGAGACTCTTTGTCGTTGCAGCCGCCGTCATCGCCGGAGCATTCGTGTTCAACATCGCGTCGCAGCCCGCGCCGCTCGCATCGCGAATCGGGTCGTCGCCTGTCGTCGTCGAGCTCTTCACCTCACAGGGCTGCTCTTCCTGTCCGCCCGCCGATGAGCTCCTCGGACGCATCGCGCGCGACGCCTCGCTGCGCGGCCGCGTGATCCCGCTCGCCTTCCACGTCGATTACTGGAACCACCTCGGCTGGCGCGATCCGTTCTCGTCCGCGGAGTGGTCGCAACGGCAACGCGCGTACGTGCAGGCGATGGGACTCAGCGGCGCGTACACGCCGCAGGCGGTGGTCGGCGGCAGGCGCGAATTCGTCGGCTCGAACGAGGGGCAGATGTTCAGCGCGATCGAGGAGGCGTCGAAGAAGAAAGCGACGGCATCGGTGTCGATCGCGAACAACGTCGCGCGTATCGATTCGCCGCGCGAGCTCGAGCTGATCGCGCTGACGGTGGAGAACGCGCAGACGACGAACGTCGCGCGCGGCGAGAACGGCGGACGGACGCTGACGAACTACGCGATCGTCCGCAAGCTGACGCGCATCGGCACGGTCAAGGGCAAGATCGAGAAGCCGTTGCCGGCGGGGGCGAACGTCGTGTTGCTGCAGGACGCGAAGACGATGGAGATCGTTATCGCTGCAACTGCTGCACAAACTCGTCAATAGTCATCGGCTGATGCAGCGCCGAGGAGAGCACGCGGCTCGCGCCCTCGCGATCGATGGCGATCGCCGCATTTGCTTCCCGAATGGCTTCGGCATTACGCCCACTGCCGGCGTAGATGAGCGCGAGATAGACATGCGGCTCCGCGGATTGCGGACGCTCCTTCACCGCGGCCTCGAACTGCACGGCCGCGCCAGAGTTGTCGTTCATGCGCGAGAGGAGTGCGCCGAGGTTCATGCGGACGTCGTACTGGTGCGGATCGAGGCGGAGCGCTTCGTTGTACTCGGCGAGCGCTTCCTGTTCGTGACCGGCGCGCGCGAGCGCAGCGGCCTGATTGTTGTGCTGCGCGGCACGCTTCGACGGATCGTTCGGATTGACGTCGACCGCCTCAGCCAGTCCGTTCAGCGCGAGCTCATCGTCCGCCTTCAGCGTGAGTGCCTCGCGGAACGTGCTCGAGGCCTCGTCGTAGCGCTTCGCCTTCATGTAGTGCAGGCCGAGCATGTCGATCGCGATGCGATTGCGGTCGCTCACCGCGATCGAGTGGCGGAACAGCGTCTCGCTGTCCTTCCAGTACGTTGTCTGCATGAACGCGATGATGGTCAGCGCGACGATCGCAACCGGCGCAACGAATCTGCTCTGCGGGATCTTGTCGGCGAGCAGCCAGACGAGCGCGAACGTCAGGCCGATCTGCGGCAGGTAGGTGTAGCGGTCGGCCATCGACGCGGAGCCGAGCTGGATGAATCCAATGACCGGCACCATCATCCCGAGGTACCAGAGCCAGCCGATGAGCAGATAGCGATGCCGCTTGCGCGCGGCCCACACGATCGCGGTGATGGCGAGCAGCACGGCCGCGCCGAGGAAGACCTGCGACGGCGCGATGACCAGGCGCAGCGGATACGGAATGGCGAGGTTCGACGGCCAGAACATCTTGCCGATGTACGCGACGTACGACAGCACCGCGTTCGCCATGCTCGCGGCGAGCGAGACGTGCTCGGACGAGGCGATGGCGTTGATCTTTTTCTGCGTGAGGAACGTCGTGGCCAGGCCCGGGATGAGGACGACGAAGAACGGGATCTTCTCGATGACGCTGCGCTTCAGCTCGAAGCGATTCAGCGGCCAGTAATCGATGAGCAGCAGCACGAACGGCAGCGTGATCAGCATCCCCTTCGCGGTAAGGCCGATCGCGAACATCGCGACCGACGCGATGTAGTGGCCGCGATTCTGAGATTCAGCCCAGCGCGCGTAAAACCAGATCGCCAGGAAGAAGAAGAGCGCGCAGAGCACGTCCTTGCGCTCCGCCACCCAAGCCACCGATTCCACGCGCAGCGGATGCACCGCGAAGAGCGCCGCGACGAACGCGCTGCGCCAGAGCATCTTCGTCGTGCGCCGCAGAAAGAAGAAAAGAAGGAGCGTCGACGCGATGTGCAGCAGGACGTTCGCGTAGAGCATCGGCGCGGCCTTCACACCGAAGAGCGAAATGTCGAGGAGGTAGGTGATCCACGTCAGCGGATGCCAGTTCGGCGCGAACGACGTGAACGCGAAGCGGAGCGCGCTCGCGGTGAGGCCCGCCTGCACCGCCGGGTTCTCGGTGATGTATTGGTCGTCGTCGTAGTTGAGAAAGGTGTGCGTGCCGACCTGCGCATAGATGATCGCGATCAGCACGACCAGCGCCGCGCAGATGGTGTAGGACAGGCGCCCTCGCCTGTCCTCGGCAGGCGGGGGCGCCTGCCCTACACGAACCTCACCTTTGCGCTTCGAGGAACTTTTCATACGCATCGATGTTCGTCGGATTCGGCTGAATGTGCACGGCGTTCGTCAGTTGCGCATTGGCCTCGTCGTGGTCGATCGCCTTCGCCGCCTTCACCTCGGATACCGCCTCGAGGAAGCGCCTCTCCGACGCATACACCAGCGCGAGGTAGACATGAGGCTCGGGTGACGACGGCAGATTCGCCGCTGCCGCCTTGAACTGCTCGATCGCGCGCGCGTTGTCGTTGCGGCGGCTGAGGATCGCGCCGAGGTTCATGTGCGCGTCGTACTGACCGGGATCGATGCGCAGCGCTTCGTTGTAGTGCTCGATCGCCTGGTCGTCGCGTCCCGTGCTGGCCAGCATCGCCGCGTAGTCGTTGTGGCGATCGGCGAGCTCGGGGCGCTCGCGCACCGCCTGCTGATACGCGGCGAGCGCGGCGTCGAAGTTGCCCCGTGCGCGCTCGAGCGCGGCGCGCGTGGCGACGTCGTCGTGCGACTTCAGCGCCCGCTCCAGCAGCGGAATCGCGTCCTTCGTGTTGCCGCCGGCGAGCTTCAGGCGGCCGAAGTCGAGGAGCGCTTCCTCGTTGTTCGGATTAATGTCGATCGCGGCGTTGAATTCGCGCTCCGCGGCCGCGGTGTCATGCGCGCCGTTGTAGACCTCGCCGAGGAGCGTGTGCGCGATGTCGTTGTTCGTCGTCACCTCGAGCGCGTGGCGGTAGAGCGTCACGCTGTTCTCCCACGTCTGCGTCTGCCGGAACGTCAGGATGGCGAAGATTGCGACGATGACGGCGGTCGCGCCGATCAGCGCGTTGCGCGGCACTTTCAGGCGCCCTGCTAAATCGACGATCAGGAAGACGACGATGATGAAGATGCCGATGCTGGGGATGTAGGTGTAGCGGTCGGCCATCGCCTGACGTCCGACCTGCACGATGCCGATGACCGGGACGAGCGTGCCGAGGTACCAGAGCCAGCCGACGATCACGTACGGCGCGCGACGCGCGAAGTAGAGCGCGGGCGCGGTGATGGCGAGCAGCACGATCAGCGCGCCGAATGTGAGCGCCGGCGACGGCGCGCGCATCGGATAGATGATCGCCAGCTTCGCCGGCCAGGCGAGCGTGATCAGGTACGAGACGTACGACTGGATCGCGTTGCCGAGCCGCTCGGCGAGCGGGATGCCGACGGCGATTCCTTTCGACTGCGCGCGCAGCGTCAGGATGATCGCGGGGATCAGCATCGCGAAGAGCGGGAGCTTCTCCTTGATGCGCAGTCCGCGCTTGAGCGGCCACCAGTCGAGCAGCAGCAGCACGAACGGCAGCGTGACGACCATCGGCTTCGCCAGGAGCGCCAGCGCGAAAACGCCGATCGTCAGCAGGTAGCGCTCTTCGACGTAGAACCAGATCGTGGCCAGAAAGAGAAGCGTGCTGAGGACGTCCTTCCGCTCGCTGATCCAGGCCACCGATTCGACGTGCGCCGGATGGAGCGCGAAGAGCGCGGCGATCGCGGCGCTCGGGAACGTGCGCCCGGTCATGCGCCGCATCAGGAAGAAGAGCAGCACGGAGCTGAGCGCATGAAAGAGGACATTCATCGCCGCGAGCCTTCCGGCCTCGACGCCGAAGATCGAGACGTCGAGCTGGTGCGAGATCCAGGTCAGCGGATGCCAGTTGAACGCGTGATAGGTCGTGAACGCCCACGCGATGTTCGTCGCGTTGAGGCCGGTGCGGACGTGGCCGTTTTGCGTGATGTAGATCGGATCGTCGAAGGAAACGAAGTCGTGTTTGATGACGTGGGCGAAGGAGAGGAGCGTGGCGGCGAAGAGGATCGCCGCGAGGATGCGCGCGCGGCGGAGGTCGGGCGGCGGCGGGGCGACGGCCACCGACTGTTGCGGCTTCGGGTCGCGGTCGTGTTTGGATCGGGATCGTTTGCCCACGTGGGGCGGATTCTAACTGGCTCCGTGCTTTAATCGCCGCATGCCGTCCATCGCACCCCCACCCGTCCGCCCCGTCACGCTCGCTGAGATCCGTGCGGCGCGCGAGCGCATCCGCAATGTCGCGGTGCGCACGCCGCTGATCCGTCTGCTGCACGGCACCGACGCGCCGGAGATCTGGCTCAAGCTCGAGAACCTGCAGCCGATCAACGCGTTCAAGATCCGCGGCGCGGCGAATGCGCTGGCGATGCTCTCGGATGAAGCGCGGGCGAAGGGCGTCTGGACGATCAGCGCCGGCAATGCCGGACAGGGCGTCGCGTACGCGGCGCGCGAGGCGGGCATCCCGTGCACGGTCGTGGTGATCGAGACGGCGCCCGAGACGAAGATCGAGCGGATGCGCAACCTCGGCGCGACGCTGGTCCGCGCGCCGTTCGACGCCTGCTGGAACGCGATGGAAGCGCGCGAGTTCCCCGGCGTCGAGGGGACGTTCGTCCATCCGTTCGACGATCAGGACTTCGTCACCGGCAACGCCACGCTCGGCCTCGAGATCATCGAGGATCTGCCGAACGTGCGCACCGTGATCACGGCGATCGGCGGCGGCGGTTTGATCTCCGGCGTCGGCAGCGCGATCCGCGCGGTCGCTCCCGACGTCCGCATCCTCGGCGCGGAGCCGGAGACCGCCGCGCCCGGCGCGGTGTCATTCGCGGCAGGCGAGCCGCGCGTGTTCGAAGGCTGGCAGGCGACGTTCGTCGACGGCGCCGGCGGCAAGAGCATCTTCCCGCGCATGTGGGAGCGGATGCACGGCGTGGTCGACGGCTCGATCGTCGTGACGCTCGACGAGGTCAAGCATGCGATGCGACTCGTTGCGGAGAAAGTGCGCGTGATCGCCGAAGGGGCGGGGGCGTTGGGAGTGGCGGCGGCGTTGTCGGGGAGGGCGGGGGAGGGACCGATCGTCGCCGTGGTGTCGGGCGGCAACATCGATCTGAAGAAATTCTTCGAGTTGACGACAACCTGAGAGGTTGTCCTACGTCTTCTTCTTCCGCCGGTCGCGTTTGAAGTTGTGCCGCGCCTCGGCTTCCTCGATCGAGTGCGACTCCTTCAGGTCAGCGTCGCGCTTCGCCATCTCCGCGAGCCGCTGATAGTGGATGTGCAGCACCTTCAGCTCTTCCTCGGACAGATCTTCGATGGAGATCAGCCGATTGCTCGCGCCTTCCAGCCCGGCCACGATCTCATTCAGCTTCAGTTGCAGCGCGAGCGCCTCTTTGTTCTGCGAGCGCTGAATGAGGAAGACCATCAGGAACGTGACGATCGTCGTGCCGGTGTTGATCACTAACTGCCAGGTGTCGGAGAAGTGGAAGATCGGTCCGGTGACGAGCCAGACGATGATGGTCCCGGCGGCGAACAGGAAGCCGGTCGTCGATCCGGCCCAGTCGGTAACGCGTGTCGCGAGGCGAGAAAGCGCGCCGCCGCGGCCGCGCATGCGTCGATCGTCTGTCATGTCCTGCCTTATCACCGAGGCAGGTTCGGTGCCACCGATTACTTCATCTGAATCTGCGGCCTGTACGCCGCGGGCGGTTGCGGCCAGTCGCGGCGGCCGATCATCTGCGCCAGCGGCGTCTCGATCACAGGAATCTCGATGCCGGCGACGGTCGCCTTCAGCGTGGTCGGGCGCGGCTTGTCGATCTTCGCGGCGGTGCGCACTTCGATCGCTTTTGGGTCGATGACGGCGATCCCTCCATCACGCTTCACGATGATTCCGGGGACGAGCACATCCGCATTTCCGGGGATGTTCTTCAGCAGGAGCGTGGCTCGCGGAATCGTCGGAGTGCTGAATTCGACCGTCACCGTGCCGGGCGGGACGTCGAGCAGGATGAACGAGCCGTTCTCCGCGAGTCCGCCTGAGATGTACGGCGCTCCCTCGACCCAGACGTTCATCGACTGAAACAGTTGCTGCTTCCGCGCGGCCTCGGTCTCGACCGTGCGGAACGTCGAGTTTTCGCCCCCTTCGACGTCTGACACCCAGCCGCGCACGCTGACCGGCTCCTTGCTGACCACCGGGCCCTTCGATTCCGAGCGGCCGCAGGCGACGAGGATCAGAGGGAAGAGGAGGAGCGAAAGACGGCGCATGGGCGAATCATAGGGCGTGTCGACGACATGCGATAATCCGCCCTGTCCTCAATGAAGCGATTCATTCTCCTCACCTCCCTCACGCTCCTCGCCGCCT
>Ga0193696_1000056_pt1 | contig 49886 bp, 73 predicted proteins | sample L3m1metaG_FD_145074 | JGI IMG/M metagenome (GOLD analysis project Ga0193696, IMG submission 145074) | Soil microbial communities from a riparian zone of the East river system, Colorado, United States - L3m1 | ecosystem: Environmental > Terrestrial > Soil > Riparian zone | place: USA: East River... | reverse complement strand
TATACCCCCCGCCGCTGGCACCCGCAGATTTTTTACTGCAAAAAAAAGGACTTAGCTTGAAAAGGAAGCCTGCAGCGCCTGCCTGGCCGGCCGACAAGGTCGAGCGCTGGCCGCTCGATCGGCTTGTTCCCTATGCACGCAATGCGCGAACGCACAGCGATGAGCAGGTTGATCAGGTGGCGGCGTCGATCCGGGAGTGGGGGTGGACGACCCCGGTTCTGGTGGACGAGGGTGGCGGGATACTTGCCGGTCACTGCCGGGTGCTGGCGGCAAAGAAGCTCGGTCTGACCGAGGTGCCGGTGATGATAGCAGCCGGTTGGACCGAGGCGCAGAAGCGAGCCTACATCCTCGCCGACAATCAGCTGACGCTGAACGCGGGATGGAACCCGGAGCTGTTGCGGCTTGAGATCGGCGAGTTGAAGGGGCTGGACTTCGACATCGGGCTGATCGGGTTCGACGAGGCGCAACTGGCCGCGCTGTCGGCCAACCCGGGGCTGACCGATCCGGATGAGGTGCCCGAGCCGCCGGCGGTGCCGGTGTCGGTGGCCGGGAATCTGTGGTTGCTCGGCCGGCATCGGTTGGTGTGCGGTGATGCGACCAGCGCTAATGACGTGGCCAAGGTTCTCGGCGATGTGCGGCCGCACCTGATGGTGACCGATCCGCCGTATGGCTGCCACGCGATCGAGATCGACCCGGCCTACGTCGATGTCGCGATCCTGCGCTGGCAGAACTTCACCGGCGAGCGGGCGACGCTTGACGGGCGCGCGTTTGACGAAATAGCCGCCGAGCGGCGCCAGGAGGCAGCATGACGAAGATGGGCCGCAAGCCGCACGAGCCGACCGAGAAGGATCGCCGGTCGGTGGAAGCGATGTCGGGTCATGGCGTGCCCGAATTGGAGATCGCCCGCGTGATCGGCATCTCGCACCCGACGTTGCGCAAATGGTACCTGGATGAATTGCAGACCGGGCACATCAAGGCGAACTCGATGGTGGCGCAAAGCCTGTACAAAAAGGCGATGGGCAACGGGCAAGGCGCAGTGACGGCCTGCATCTTCTGGCTCAAGTGCCGCGCCGGCTGGGTCGAGCCGAGGCTGTGGGACGAGCCGTCGCTCGGCCGCAAGGAGCAGCTGCAGCAGGCTGCGGCGACGGCTGGCGGGGCGCATACCGACTGGGCGAACGACCTCGAGATCGATAGCCGGGCTAATTGATTAAAACGGCGGTCTCAGTAGCAAACCGTGCGGGATGTGTTGCCGTCCCATTGGGAATAACACACCGACTTTGGCGCGGGCTTGTCAGGCCCAAGGTGCTGGTTCGGGGTGTCGTGCTCCAGCGGGGTCAAGCCCGGATAGCGGCGGAGCTTGGGATCTGCGCGGAGTTGCACTGCCGTTGGGGGCTGCGGGCCGTAAGGGATGAACAGGTCGCCGTGCTGTGCGGCGTTCTCGCGGGGAGTTTCGGCGGTTGCCGACGATACGGCCGACAGTACGACGACTGCGGCCAAGGCAAGGGTTTTCATGGGCGGAAGTTCTCCAGTTGCGTGATAGCGGCCTCAACGAGACCGTTATGGAAACTAACGAAACCGGAATGATCCGGCCATATATCTTTCGGCCAGGGAGTTGCTGCTTTGCGCCAATTATTTGATTTTCCTGGCCAAAGATGCTGACGCAGGCGTGGGATACGAGCTGCCGGGACTGGGAAGATCGGATTTTGTCCGGCCGCTCACTGGTGCCGGAGCTGCCGCTGTTCAAGGCCGAGGCGGCGAAGGCGCTGCGGTGTTTCAAGCGGCTGCGGCTGCCGGATGTCATCGGCACGCCGAAGCTGGGCGAGGTCTGCGGGCCGTGGTTTTATCCGATCGTGGCGGCGCTGTTCGGTAGTTACGATCCGGAGACCAACATCCGGCATATCTCGGAAGTCTTTCAGCTCATCCCGAAAGGTAACAGCAAGTCGAGCAACGGCGGCGCTGTGATGGTCACGGCGATGATCGTCAACCGCCGGCCAGAGGCCGAGTTCTTGTTCATTGCGCCAACGATGGAAATTGCGGCGATCGCCTACAAGCAAGCGAAGGGCACGATCCGGCTCGATAGCGAGCTGAGCAAAATCTTTCAGGTGCAGGATCACCTTCGCAAGATCACGCATCGGCAGACAGGCGCCACGTTGCAGATCAAGGCGGCGGACACGGATGTGATCACCGGCTCAAAAGCAACCGGCACGATGATCGACGAGACTCACGTCTTTGCGAAGAAGAACAACGCTGCCGAGATCTTCGTCGAGCTGCGCGGCGCGCTGACGAAGCGAACGGACGGGTTCTTGTTCCAGACGACGACGCAAAGCAAGCAGGCGCCGAGCGGCGTGTTTGCGTCCGAGCTCGCGCTGGCGCGCGCGGTGCGCGACGGCAAGATGGCTATGCCGATGCTGCCAGTGCTGTACGAGCTGCCCGATCGGCTGGCGAAGGACGGCGGCTGGAAGGACCGGCGCTACTGGCCGTTGATCAATCCAAATCTCGGGCGATCGACCAACGAGGACTTTCTGGCGCGCGAGGTGATGCGCGCCGAGGCGGACGGGCCCGCGGCGGTCGCGTTGATCGCGAGCCAGCATTTCAACGTGCAGATCGGCATGTCGCTGCGCGCCGATGGCTGGGCCGGCGCGAACTATTGGGGCCGTGGCGTCGAGGATGGGCTGACCTTGGATGCAGTGCTCGATCGCTCGGAAGCGGTCGTGGTTGGCATCGACGGCGGCGGGCTTGATGATTTGCTCGGCATTGCGGTGCTCGGGCGCGAGAAGGAAAGCAAGACGCATCTCGCCTGGACGCACGCGCTGATCTCGCCGGAGGGGCTCGAGCGGCGCAAAGCGAATACCGGTTTTTACGAAAAGTTTCAGGCGGACGGCGACCTGACCGTGGTCGAGGAATTGCCGGATGACATCAGCTACGTGACCGATATCGTCGAGAAGGCGAAGGACAGCAAGAAGCTCTGCGGGGTTGGCGTGGACGCGATCGGCATCGGCGGCATCGTCGACGCGCTGGCGAAGATCGGTGTCACGCAAGAGGACAAGATGCTGGTCGGCGTGCGCCAGGGCATTTCGCTGATGGGTGCGATCAAGACCGTCGAGCGCAAGCTGGTGGACGGCAGCTTCAAGCACGGCGGCCAGGCGCTGATGACGTGGTGCGCCGGCAACGCGCGCATCGTGCCGACGCCGACGGGGATGCGGGTTGCGCGTGACGATTCCGGCTATGGGAAAATTGACCCGCTGATGGCGCTGTTCAATGCCTCGGCCTTGCTCGCGCTCAATCCGAACCCGCAGCCTCGTTATCAGTTGTTTTTTGCGTAGGAAGGCGGGGGTTGTTCGCCCCCGCCGGGTTGAGTTCAGTTCGCCCCGACGTTTTGCTCGATCCAGTGAGCGGCGCGCAGGGCTCGCGACCCGGCTTCCAGCCCGCGGTCGTAGGCTTGGGCGTCGACGTTCCGGTAACCCTTGTCGCCAAACCTGCCTGCGAGGTAATCGGCGAAGCCTTCGTCAAACTTTGCCATGGTGTGGTACGGCGCATATTCGGCCCAGATTGCTTCGAGATTTACGTAGGAGGGAAGGCCGGCTTCGTTGACTGCGATGTGCTTGAGGTTGGTCATGTCTGTGTCCCTTTGTTTCGATGAAGTTAAAATATAGTATTCATAGAACAGTGCAAGTAGAAAACGCGAACACTATAGGTTATTTCTTGGACAATACATGCGGCAATACTATTTGGTCCTGATCCTCTGGGTGGTCATCGCCGCCGGCGCCATCGTCGTCGCTCTGCTGATCTGAGGAAATACCGCCATGCTTAACCGTGCTTACAGCCTGCTCTCGATAAAGCAGGTCGACGAGGACGCGCGTGTCATCACCGGCATGGCCACGACGCCGACTCCGGACCGCATCGACGACGTGATCGAGCCCGAGGGCGCACAGTTCAAACTGCCGTTGCCGCTGCTATGGCAGCACGACTCCAAGCAGCCGATCGGCCACGTCACGAAGGCAAAGGTCAGCAAGGCCGGCATCGAGATTGTCGCCAACATCGCGCGCATCGCCGAGCCAGGACGGCTCAAGGATCGTCTCGACGAAGCATGGCAGTCGATCAAAGCTAAGCTGGTGCAGGGCCTCTCGATCGGGTTTCAGCCGATCGAGACCGCATTCATCGACAAGACCAACGGGATGCGCTTCATCAAATGGGATTTCTTGGAGCTTTCGGCCGTGACAATCCCGGCGAACAGCGAGGCCACCATCGCGACCATCAAATCGATCGACATCGCGCAGCGGGCCGCGCCCGGCCAGAAAGCGCTGCATCGTGTCGTTCATCTCAACCCACCCGGCGCCTCGGGATCATCGAAACGGTCAGCCCAGGAGGGCGCTACGATGAAGACAATTACAGAACAGCTCACTGCTCTTGAGGCCAAGCGAGCAGCCAGCGCTGCGCGCATGGAAGCCATCATGCAAAAGACGCTTGATGAGGAGCGTACGACCAACGCGGAGGAGCAGGACGAATTCGACAAGCTATCAGGCGATCTCGAGGCCATCGACAAGGATCTGGTCCGGCTGCGCGCGGTCGAGAAGGCCAAGGCGTTTGCCGCCAAGCCAATCGCGAAGGCCGAGACTGCGGCCGAAGGCGCTGCGCTGCGTGGTGGCATTGTCGTTCGGACCCAGCCGGCTTTGCCGCCCGGCATCGAGGCCACACGCATCTGGAAATGCCAGATGAATTCGCTTCTCTCGATGTCGCGCCAGTTCTTCAGCCCTGTTGAAATGGCGGCCCGGATGTATGGTCCGGATTCAACCGTATACGAAACCTTGACAAAGGCTAACGTGCCGGCGGCAGCGACTGTCAGCGGTAACTGGGCTGCCAACCTGGTCGGTGCGGAGACCAGCGCGCTGGCCGACTTCGTCGCATACCTTCGCCCGATGACGATCCTGGGAAGATTCGGAAATGGTGGCGTCCCAGCGCTGCGAATGGTGCCATTCCGTACGCCGTTGATCACTCAAACCGGTGGCGGTGCTGGCTATTGGGTGGGGCAGGGGAAGGCCAAGCCGTTAACCTCGTTTGCGTTCACGCGCACGACGCTGGGGCCGTTAAAGGTCGCAAACATCTGCGCCGTAACGGACGAGTGCATCAGAGACAGCAGCCCGAAGGCTGACATGATCATTCGTGACAGTTTGGCCGAGGCGCTGCGCGAGCGACTCGATCTCGACTTCATCACACCGACCAAGGCGGCGGTGGCGGGAGTGTCGCCAGCCTCGATCACCAATGGCGCCGCATCGATCGTCTCATCCGGCGATGATGCCGACGACATCCGCCTCGATATTCGTTCGCTCTATGCCAAATTTAGCGCAGCCAATAACCCGGTATCGAGCGGCGTTTGGATCATGCAGTCTAACAACGCTGTTGCTCTGGCGATGATGACCAATCCGCTGGGGCAGCTTGAATTCCCAACGATGAACATGACCGGCGGAACGCTCAACGGCATGCCGGTGATCGCCAGCGATTATGTCCCCGCCGGTATCGTCGCTCTGGTCAACGCTTCGGATGTCTACCTGGCGGACGACGGCGACATCACCGTCGACATGAGCCGCGAGGCCTCGCTGGAAATGTCGGATGCGCCCGCACACGATTCGATCACGCCGACCGGCTCGTCAACGCTCGTCTCGATGTTCCAGACCAACACGGTTGCGATTCGAGCGGAGCGCACGATCAACTGGATGCGCCGGCGGACGCAGTCGGTGGCGTATCTGACGAGTGCCGATTGGGGCGGCCCGGTTCACACCGCGTAACGGGTCGGGCCATCCAAGAAGCTTGCCCTCGTTCTCCGGAGAGTTTGAATGCAAAAGAAGATCAGCAGGCTGATTGCCATCAAGCCTCATAGGTATGGCACACGGCATCTGACCGCCGGAGACGAATACGAGGCGCCAGCGCGGCATGCGCTCGCGCTGCTCGCCAGCAAGAAAGCCCGCTTTGCGGCGGCGACTTCGCGTCCTCCCAAGAACCCGCCGCCGCAACCGGTGCCGGTTCGGGCCCCTCCCGAGCCGGCAGCCGTCCCCGAGCCGACGCTCGTTGCCTCTGTCGAGCGCAATGAGAGCCTGCGCGCGGAAGCCGAGCAGCTCGGCATCGAGGTCGACGGCCGCTGGGGCACGATCCGGCTGCAGGACGAAATCAGGAAGGCGCGCGGCTGATGCGCATCTTCGGCTTGCCGGTCCCGTTCACCGGCGAGAAGCAGAAGGCGCTGGCCTCGGTCTCGGCATACAGCGGCGGCTGGTATCCGATCATCCGCGAGCCATACGCCGGCGCCTGGCAACGCAACGTCACGATCAACACTGACACGGCGGCCAGCTTCCACGCCGACTTCGCCTGCAAGACGCTGATCGCGCGCGACATCGCAAAACTGCGCGTCAAGCTCGCCGAGAAGGACAGCGATGATATTTGGAGCGAAACGACCAACCCTGCATTTAGTCCGGTGCTTAGGCGCCCTAATGACTATCAAACGCGCAATCAATTCTGGGAATGCTGGCTGCTCTCGAAACTCAGCCGCGGCAATACCTACGTCCTCAAGGAGCGCGATAACCGTCAGGTCGTCGTTGCCCTGCACGTGCTCGATCCGACCAGGGTGCAGCCGCTCATCGCTGACGACGAGAGCGTGTTCTACCGGCTGAGCACCGACAACCTCGCCGGCATCGATACGGATATCATCGTGCCGGCGCGCGAGATCATCCACGACCGAATGAATTGCCTATTCCATCCGCTGGTCGGCACGCCGCCGGTCTTCGCCAGCGGGCTTGCTTCGATGCTCGGCCTCAACGCGCAGAACGCCTCGGCACTGTTGTTCGAAAACAGCTCGACGCCCGGCGGCATCATCACCGCGCCTGGGAACATCGACGCGATTGATCAGGATCGGTTCAAGACCGAATGGGAGCAGCGGTTCATGCGCGGCAATCGTGGCCGCGTCGCGATCTTGGGTGGTGGGTTGAAATACGAACGAGTTTCGATGACCAACGTCGAAGGGCAGTTGATCGAGTCGCTGAAATGGTCGGCCGAGGTCGTGTGCAGTGTTTATCATGTTCCGCCGTACAAGGTCGGTGTCGGTGCATTGCCATCGTACAACAACGTTCAGGCGCTCAACGTCGAATATTATTCGCAGGCGCTGCAAAGCCACATCGAGGAGATCGAGGAGCTGCTCGACTACGGGCTCGGCCTCGACGGGACAAGCTTCGGGACCGAGTTCGACACCGAAACGCTGTTGCGCATGGATACCACGACGTTGGTGACGACCCTTCGCGATGCGGTCGGCGCTGGCGTCATGTCGCCGAATGAAGGTCGCAGCAAGCTCGACCTCAAGCCGGTCAAGGGCGGCGAGTCGCCGTACCTGCAGCAGCAGAATTATTCGCTCGCCGCGCTCGCCAAGCGCGACACACAGGCCGATCCGTTCGCGAAGACCCCGGCATTGCCGCCGCCGCCGCCAGAACAAGCGGCCGCCAAGTCCATCAATTTTGACCGGGTCTCCAGCCTATTCGTGAGGGCCGCGTGATGGATTTGCAGACAGCGTTCGATCGCGGCTTCGAGGCGGTGAAAGCATACGTCGACGCCGAACTGGGAATGCTCACCGCGCGCCTGGCCGTGCTCGAGGCGCGGCCGGTCGAGAAGGGCGAGCCGGGGCCGGCCGGTGACGGAGGGGCCGAAGGGCCGCAAGGCCAGCAGGGGCTGCCAGGGCCGCAGGGATTGGCCGGGCCAGAAGGGCCGCCGGGGCCGCCTGGAAGCCCAGGGGCGGCCGGCGAGCCGGGACCGCAGGGTTTGCTGGGGGCCCCCGGCGAACGCGGCCAGCAGGGCCCGGCGGGCGAAAGCGGGCCATCTGGCGCGCAAGGCCAGCCGGGCGATACGGGCGAGAAGGGCGATGCTGGCCGTGACGGGCGCGATGCCGCCGACCTCACGCTGCTGCGCAGCTACATCGTTGAGCAAGTCGCGGCTGAGATCGCCGACGTCTTCGCGAAGGCATCGTTCACCTCTGCGGACGGCGGCCGGACGCTGAACGCGGCTCTCGGCGGCAAAGATCACGAGATCAAAACGGGCATCCCGCTCGATGCAGGAGTGTGGACCGAGCGCGAATATGCGGCCGGCGATACCGTCAGCCATGGCGGCTCGTTGTTCATCGCGCAGGTCGCGACCACCGCGAAGCCGGGCAAGAGCGACGACTGGCGCCTGGCCGTGAAGCGCGGCGCCGACGGCCGCGACTGGCGGCCGGAAGACAAGCGCGCGCTCGAGCCGGTCAGGTTGAAGTAGATGCATTCAGTCTTTGAAATCCTCGACGAGTCGACCGACTCGGCCGGGCCAGACCTGATCAGTCTTGCCGACCTGAAATTCGCGCTTGGGATCACGGACAGCAGCGAGGACGACGCGCTGCAGGCGGCAATTACGTTTCAATCACGGATCATTGCCGAATATTGCGACCGGCGTTTCGGCCGCGCCGAGGCGCTTGAGACGTTTCGCTTTGATCCCAACGAGGTCATGCCGACGCGGCAGGCGCTGACGCTGACGCTGTACCCGGTGGTCGAGGTCATCGAACTCGCAGGAACGACGGACGGCTATGACTTCGATCCGGCGAGCGGCCGGATCTGGACGCAGGGCAATTTCGCCGACGTCGTCAGCGTGACCTATTCCGGCGGATATGATCTGCCGGAGGAGGCGCCGGCCAGGCTGGCCAAGGCCGTCATCGAGGCGATCAGCGAGACGCGCGCGACCGGCGGGCGTGACCCTGCTATCCGCGAGGTGCAGCACGGCGACACGCGGATCAGCTATTTCACGTCGCCGCTGGCTACCGGGTCGTCGGGATACCTGTCCGCGCCGGTCGTCGATCTCATCCGGCCGTACCGGCGGCTGCATGTCGCGTAATCCATTCTGGTCGGTGCCGCGCGAGTGGCCAGGCGAGTGCTGCTTCATCGTCGCCGGCGGCCCGTCGGTGCTCGATCACGACCTCGAGCAGCTGCGCGGGCGCCGGGTGATCGTCATCAACTCGAGCGTTCATCGGGTGCCGTGGGCGGACATCCTGTATTTTGGCGACTGGCGTTGGTGGAACGAGCCGGAGAACAAGGCGGCGGTCGCGAGCTTCGGCGGGCGGGTCGTCACCACGTCGCAAATCGTGAGCGACCCGAAGGTCCTCATCTGCCGCAAGGGCAAGCCGCCAGGACTGTCGCAGGACCCGACTTGCCTGATGCAGAAATGGACCTCGCTGACCGCGGCGACCAACCTGGCGGCGCATCTGGTCGGCCGCGGCGGGACGATCGTCTGGCTCGGCGCCGACGGCCGGGCGGCGGCCGATGGCAGGGTCTGGCACCACAAGCCGCACCGCTGGGGGCCGAAGCCGGAGCGATACGACCGCCACCGCGCCGACATCGCCACCATGGTCGAGCCGCTGCGGATGATGAGCGTCACGCTGCTGATCGCTGCCGGCCCCAGTGCCTACGCCGATTTGTGGCCGGTCGTCAGCCTGCAAGACGTGCTCGGCGAGCGGCAGGCTGCGTGATGCCTCTACCTTGCATCAGCAAGTCCGATTTGGGCGTCACCGGCCCAGAAGTGAAACGCCCGTACATGGAACCCGGCGAGCAGGAGGCATTGCTGGCGTTGGTCGACAGCATTGCACCCGCGCCGGAAGTCATGTGCGAGATCGGCGTCAACATCGGGCTGACTGCAAAATCGGTGCTGCAACATGTTCCATCCATCAGCAAGTACATCGGCGTCGACGTGGAGGCCGACTATCGGTTCGAGGGAGCGTGGCAGCAGCACGATCGTCCGGCCGAGCCTGGCCGGCTGGTGAAAGACGATCCGCGCTTCCGACTCATCCTGCGCGGCAAGGAAGAGCTGCCGCAATCCGCCGATGTCGTGTTCATCGATGGGGACCACGGCCCGCGCAATGTACTGCAGGACAGCCTCTGGGCGGCCTCGGTCGTGGGACCTGGCGGGATGATCATCTGGCACGATTACCAGAATACGCCGGCCGAGGTGACCGCAGTGCTGGATCGGCTCCATGCCGAGGGGCGTAATCTCGTGCACATCACCGGCACGTCGCTGGTGTTCGAGCGGGTCGCGTGAGGCCGGTCCTGATCCGCGGGATGTGGGGTTTGGGCGACAACTGCTACGCGCGGCCGTTCGTGCGGGCGGCGGCGAAACAATACGAGGTCCATCTCGAGACGCCGTGGCCGGAACTGTATGAAGACCTCGACATCAAGTTCGTGCTTGGCAAGCGCAAGCTGCGCACGCAGTTGAAGAACATCGCGCGGCAGCGTCCGGAGCGCTGGTTGCGGCCGTTGCCGATGCGCGAGGTCCAGGTCTGCTACGGCAGCGACCTGACGACGGCAGCCTCGATCATCACAGCGCTCGAGCGTCGATGGCATTCGGCGCTGCGGGTCGCCTTCGATCCGGCGCTGTTCGATCTGCCCGACATGGGACCGCCGCCGGCGATTCCGGCGCATCGCGGGCAGCGGCCGATCGCGGTGGTGCGGCCGGTGACGGTGCGGATGGAATGGCGCGGCGAGTCGCGCAACCCGCGGCCGGAATACGTCAACGCGATCGCTGCCGAGTTGATGGCAACGCATACGGTGGTCGCGGTTGCCGACCTCGAGCCGGGCCAGGAATGGGCGGTCGGCGAGCTGCCGCCAGCGCACCATTACTTCGTCTTCGGTGAGCTCAATGTGCGCGAGTTGCTCACGCTGGTCCGCGAGGCCGACGTCGTCGTCGGCGGTGTCGGCTGGATCGTGCCGGCGGGGCTGGCCCTGCGGAAGAAAATCTTTGTGGTGTTGGGCGGCCACGGCGGCCACAACGCGCCCGCGAAGATCACCGACCCGCGGCTCGACCTGAGCCAGATCGGCTTTGCAATGCCGGAGGCTTTCTGCCAATGCACGAATATGCTGCACAACTGCGACAAGAGGATCACGGACCCGGTCGGGCAGTTCCGTCGCTGGTCAGGCAGTTTTCGGCTGGCCGCCTGACATGGTGGCCGCAGCTTGGCATCGGGTTCTACCCGGTCCAGATTGCCGGGCCTTACGACAAGGAATATTTCGATCGTTACGCCCGCAATGCGCAGACCAATCTCGGGCGCGCTCTAATGCGGGCGCGTTGCGACTTTGTCGAGCGGCATTTCCGCGGGACGCTGATCGATGTCGGCATCGGCTCGGGCGCGTTCATCACGGCACGACGACGGCGGCAACGAACGACCTACGGCTTCGATGTCAATCCAACCGCCCTGCTGTGGCTGGACGATCAGATGTTGTTGGTCGACCCCTATCTGATCCCGTTCGACGCCATGACGCTCTGGGACGTGCTCGAGCACATGGCGGATTTCCAGTCGCTGCTCGCCAACTGCCGCGAGTGGTTGTTCCTGTCGTTGCCGATCTTCTGCGATGCCGAGCATGCGCTGCGTTCGAAGCATTTCCGGCCGAATGAGCATTACTGGTATTTTACCAGCGACGGGCTCGTGACTGCGATGAAGGCTTGCGGCTTTGAATTGGTATCGGAAAGCGCGGTCGAGACCGAGCTCGGCCGCGAGGACATCGGGACGTTTGCGTTCAAAAGGGAAACCTAAGTTGATTACTGAACAAAGCCGCAAAGTGCTTTGGAGGGCATTGAATGCCCATCCTGGCAAACGTGGCCTGCAGGGATTGCAAGGCGATCCGGGACCGGCTGGTCCGCAGGGTCCGCCTGGGCCGGAGGGGCCGACTGGCCCCAGCACCGGCGAAGGCCCACTCGTCAGGCAGCGCAAGCCGGAAATCGTCGGTCCGCTCATCCACGGCGATATGTTGATTGATGACGGCACGCTTACAGTTGCGCGAGACCCATCACAGTCGATGGAAGTGGCGACGAAGCAATATGTCGATCGCCGCGCCGTTCCCGGTGGCGCTGGCGGCGGCGGCGGCGGTGACGAGACGGCAGGGCCGCCTGGACCTGAGGGCCCACCTGGGCCAGAGGGGCCGCAGGGGCCACAAGGCGATCCCGGAGCAGTCGGCCCTCAAGGTCCGCAAGGCCTTCCAGGCATGCCGGGCGCCAGCGGATCGCAAGGTCCGCAAGGCCCGCAGGGCGACCCAGGCCCCACTGGTCCTGCCGGCGCCGATTCGACAGTCCCCGGTCCACAGGGACCGCAAGGCCCGGCCGGCGTTGTCACTGCCAACGCGCCGTTGTCGTTGGTCGGCACCACGCTGTCGATTGATCTGTCAGCCTACGCGCCGCTGGCCTCGCCGGCATTGACAGGCAATCCAACGGCGCCAACGCCAACGGCTGGCGACAACGACACGTCGATAGCGACGACCGCCTTCGTCGTCACCAAGGCTGCAAACTATCTGCCGCTGGCCGGTGGAACGTTGGCTGGCAATTTGACCATCAGTAGTGCTGGCGCGCTGGTGCTGCAATCGACCACCGCCTCCACCTCGCCGACCACTGGCGCGCTGACGGTGGCTGGCGGACTAGGGATCGGCGGCAATATTTACGGCGGTGAGATCACCAGTATTCGATCCACTCCTGCCAACGGCATCTATTATTTCGGCAACGCGGCCAACAAATGGCTGGAGTATTATAGCGCAGCCAGTCGTTTCTATTTGACTGGGGCACCGCTTACCATTCAGGACGCCACCGCTTCCTCCTCCCCCACGACCGGCGCGCTGACGGTGGCCGGTGGGCTCGGAGTCGGTGGTGCTGTCAATGTCGGCGGCAACATCAATGCTGCTGACTATATTGTGACGTCGGCAACTATCGCAGGCAATCATGGGCTGACTGTCGAGAACAAGAGCGCGGCCAGCAACGCATCGGCTGCCGTTATTTTCAAGAACAACGCCGCCCTCCTATCGTACATATTCATGGGGTCGTCGACCTACAGCGGGTTCGGCGGCACGAATGCCCTGAACCTTCTGACTGACGCGGCTACACCAATTGCGTTTTCGACAAACGGCGCGTTTTGTGGACAGGTCCATCCGGGCGGCTCGCTGGTGTGGGGCAACCCAACATCTGGCGGCAATGGCGGGCCGGGCTCGATCAACGCGCAGGCCGTCTATGACGATGGCGTGGTGTTGACGTGCTTCGGCGTCGAGTATCTCAAATACGGCAAGGTCGATGTCGCCGAATGGGACAAGCTCAGCCCGAACGGCGAGCATGAGCCGGCGCGCAAGTTCGCCGCGATGGTCAAGGAGTTCGACCCGCGCGATCCGCGAGCGTACATCAAGCGCATGTTAGCCGACGAAGCATTGCCGGGGATGCCGACCAAAGACGAGTGGCGGCACAACACGCTTTCGCTGGGAGAGATGCACAATCGACTCTGGCTCGCGGTCGAGCTGCTGGCGACTGCGTTTGCTGGCGCGCTGGACCAGATTGAAATGCTCGAAAAGAGACAACGAGGAACACCAACATGACCTATGAGGAGACGTTCGAGCTGATGCGGGATCAGGCGTTCCGCGGGCGAGTGACAGTGGCGTGCGCAAAATTTGCGAGCTATATCGCGGATGAGGCACCGAGCGTGCCGGCGCACCCAACAAGATACAAGTGGAGCATGACCACTCTGGTCAATCCGGAAGGCGCCACTGCGCAGGTGATTCCGACCGTGGTCTGGGACGCCAGCGTGCAAGCCGAAGGCACCGCTGTTACAGACGCAGCTTTGCAGGGCGCGGTCGAAACTGCGGTGCAGAAGCTGATCTAGCGCGATGGCCATCGATTACAGCGCGCTGCTCTACGATCCTGTCTATGCAGAGCTCGGCGTGCCGGCGACGATGACGATTGCCGGCGGCACTGCGGTCGAGATTACGGTCATCGACGACACGCGGCCGAAGGTGCTGCCTATCCTGACTGCGGCTACAGTCGCGGAAGTGCGCAGCGTCGGGCCGGGTGCCTTTGCTTGCATCTACGAGCTTACAGGCAAGGGCATTCCGCGCGATGACTACATGGACGCGACGCTGGCCTTTAACGGCCGGTCCTGGACCGTGCGCTCGTATGAATTTCGCGGCAGCCCGATGGGCGAGGACTGGGGCGAGGTTCGTTTCTTGTTGAAAGAAGCAGTGCTGCCGTGATCGACGTCCGCGAGGACATCCTGGTGCGGCTGCTCGCGGTGGTCGCCAGCATTCCGAATATCCGCTCGGCGCAACGCAACAACGGCGTCGACATTCCGGAAGACCAGTTGCCGGCGGCGCTGGTCTTCGACGGCGACGAGGAAACCGACGACGCCTCGGACTTGTCGATGCGGCCTCCCAGCCGGCCGACCGTGGTGCGTATGCAGCCGGAAATCGTCATCGTGAAGCAGGCCGACGCGGTCGGGTCGGACCTGACGACCTTGCGGCGGGAGCTGATCCGGCGGGTGCTGACGGATACCGAGCTCAACGAGCAGATCGTCAAGACCGGGCGGTTCGGCAACGGCGCGATCCGATATCTCGGATGTCAGACCGATCTCGGTTGGGGCCGCTCGCTGCAAGGCGCGCTGCGCGCGCAGTTCATGTTCAAATATTCACTCAAGATAGAGGAGCTATAAAGCCATGCCCGCTTCACCCAGCATCCAAAACTATCACATCGGCAAAGGTATCGTTTCCTTCAAAGAGGACGGCGCGGCTGACTTCGTCGATCTCGGCAACGCGCCGAGCTTTGTGTGGACGCCGACGATCGAGAAGAAAGAACACTTCTCGTCCCGCGAGGGTGTCAAGGTCAAGGACTTCACCGCGATCACGCAGACCGGCGCGACCATCAAGATCACGCTCGATGAGATCAACGGCGACAACCTGGCCATCTTCACTCTCGGCGAGAAGGGCACGGACACCGATGGCAATGTCACCGTGTCGGCCTTCAAGAAGACTGAGATCGCCGGCGTGTTCAGGGTTGTCGGCACCAACGACATCGGCCAGCAGGTCGACTACGAAGGCCGCGCCTCGGTCAATCCGACCGGCGACTTCAGCTTCATCACTGACGCAGACGACTTCTCGACCTTGGAGATCGAAGCCGAGGTGCAGAAGGGTGACGACGGCAACTTCGGCGTCTTCATCGTCCGCGATGAAAACGCCACGGCGTAAGGAGGAGCAATGGCTGACCTATTGGACATCGCACCGTCGACGGCCAGCGAGGCCGTTTGGATCGATAGCGTGCGCGTCACGGTGCGCGGGATCTCGGTCGACGCCATCGCGTCCATCATCGCGCGGTTTCCCGAGCTGAAATCACTGATCAACGGCGGCGACATCGTCCCGCGCCTGATCGAGGGATGCGGCGCGGCGGTCGGGCCCATCATCGCGGCCGGCTGCGGACACATCGCCGACGAGAAGTATGAGCAGCACGCGGCTAAGCTATTGCCAGAGCATCAGATGAAATTTCTCAAGGCGATTTTCGGGCTGACATTCCCAAACGGGATCGGCTCCTTCGTGGAGGAATTGACCGGCCTCATCGGCGGCGGGGCGGGCGAAGGAGCAAAGAAGACCGTCAAGGTGCGCTTGAAGAATTCGCGCTCGCCGTCGTCGCCGTCATCCGACGAGGGTTCGCGCCCGACGCTGCAATGATGCTGACGCCGCGCCAGATCGCTGCCTATCTCGAATTCGGCGAGCAGCTCGACCGCATGGAGCGGGCCAACGATCTCGCGATCACGGCCATCGGCGCGCAGGGCGACAAGAATGCGATCGAGAAGACGCTTAAGGAATTGGGCGGGTAGTTACTTCCCGCCTTTGCGTTCGCTGGCCGCGCGGCCACCGCAGCGATGGCCACGGGCATCGATGTCATTCGGGTTTCGGCATGATCCAGCGTCTGGATCGAGCGCTCGCAGGTTTCTCGTTGCGGTTTCGATCCGCTCTTGGCTTGTCGGCGGCGGCAGTGGGTTCAAGATGGATGGCGGTGGTGCCGGCGGGATGGCCACTAGCGCGATTGCCCCAAGCGCCAACCCAATGCCCCATATCCAGCAGACGAATTTAAACACAGTTCTTCCTTCTCGATGACAACCGTCAGGAACACTAACGGTGCCGCAATGACCTGGCAATATATCTTTTGGCGGAGGACTTGCTGCATTGCGCCAAATATTTGACTTTTCGTGCCATCGGGGCGGCGGATGAGGCTCGTTTTCTCGGCGGAGGAAGCGATCTTTGAGCGGTGGCTCAAAGAGCTCAAAAAGCAAATCGACGAGGCCAAGGCTGGCGCGGTGAAGGATGCGGCGGCGCTGGCGCTCAAGGAGGGGCGGGCAAATGTAGCTGGCGCTGGGTTCCCCGCGCGATGGCAACAGGCAGTACGCTCGAGGTTCTATCCCAACAAGGACACGGGCGACCCGGCGGCGATTGTCTTCGACGTCATACCGTTTGCCGGGGTATTTGAAACCGGCGCCACCATTCGAGGGCGGCCGCTGTTGTGGCTGCCGCTCGGGGACAAGGCGGGAGTTCGTTCCCCGCGGCAGTATCCAGGCAGGCTCGTGTCCGTGAATGTGCGCGGTAAGCCTCCACTACTATTCGATGCTGCCAAGCGGGAGATGGGGCCGTTGTTCGTCGGCGTGCGCACCGTGACGCTACGCAAGCGGCTCGATATCGCTCGCATCTTCAAACTGGCCGCCGAGCGTGTCGGCGAGTTCTACGAACAACGGATCGGGGACTGAGCATTCATGGCGACGATAAGTCAGAGGATCAGCATCGAGGGTGGCGACGACATCCGCAAGCAGCTCGAGGCGCTGGCCAAGGCTGCGTCGTCGGCATTCGCGCAGATCGAGGATGCTGCATCGAAAGCGCAGATCGATCCGCAAACTCAGAAGGCCGTCGACGGCCTGGTCGCGGCGTTCGGGGATCTGACGCAAGCATCCGCGAAGACGGCGCCTCCGCTGGAGCAAGTCGGCGAGGCCGCCACCGCAGCCGGCGAAGGGCTCGGCAAGGCCGCGGAGGAAAGCGCCAAGGCGGCCGAGGGCATCGCCAAGACCGGCGACGCGGCGGAGAAGTCGTCAACCTCGTATGCGAACCTTGCGCTCAACGTGGTGCGCACCGGCGCCGCGGTCGGCTCGGCGGCGGCGAGCGTCGCCTCGGCCGGTACGGCAACGGCAGCCCTGGGCGTGCAGGCAGTCACAGCGGCGGCTGCTGTCGGCACGTTCGCGCTCAGTCTGGGCAGCGTGTTCGTCGGCGCGATCGGCGCCGCGGTCGCCGGTCTCGGCATCCTTGCCGCGGCGCTCGAGCGGATCGCGTTCGACGATGCGCGGCTGTCGGATACGCTCGATCACCTGGCGACGAAGACGCGCGATATCGGCCAGTCGTTCACCGATCTGCAGGTCGGGCAGCAGGCGTTCGGACAAATCGGCATCTCGGCGGAGAAATTCCGTAGCGTGATTGCCAACATCGCCAAGGAGCTGGAGGGCTTCAAGCCCGGCGAGGCGTTCGAGGCATCGGCCAACAAGATTCGCGGTGCGACCATCGAACTGCTCGAGGCCGAGAAAGCGTTGCTCCAGGTGCAGATTGCGAAGAGCGCATTCTCTGGCGACGCCGAGCGTCGCGTGCAAGAGGTCGAGCGTCTGCTCGAAGTGGCAAAAAAGACCGACGATCTTGCGGACGCCGAGAAGAGATTGGCGAAGGCGCGCGAGGACAGCGCCAAGGCTGCCGCGAACAATCTGACAAACATCGTGGTGCTGATGTCGCAGATCGCGGCGCTGGGAGCCACGCCATCGCCGCCAACACTGTTTGCGTTCGACAGTCTGGTGACGGCCGAGACCAAGCTCACCGCCATCAAGGTCGTCCTGCAGGATGTCGCCAATGCCGGCGGCGACGTCGGCAAGTCGCTGCTCAAGATCATCGCGAACTTGCCGAAGGAGGATGCGTTCAAAATCGGCGCGGCGCTTGGCTTCTCTGAGACCGACGTCGACCGCGTGCGTCGTTACGGCGTTGAAGTGACGAAGATCGACAATCTGTTCGAGAAGATAAAAGCGGCCGGCGTGCTGATCAGCCCGCAGACGGCGACGACGTTCGAGCAGATGAACGAGAGCAGCCAGCGGCTTGCGAGCGCGTGGGAGCGGCTCAAGCAGGCGTGGGCATCGACGATCTTCTCGGGCGCGGCCGCGAGCGCCACGACGGCGATCGACAACATCACCGCGCGTGTCGTGGAGTTCGCCGCGCAGGTCGTCGAGTCGTTCAACATGCTCGGCTCGCAGCTCATGACGACGCTGGGGCAGATCGTTCAAGGTTGGATGCGTTTGCCGGAGGTCCTCTCTGCGATCTTCAGCACGGCCAAGGCTTTGCTCGATGCCTGGGTCACCACGCCGGTCAGCAGCGCCTGGCAATGGATCGTCGATACATTCACCAGTGTCGTCGCATCGCTGCAGAGTGCGGCCGATCAAGCCATGGCTGCCATTACGGCGTTCGTGACGACGCCGGTCGCGAGTGCCTGGCAGTGGATCGTCGATATGTGGAACGCGATGGTCGCGAAGCTGGGCTTCGGCGGCGGGGCAGCCGCGGCGCCAGCGGGCGCCACTGGCGGTAGCTTCGCGGGTGGCGGATTGCTCGGCGGTCGCGGTACCGGCACGAGCGACAGCAATCTCGCTTGGGTTTCACGTGGTGAGTACATCACGCCGGCACGGGCGGTGGCCCAGCCGGGCGTCCTCGCCTTCCTCGAGGCCTTGCGCCACTCGGGCGGCAACCTGCGCGACATCCTCGACGGCATGCGCGGGTTTGCCTTGGGCGGCCTGGTGGCGCCGACGCTCTCGATCCCCGCCTTCGCAGGCGGTGGCACCATGAACAACGTCACCATCAACTTTCCAGGCCTGCCCGAGATAACCGGCCTGCGTGCGTCGTCCGCCGTTGTCGATGAACTGCGCAAGGCCGCAGCGATGGCGCAGGTCCGAAGCGGCGGCAGGAAGCCGAGCAGATACAGTTGAAGAAGGGGAGCCCGGCACCGCCGTGATGGGCATCAGGTATGCACTGGCCGGGCTCTGCAGCCGCATCGGTGCAGTGGGTTTCATCACGAGGCTGGCGACCGCATCGGAACCGTGCGCTCGCCTCCATCGGCCTGTCAAGGACGTATGAATGACAACGCCTGCCTATACGCTGCTCGCAATCGATGGCGTTGACTTCTCGCAATTTGCAGTGCGCGGGATCACGATGACGCTGGCGCCGATCGACCAGGCCAAGAACGTGGCGCGCGACTGCCGCGGCGAACTCGCAGATATTTCGGTGGCGCAGTTTCGACAATACAAAGTTTCGATTACGTGTACTGACCATGAGGCGCCGGAGCTCACGGATGTGTGGCCGGGGCAGGACATCACCATCACTTGCATTCCCGGCCTGGGCGCCGCCAATACGACCGGCGATGTGCTGACCATTCTCGCGAAGGTCACGGCCTGGAATACGTCCCGCGATGAATGGTCGGCAGAAATAGCGTGGATGCTCGAGGCCGAGCAGCGAGAGATCGTCTGATGCCAGCGGGGATGCCCTATTTCGCCTGGATCGATCCGGGCGAGACGGCGTTCTTGCCCGAGCATATGCGTTGGGACGAGAGCGTATTTTCGTTCACGCTCAAGCAGGACGAGGGCGACCCTGCCTCCCTCACCCTCGCGGTTCGGCGCCCACGCAACGAGGCTGGCAATGCGATCGGTTTGCTCGGTCCCGGCCGCAAAATCTGGTGCTGGTTCGCGCTCGACTGCGGGCCCGACCTGGTCAAGTTTCGTGGCCGGCTTGTTGGGGTGCCGACCAGCATATTCGAGGAACTGGTGACGCTGGAATTCGTGGCGCGGCCGATCGACCTGGTGGCTCAGAAGGAAGCGCTGGCGCAGACGCTGCGGGTGCTGCCCTATTACGACGAGGTGGTGATCGACAAGGCGCGGCGCACCGATCCGGAGGTGGTCTTGGAAGGCTACAGCAAGATCTGGCACTACGACCGCGAGACGCATGTCCTGACGGTCTCGGACGAGATCGACGGCGAGGATGGGCTGGTCGAGTTCGACGGTGTCAGCGAGGACGGCAAGGTTTTATATGACGGCCTCAGCCTCACACTCACCAGCGGGCCGCTGTCGCGGGTCGATATTGTCGCTGAGTATGCCTGGACGCAACAGGCGCAGGGACGAGTCGACCTGAGCGACTATCTGTGCCGGAATTGGCCAGACGGTGGCCGCAACTATATCACGTCGTATAGCTTGACGTCCGACGGTTGGCCAAAGGCCGGAGCCACGATCGGCGATGGCTGGGTGGTCGCCGAAGCATCCGCATCGACGCCCTATGATCTGTCGGTCAAGAGCAAGACCACGGGTTCCGACATTACGGTCATCTTTCCCGACACGTCATGGTTTGGTCCGTCGAGCACGCACACAACGATATCAGAGACGGAGAGTTACACTGTCGCGCCATCTTATCTGTCCTGGCCGCGGATGGTGACCAGCGACCGGAGCAGTGTGACGCTTGGCAAGGTGCAGGCGGTGTTCGGCATACCGGGGGAATCAGGCTCGAGCACATCGCTGAGCCGCCAATATACGGCGGTTGCCGCCGCGCTGCCGTTGCATTTCACGACGGTCAGCCTGACGGCGGGCTATTCAGCCAACCGGCCATGCACGGAGCGCGTGTCGTTCTCGCTGATGGCTGACGTGCAGCATGTTCTGACCGATCCAGAGGATGGTGAGGCGCTGCGGATCGATGACGTCAAATCTGTCAACCTGAGCGAACCGCTCGGCGCCGAGGTGCCGATCGGCGATCTGCGGCGGCGCTCTTACATTGCGACCGAGCGTGGTAATCGAAGCCTAGAACATCTGATCGCGCTGGCGCGGGCGCACTTGCTGAAGCGGGCGCGGGTGGTGGAGATCGCCTTCGCCCCCAAGCTCGCGCGCATGCCCGAGATCACGTTGCGCAAGAATGCGTCTCTGATCGAGCCGCGCGTCGGCGAGGCGCTGGGCAAGATCATCGGCTATTCGATTGCGTTGAATGGATCGGATGGGCGCCTACAATGCGAGGCCCGTATTGGCTGCGCTATCGGTCGCGGCGGTTCGGTCGTAGCCGCGGACGGGACTCCGACCTATTGCAGCATTGACTATACCGGCGCCGATTATCAGCAATTCACCGGAAGGACCGTCCTGCTCGATACTTCGGTTGGATACCAGCCGCCCAGTTCCAATCCGAATGATGACGGCCTCGACTTCACCTCCGTGTTGCGGGCCGAGGATGTCATCGATCAGCCGCTGGTGGTCGAGAACCCCGCGTCCGTGCAGGCCGATTATGTCTTTACTCATTCGGGATTCCGGAACGCCGCACCGATTTTCAAACCGTTCATCACCGACGAGGAGCAGCAGCAATTGCAGGCGGCGGTGCAGGCACGATCCGAAGCAATCAGAAATGCTCTCAAGCAAGTAGAGACCCGCGCGACCTTCAAGCTCAAGAGCATGACTCGCGAGTTCTCCAGCGATTACGACGTGCAGGTCACCGACCTGAAGATCCCGATCGGCTATGACCTGGAGGCGGTTTGATGGCTGGTTTCGAGGTCGTCGTTCGACCCATGGTGTTACCAAATATCCGGCCGGCCTCGACGCGAGTCTTGCCGCCGCAAGATGATCCGGAGAAGGGCATCGCCGTTATCAGCGGCGGCGGCGGTCAGGTCCTCGACCTGCCGTATAGCTTCAGCGTCAGCTATTCGAGCAACGCGCCAGTGACGGAAACTAAGCGGCAGTTCGACAAGCAACGGGTTTACCGGGTGGACGAGAAGGGCAACGTCGACAAGAGCACTTATGTCGATCTCGAAAGGCTGTCACGGGTTAGGCTGGAATTCCAAGATGGACCGCAAAAACTCCACTTCGCCGAGCCTCCGAAACTCGACAATGTCGAGACGCTCGAAAAGGATGTGACGCGTGAAAATAAATAGACGCTGGAAAAGGATTTGATGCAGTGACGATCGTCTATGTCACGACCGGCGCTTGGGGCGCCGGCACTGGCGTTCCGATCAGCGCTGCGCAGGTCGACGGCAATTTCTACGATGTCGATCAGCGGATCGTCGAGCTCAACGCGGCACTCGACGAAGGCAAGCAGATCGAAAGCATCAGCTCTTCGCCGAACAGCATGACGATCCTGTTCACCGATGGCACGACCCAGGTCATCGAGCTGCCGATCGCGACGCTGACCTATGTCGGGCAATGGCTCAACAGCACGCCCTATACTCGCGGGCAACTGATCTCGGTGCGCGGCCTGGGCATGTTCCAGGTCCTCGTCGATCACACGACGCCGCCGCTGCCGGCGGTCTTCGATCCGAATGCGACCGACGACAGCACCGACAATAATCCGCTCTACCAGTTCTGGATGCCGCTCTACGACGTCAACTTCGATGCCATCATCTTCATGCCCGGCAGCATCCAGCGCGAGCCGGACGAACTGCTGTTTCAAGGCATCGCCACTCGGACGATGCGGCTGGTGAGCGGGGATGCCCACTGCTTCGCCTATCTCGAGGCCGGCAACGATGGGACTGGGGCGACCGATATCGTCCTGTCGATCGAGCGGAACCGGGTCGAGATCGGGACTGTGACGTTTGCCGCCGGCGGCGACATCGATACCGATGGCGGGCAGGCGGGCTCCTTCAGCATTCCGGCCACCGTGGACTTTGCCGAGGGTGACCGCTACGCGCTGCGGGTAACGCAATCCGACAACGCCGGGCCGGCCGATCTGTCGGTAACGCTGCCGTTCCTGCGAACTGATATTTGATGGCGGCAAATCAAAATACCGGGCCGTATTCCCAAGACATACTGACGCGCATCTACAATGTGCAGTGGGGCGGGGTGTTCAGTTTCGCCGGGAACATCCTCTTCCAGATAGTGACCGACTTGCCGGATGTTGGTTCCCCGGATGACCTTCAGGTGTCCTGGTTGGGCGGCACATCAGGAGACGGAGAGAAATGGGAATCAGGTAGGTCACAGTCGGGACTTGGCTTGTTTTGCTGTGTTGGCGGGCGAGTTTCGGACCGATCCGCAACTGTTGCAGCAGGGGACGTCTCGGTTACAGACTGGGCCGGTCCTGGTTATGCCAGGGCATATGGCACGGAACCGGCCGCAGGTGTTTCATACGATGGCGGCCAGAGCTGGAACGATGGTGGCATTCCGCTACAGCAATTCATTTTAACGCCGCCAAATCCCATTACCGGGGCTGGCGGTCATGTCGCTACAGGGATCTGCAACGCGGTTGCGTATCACCCGGCTTCACAAACATTCTGTGTGGGCGCGTGGGTTTTTTTCAGTGTAGGTGCTGACATTTATTGGGAAGATCGCATGTATAGCGGCTCCTGGAATGACCGGAGCGGGACCATTCAATTTTCACAAGTTTATTCAGAGCGCCGTGAATTATTTGCTCCATTTGAAGGGTACCGTTGGCCGGAAGTCGACACCACGCCGGTGGACTTCAAGCCAGGGGACCGTCTTCGCGTTGCAGATACGACACTGACGACAAAACCCGGCCCTGGTGTTCTCTTTGTCGTGAGCTTCAGCGTAGACCAACACGCGGAGTACGTTACGACGGAAGGCAAGGAATCGTATGTGGCGGTGAAAGCGAGTGGTAGTGGCGCAACATTGGGTGGGACGGACGGCAAGCCGCCGACGGACCTTAACCCACCGATGCCAGTCGTGTATTCCGTCTGTGGCGGCAGGGGACATATCGTGGCTGTCGGCTGGCAGGACGAAGATAGACGTACTGGACCCGTTACCTATGTTTCGAATGACGACGGAAAACTTTGGGTGCAACAGTTATCGGGCCTTATCAACACAAATCCTGAACCAGAAGATAAGAATTCTGGAAGCTCTGGCGGTTCTTGCTCTTTCTCACCAGCGCTCTAATTCTATGCGGCGGACTGGGTAAAAAAAAGATGCTTGTCTGTAACGTCAGTCTGCTGCACCGGCGGGCGGCGATCACGGCCGAGCTCGCCGAGGCTGCTGCGGCAGTGGATACGCTGGGGACCGGGAATATCGTCTTTGCCACTCTGGTCGACGACCCGGCCTCGGTAAACGAAACTGTCGACGCCTTCCTCGGCGAGATCATGATCGAGGCGGCGAGTGCGGCCGATACCCTTGATGCCGGCATTCCCGCCGTTTACGCGGTCGACGTCGTTGAAGCGGCGACCGCGGGCGATGTCTCCGATGCCGCGACTGGTGCCATTGCGTTCGATCCCGGCACGACCGTCAACACAACGCTGTCGAACAGCAACCTGACGGCAACACATAGCAATACCACTGCCAATTCGGGGGCGCGCGTACTGCATGCCAAGTCAGCAGGGAAATATTATTTTGAGATCACATGTGATGCAACTTTCAGCACTGGCAATGGCGTCGGAGTTTTGTTGTCGACTGGTAGCTTTACGGATTTAATCGGTGTCGGCAGCAATTGTTTGGCGGCGTATACCGGATCGGGCAATGTTTGGGGCAATGGTGCTGCTTCGGGAAAGACGATAGGTACTATCAGTGCTGGCAATATTATCGGCATTGCGGTCGATTTAACTGCCCATCTGGGTTGGATCCGTAAAGGCTCGGGCAATTGGAATGGCGACCCTGCCGCCAACCCGGCAACCGGCGCCGGGGGGGTTACTTTCCAATCCGGGGCTTTTGATCCGGCTGTGGGTTTTGGTACTGCCGGCGCCATACACAGTGCTTGGACGGGAAATTTCGGGGCCTCCGCATACGCCACCGCTGCGCCATCGGGGTTTGGTAATTGGACCCCATGATCGCGACCGACAACTTAAGGGGAAATCCATGACTGAGGAAAGCGCGCAGGCGTGCGAGCATAACGACGCATCCGTGATACGTGGGAGTGGCATCGGTGAGCATGCCGAGGCGCACGGCCGTTACGAGGTCGAATGTATTGGCGCAGACGGCAGGCTCAAATGGCGCGACACGATCGAGAACGTGGTCGCGACCGTCGGCAAGAACCTGGCGCTAGATACCTTCCTTGCCGGGTCGGCTTACACCGTGACCGGGCCGTTCATGGGCCTGATCTCGTCGACTTCCTACTCGGCAGTCTCGGCCAGCGACACGATGGCGTCGCATGCAGGATGGCTGGAGGCCGGCGGCACGAACGCACCAACGTATTCCGGTAATCGCAAGACCGCGGTCTGGTCGGCCGCGGCATCGGGATCAAAGGCACTGTCGGCGGCACTGTCGTTCGCGATCACATCGACGGGGACCGTGAAGGGTGCGTTCCTCTGCTACGGCTCGGGCGCATCCGCCACCAAGGACAACACCGGCGGGACGCTGTGGTCAGCCGGGACGTTCACGACCGGCGATAAGGCGGTCGTCAACGGCGACACGCTGAATGTAAACTTTTCCACGAGCCTCTGAAGATGAGCGACTTCAATAGCAACCCGCGCTGGCTGCTTATGCTGCTGGCCGTCGGCGCTGTTGTTCTGGTGGGCTTGATCCTGTTCGCAGCATTGTTAAGGTGACATCGTGCATCTGACCGGCAAGTGCTCATGGTTCGGAGGTCCGCAGGACACCGGGGTCGCGCCCGACGAGGGCCTCGCGTTCATTTACGACGTGGCTGACGCACCGGACTTATTCTTGCCGACGCAGCCGCCTGGGACTACTGGGCTGGCGCGGCGGCTCGACCCCGACGAATACTACGTCGCCTGCCGGTGGGACTACGATCAATATCCCAAGCCGTCACTGCTCGAGCATCTGGCGCGGGTCACGGCAACCAAGACCGGCAAGACGTTCCTGGCGGCGCCTGCTGACTGGGGACCCAACTCCAACACTGGCCGCATCGCCGATATATCGCCCGGCCTCATGGAGGCGCTTGGCATCCAGACCGATGACGAGGTGACGGTGGAATATCCAGCCGAAGGGGAGCAACCAGTGGGTTACAGAAGCATCGTTATCTCAGCCGGCCATAGCGCGAGGTGCCGCGGCGCGGTCGGCATCATCGACGAGTTCGACGAGAACGTGCGCGTGGTCAATCGCGTGACCGAAGTGCTGCGCTCGCGCGCTATCGATGTGAAATCGTTCATTGACATGACGTCCACGACGTCGAGCGAGAACCTGAACAAGATCGTGAACTACCACAACGCGCAGCAGCGCGATCTCGACGTGTCGATCCACTTCAATGCGAATGCTGAGACGTCGAAGCCGGTGGGCACTGAGTGTCTGTATCTGACCCAGCAGGTGCTGGCTGATGACATGGCCGAGGCGATCTCGTTAAGCGGTCTCATAGACCGTGGTCCCAAAAAACGCACGGACCTGTTCTTCTTGAACAATACGGCTATGCCAGCGATTCTCGTCGAGGTGTGCTTCGTGGATAGCTCGGCCGATGTTGGAATCTACAATGCCAAGTTCGATACGATCTGCACCGACATTGCGGATATCCTCGCGCCTGGCAGCGAGGTGCCGCAGCCGATCCCGCCACAGCCGGACGAGCAGGCGGTCACGGTAGCGATCACGGCGCCGGCTGGAGTAGACGTGACAGTGACGGTGAATGGGGAGAAGAGGTCGTGAACCCCGGGCCGGTCGAGGAAGCCGGGAAGGTCGCCGGCGGCTTCCTGGACGCAATGAAGAGCCAGCCCATCATGCTTGGGCTGGTGGTGATGAACCTTGCAATGGTGGTGATGCTGTATGTCGTCATCCGGTTCGCGCAGGATCAGCGCCGGACCGAGTTCGAGATGATCTTCACGGGGCAACGGGAAGTGCAGCAGCTGCTGTCGACCTGCATCGTCCCCCAATCGGTTCCGCGATAGGAGGAGCCATCATGTCACTGAGCGGCATCGTGCTGGGAGTGATCAACATCGCCATCGTCGTCGCCTTTCTGCTTCTGATCGGCGCGATCATCGTGATGCTGTTCAAGTGGTTCAATTGGCCGATCGATTGGAACGTGCAGCGCATCTACCTGCTGATCGTGGCACTGATCGCCCTTTACATGTTGGTCGCGCTCGCGTTCGGCATACCGACTCTGCGCATCGTCCACCGGTGATGAGGCAATCATGAACCCGAGTACCGCGCTCAACAGTGAGATCGGCATGGTGACAGATCACGAGCTGCGCATGGAAGCGCTTAGGCTTTACGAGGAAAATGCGGCTTTGCGCGCCACATTAGCTGTCATCGTCGACACGGCGGGCGGGTTCGTGGAGCGACAGCCAACGTCCGCGATCAACATTCTGCAGCGCATTCGCGAGCTTATCAGCACTCGACACCCTTCTGGGTTTTGATCCAGTTGAAATAGCCGATGACTGGGATCATGCATGACCTTCCTGCGCCGGCACCATCAACACGACCACGTTGGCGGCGAGGTCGCCACTGGCTTTATAGAGGTCATGAAAAGCCAGCCTCTCGCGCTCGCGCTGGTGGTCATGAACATAGCGTTGCTCGCGTTGTTTTACGTCATCGTGCAGTCGGCCGAGGCCCGGCATAAATTGAGTTCCGAGCAATTGATTAGGATTCGCATAATCTGCACGTGATTTACAAAAAAAGGCCGTGACGGTGAACGGGAAGCTCGTGTCATGACCATTGACGACGACAAGCACACCGAGCGTTCCATGGATCCTTGGATGCTGGTGCGCTATGGGCTGGTCGGTGCCGGCACGGCGATGGCCACGCACGCCGGCATGGGTGGCACCATTGACCAGGCCGTGGTCGAGCAGATCGTCGGCGCTGCCATGTCAGTGGCCGGCGTGGCTTGGGGGGTGTTCGTGCGCTGGAAGACGGCCGCCGTGCCGGTGTATGTGGCGAAAGAGGCCGACATCCCGGTCAAGGACAGCCTCACCGGCAAGGTCAAGACAGGCCCGGGTGTATGAATGAAGATGGCGAGGATGATGCTGGTCGCCGTCGGCCGCGCAGTTCAGCGTCGGCGTCAGCCGAGATCACGCTGCTGGTCGAACGGCAGCGCGGTCTCATGAAGCGGGTCGATGAACTGGAGAAGAAACAGGGGGAGGTTTCTTCGCTGATGAACAAGGGCATCGGGGCAATGGCCCTACTGATGGGAGCGGGGGCCGTCATCGGTTGGCTGGTGTCCGTTGGTGGCAACGTGGTCAAGTTGTTCCGATGAACTTTTCCCTTGGCATCATCGGTCACATGGTCGCCAGGTTCTTCCTGGCCTCGCTGGCGGTGTACTTCTTTGCCATGACCATCGTGTTTTCGTACCTGGCTTCGGACTTCTTCATTCCGCCTGTGGAGCCGATGCGGTTGGAGTTGTTTGAAAGCAAGATCAAGCCCGGCGAGCAGCTCAAGTACCTGGCGGTGTTCCGGCGCAACAAGCCGTGCAGGACCGACGTGCAACGTTTCATCGTGTACAAGGACAAGCAGGCTGCGGTGGAAGTGCTAGAGCGGCACGGGGTCGAAGGCTCGGCAATCAAGGAAGGCAACGAGACCGAGTTCATCGGCTACCGGGATTCGCTTATTGGGATCATCACCCAGGGCACCAGCGATGTCATTCGGACGGTGTCGGTCATGGACCACCCGCCACTGCCCGTCGGTAAGTATGTTCTCAGGATTTACACGATCTCGCAGTGCAACTTGATCTCGCGCATGGACGCTTATCCAGAGGCACCGTTCGAGGTGGTTGAATGAGCGCCCCGCTCGATATGCTCTTAGCGTTGGGCTCCGGCGAGCTGGTGCTGCTGTTCTGGCTCATGATCATCATGGACGTGCCGCGCTACTTGCTGTCGACCTTTGTGGTCGCGATTGCGCCCGGCCGCTATCCGCAGGGGCAGACCAGCTTCCAGGTCAGCGCGGTGGTCTCTTGCTACAACGAGGAAAAGACAGTCGCTGCCTGTGTTGGCGCTTTGCGGGCAGCCGGGGTCGAAGAGATCGTTGCGGTCGATGACGGTTCCGAGGACGACACCAGGCTGGTGCTGCCGTCGCTGGGCGTAATCGTTCTGCGCAACGAGGAGCGTCAGGGCAAGCCGACTTCGGTGAACAAGGCGCTGGCGCACTGCACCGGCGATCTGGTGGTGATTTGCGATGCCGACACCACGCTGGCGCCCGAGGCGATCGCGACCGTGAAACCGTATTTTCTGGACCCGGACGTGGCCGGCGTCGGCCTCAACCTGCGGGTCCGCAACGCGCATGTTTCGCTCATCACGCGGCTGCAAGCCATCGAGTATGCGGTTCAGTTCACGGCTGGGCGCATGTGCTCGGATGCCTTCGGCATTTTGCCAAATGTGTCGGGGGCCGGCGGTGTGTTCCGACGCGAAGCCCTCACCGCGGTCGGCGGGCTGGATGTCGAGGTTGCGGAAGATGCAGCCTTGGCTATGAAGTTGCGGCGCGCCGGTTGGAAGCTGCGCTATGCCGGCAATGCCTACGCTTCGACCAACGTGCCCGAGGATATCACCGGGCTTACGCTCCAACGGTTGCGCTGGGACGCCTCGATCATCACGATCTGGCTGTTCAAGTTCGGCGGGATGGTTAACCCGATCGCGCGCAACCTGACGGGTAGCAATCTCGTCACGAGCCTCGACGTGCTGGTGTTCTCCGTCGTGCTGCAGTTGGTATTCCCGGTCTATGTGTGGTGGATATGGACCAAGGTCGGTGCCACGGCCTTCGTGATTTTGGGCGCCGTGATGCTCGGTCTGGCGGTTCTCGACGGGATCATCGTTCTATTGGTCGGCTTGCCGCTGCGACTGGTCCCCTACGTGCCGCTCTACCTCATCGAGCAGACGTTCGTGCTGCGCCCGCTGCGGGTGTTCGCGCTGGCGGCCGAGCTGGCATTCTCGATCACGCGCCATGACGACTATGTCCCGAAGGCCCAGCGCTGGCGGCTGACATGAAGCGTACATTCGTCCGGTGGTTCTACATCAGCGGCTTGCTTAGCCTCTTTACATGGATCGGCAGTTCCATAACCGGCGGCTGGGTCTACATTCACAGCGAGGGGCTGGTGGTCGGCGATCCTGCTGCGGTCGCGCCCGAGTACACCGTCACTGTTAAGCAGGTGCTGGTGGAAGAAGGACAGTCGGTCAAACGGGGGGACGTTGTTGCTCGCGTCACATCGACCCGAATCACAGAAGTGAGCGCGCGACTGACGATCAGTTCCGCATCACTGACCGCCAAATTGGCGGAGAACAGCACCCGGCTTCAGATGCAAAATTCATTGCTGACCGCGGCTGAGCTGCGCGAGAAGGTCGCGACCGAAGGTGCGGCCCAGCTTGGGGCCTCGGCTGAGAAGGGCAACACGCCGACCATCACGCGCACGACGGCGGTCGACCAGATGTTCCGGGGTAAGCAGGACCTCGCCGCATTACAGGCCGAGAAGCAGGCACTTAGCGAACAGATCACGATGGTGGTTGAAGCCTCGCGACAGACCGACATGGCGCTGCTTGACCTGCAGAACTCATTCGACGCCGGCAACATGCGCTCGCCCATCGACGGCGTGGTCAGTGTGATCAAGGTCGGCCCGGGGGCGGTAGTGCGCGAGGGCGAGCCGCTGATCGAACTGGTCGGCGAGCATCGCTACGTCCTCGCCTTCTTTCCGATTGACCGGCTCTACCAGCTCAAGGTCGGCGACAAGGTCAAGGTCGATGCCGGCGGCGGTGTGGTCAATGGGGCCCTGGCCGGCACCATCGCAAAGATCAGCAACATTGCCGGGGCACTGCCGAAGGAGTTTCAGAAGACCTTGGCCCCCGTCGAACGACAGCAGCTGGTGCGGATCGAGTTCGACCAGAACCAAACTCTCCCGCCGTACTTCGCCAAGGTCATTATCAAATGAAAGGAGGATGCCATCGCGATGTTGCTGCAGGCTGAGCTGGACCGCCGCAGCCCCCGATAAAACGCCGGACGGTCCTCCCCGTCCGTTTCCCCAAACTGGGGCCGCGCAAGCGGCCCTTCTTTTTTTGTGCTCAGTGTCCTTTGCACCGCAGCTTGACCGAGCGCGGCCTGCTGTCGTGACTATGATGCTCAAGCCGCAGATGTCGCAGACCTACTTCCTGTCCACCAGCCGCCGCATCGCGTCCTGGCCTTCCTCGCTTTGCGCCCATTCCTCGCTTTCGTCTTTGCCGGCGTCAAACTCGCCGTTGATCAAGCGTGCGCGCACGGCCAATGCGGCTGGTGTGCCGACCTTGTGCAGCAAGTCGGCGAGCAACAACATGGGGGCGGCGTACTCGCCGAAGAATTCGTTGAACTCGCCCGCGTGGGCGCGCGCAGCCAACTCGGTCAGGCCGGCCTCGCGAAGCGCAGCAGACAACTTTGCGTCGCTCGATCGCATGTTCACCCTCCAGCGTTTCGATTCATCGATCCTCCTCGAAGCATTTTTCCACGCAGTCATCGCAGAACTGCACGCACGCGCCTTTGTGGTCCCACACCATCAGCGGGATACTGTCGTCGGGGATATGCCGGAAGCAGTGCGAGCAGAACGGTGCGATGCGAGAGTCGGGTCGACTCCATGTAAGCTTGGCTGCAATCCCAGGCTTTAACCGCAAGTGCGCCATGTGCTCACCCCACCTTGACCCCGGTGCGCGCCGACGTCAGCCCAGCAATCAGCTCGGCGCCGACATGCTGCGGCCGCAGCTCGCCGCGGTGCACCTCGTGCCATTGGCCGTCCTCCGAGATCGCCGGGGCGAACACGGCAATGGCGGCCTTGTTGTCGAAGCGGATGATGGCGGCCTTGCCCTCAGCGGCGCGCCGCTCGATGTAACGCAGCAACGCCGGCTCGCGCCAAGCATCGGGCGTTTTGCTGTCGACCCAGATTTGCACGACCTGAATGTTAGTTGGCTCGCCGCCGTCATTTGGCCTCAGGGTGACGAAGTCGGGAACGAGATCGATGACGTAGCGCGAGCGATCGGGGCGGCGCAGGTCGGCGGTGTCGTCGCCGGTGAGCCAGCGGCACGACCAGTTCCGGCAGCAGAACGGTCGCTGCGAATAGATGGCGCACCCTTTGTGATGTCGCTGGTGCTTGCACGGCTCGCCGGCCGGCTTCGCCCACTCGTTCACCATGCCGGCAAAGTCAGATGGCCTCGCCCACCCGGCCTCGATCATGTCGTCGACCACCTCGGCCACGCGCTCGGGCGGATAAAGATCGGGCGACATTGGCAGCAGCTTGCAGCACAGCGTGCAGCCGCCGCACTTGCGGGGATGGCTGTCAGCAAGCACCATGGTCAAGGTCGCGGCATTGTGGTCGGTCGCCGTTCGATTCGTTCCAACCTCTGCTCGATCTTGTCCATGCGTCCAATCGCGCTCTGCGACACCAAGAAACCGACCATGTTTTCCAATGCCAATACGCGCCCGGTCAAAGTGTCGACCCGCTCGATCAGCACATCGAGCTTGCGGTCGATCTGAGGCCAATGCGGCACAACCACCAAAAACTTACCTTCAAAGAACTCTTTCGTCTTTGCCCAGATTTTCATGGCTTACCTCATCAAGGTCGCGGCATTGTGGTCGGTCATCGTTTCGATCACCAACAAAATAGTTGTTTGTACCGGCTGGCATCGCTCATTTGTTTCCTGGCGTAGGTCTCGATCATATCGACCACTTGCACACGACGATCCTTGCCGCGAATGCTCGCGAATGCGAGCAGAAGTCTGTCCTCCAGGCTGTTGTTGTCGGTGCTGGTGGTCTCTGCACCGGCGCCGGGGCGGGGCGGGAAAAACCTACCAGTATCGACCTCTAACGCCAGCGCGATCTCATGCAGCCGGCTGGCCGAGATATGGTCGTCGCCCTTTTCGTACCGATGAATTTGCTGCTGCGTGAGGCCGAGCCGCTCACCGAGGCGCGCCTGCGTGACCCCCTTGCCACGCCGTGTCATGCCGACGAGCTGGCCGATCTGCCGGGTGAACGGCATTTGCGGGTGCTTCCGTCAAGCCCTAGGTGCGAGCTATTTTTTGGACAAACCGTCAGGCTGTATAACGATTGCGTGACAATCGTTTGTCAAGCGCGAAGTTAATGCAACGGTAATGCATCGGTATCGCCCCTGACCGACAAGTTCATGGCAATCGGTATTACACCTGACGAACAAGCTCAGGGTTTCCATCTATTCGCATAATTGTATGTGGAATTGGAATATGCAAATTATTCCGTTTTGGAATATCGTTGCGCTGAGTTTCATATTCTCAGGGTGAAGACGATAGCAACCAAACGACACAAGTGTCTGGCCAAGTGGCTCCGGGCAGAGCGTGAGGCCAAGGGGTTGAATCAGGCCGATGTCGCCAAGTGTCTGCGGCGATCTCAGTCATGGGTCACCAAATTGGAAACCGGGCAACGGCCAATTCATGTGATCGAGTTCCTCGCCCTTGCCACAGCGATCGGGTTCGACGCGGTCAAGATGCTCCGCAAGCTCGCGAAGATCACCAATAGCCGCTAGTCAACCTTCTCGGCCGGCGCCTGCAGCAGGCCGCGGCACCGTAAGCGTACCTAGCGATTGCAAGAAATGGAAGGTGTCCTCGACCCGCACGGCGGCCGACTTTGGGTGAGTGTGCGGGGCGAGTGTGCGGGGGATCCCCCGGATTCGCCCCGCACAGTCCGGTTTCGTTCGGGTTTTTCCCCTATTTCTGAGAACCTCCGCACGCTGCCTAAGTCGCTGTTTTATCAGGGGCTTTATTGGTCGGAGCGCCGAGATTTGAACTCGGGACCCCCAGTCCCCCAGATTGGGGGGCGCGATGCGACTTCCACTTATTTCATCGGCCTTTCACGACCTTCAGGGTGGCGGTGTGCGGGGCAAGTGTGCGGGGTTTTGGCGCCGCGCGTGCGGCTGCCAACGCCTCCACCGCCTCCGCCACCCGCCCCTCTAGCAAGTGCGAATAGGTGTTGAGCGTGGTCGAGATGTCGGCATGATCAAGCGCCGCTTGCACCACCTTGACGCCATCGGCGCTGTCGATCGACCGCAACAGCTTGCTGGCAAAGTCGTGCCGCAGATCGTGCCAGCGCAGCCGGTTGTTGCCATGGCGCAGCCCGTGCCGGTCACGCCATGTGTTCCAGGCCCGCCGCAGCCCATCCCGGGTGATCGGATAGCGCCGCCCCGTCACGAAGCTGTGCCGGCGGCCCTTGATCACCTTGTCGAGCGTGCGCTCGGCAACGAACGTGAACACGCGCTTGGCCGCCTCCGGTGCGCCCGCATTGTCGGCGCGGCCAACGTAGAGCGGCCACAACACCGCGCGGATCGAGGCGGTGATCGCCACCGTCACCGGCTTGCCGCCGCCAGTCCCCTTGCCGGTCATGTGGATGACGCCGCGGTCCCACTTCACCTGATCCCAGGTGAGCGTGAAGCAGCTCGTCTTGCGCTTGCCCGTCATCAGCGAAAACTGAACCAGCGGCAGATAGTCGGCACGGATGTCGTCGAGCACCTCCTCCTCGTCGGCACCGAGCTCGCGCACATGCTCGCGCGGCTCGGATAGCCACAGCTCCTTCCAGACCGGCTCGTGCGGGCACACGACCTTCTGCGCCTTGAGGAAGGTGAACAGCTTCTTGAGCTGCTCAATGGTGTCATTGACGGTGTAGGCCGAGATCGGCCGCGCGCTCCTGCCCTTGCCGACCTTGTGGCCGCGCCGCCAGTTGCGCAGGCCCACCGCATCGTCATGGGTGATCTCGGTGATCAGCTTGGTCGGCGGGAAGGCGGGATGCGTGAGAATGAGCGCCAGCAGCCGGGCGGTGTTGTCGGCCGCGGCATCACCCTGCTCGATCGCGGCCATGTAGCGAAGCTGAACCGCCTCGAGCGCCAACGATGAGCCGGCCGCGGCCTGCGCGCTCAGTTGCGTTCTGATGTCGGCTTCCTGGCTGCGCGCAGTCGCTGCCGCCAGTCTTTTATCTGTGTGCCCGGTAGATCGACGATATTGCTGGCCCTCGATCCAGATTTCAGCCTGCCAGACTTTCGAGCGGTCCCTTTTGTAGAGATACACGGCTGCCGTCTCCGTTTGCGCCGGTTGATAAAGCCATCGATGTCCGAGCGCGCGAACATCCGACGAGGTTTGCGGACGCCGCGGCCGACATTGACGAAAACCAGATCGCCGTCGGCGACGATGCCGTCGAGCGTGTCGAGCGAGACCCGCAAGACCGCGGCGGTTTCCTTCGGCGTCAGCAGGGGGTCATCCGACACAACGCAACTCCGTCATATTACCTAGCGATTGCATAAAATGGAAGGCGCCCGGGCGGCGTGTCCCATCTCAAATTTCTGGACCGGGCGGGAGACCAGCCCTACCGGCGCGCCGTCCGGTCAACGGGCTGGTCTCCCTCGCTCGCTCCTTGCGCGCCGGGTTCTCATCCGGAGGAGTTCGCGAACTCATTGGCTTCGGCATCGCGCGCAGCACGCCAGGCAGCGGCGCTTTCCCGGGAAATCAAAATCTTGGCGCCGATGCGCATCTCGACCGGGCCCTTCCCCGACTTTCGCAGCTCGTGGTACATGGTCCGCCCAATGCGGTGGGCCGCGCAGAACTCCTCGCGGGTAAAGCATTCCAGCGTGATGTTGTGCGAGGAATTGATGCGGCGTGGCATCTACGCCCACTCCTACTTCGGGGGTGCGTGATCGAGTGCGACATCGCTCCCGTAATCCTCGAACTGCCGGCGAGCGCGTCTAACGGTCTGATCGCTCACACCAATTTCCTTGGCGATGGCGCGGTTGGATCGCGCGGGATTCGCGGTGACGGCGGCGGCGGCGCGCTCGAGCGCAGTCGCGACCTTGGCGATCGGCTCGGCCCAGGCGCGGTGCTCGACGGCATAGGGCACGCCGCATCCACATGGACAGAGTGCTGGGGTACCGCATTTCGTGCAGCGCAGCAGGCCGCCGCGGTGGACCATGCCGCCGATCAGTTCGTCGATCCGCTCGGGTGACAGCGGGATATGCTTGCCCGCAAAGGCGGACCAGCTTTGTTCGTCGGCGGCGAGGTCGGTGGAGTTCAGCGCCGCATATCGCCCTCTGACCGTCACCAGCGCCGCAGCGGCCACGACGTGCCGGCCAGTGCGCTCGAATTCAACGGCATGCCCGACCAGCGGAAGCAGCCATTGCTTCAACAAGGCGTCGTCGGGGATGGTTGGATCGATCATGGCTGCACCCCTGCGGCGCGAGCGGCCAGCATGGCGCTCTCTTCCCACAACGCGAGATGACGCACGGCGTCATCATACGACTCTCGGTCCATCTCCTTGGCATTCAACAACCGGTCCAGATGCAGCAGCGTCCTGTCCACACGCTGCATGATCTCGCGCTCGCTCAGAATCTTGGTCGCATCCATTGTCACGTTCCTCCAGTTGTCCCAGTTCCAGAAGCCTGTGCCGCAAGCGCTCCACTCTCAGCGCAAGAGCGGGGTTGTTGATCATCTTGCCTTTCAAGGAGGCGACCGAATTGCCAACACAACTGTGGTCGCGATGACCAATGGCATTGCCAATCTGAGAATGTGTTGAGTTGGTTAACTCCTTGGCCAACAAGACAACGACGTGCCTGGGCACAACGACCGACTGAACGCAGGAGCGCGAACAGATCACTCCCACCGGCATGCCGAACTCGTGCGCGACCGCTAGGACGATCCGTCGGAGTGGCGTCAACGGCAGCAGCGGCGGCGGTGATAGTGGTTCCGGTTCTGGCTCATCAGGCTCGGGCTCGGGTGCTGGCGGCGGCGCTGGCCTCGGTGCCCAGGACCGCGTGCGCGCGCGTAGGTCACGGTAAAACGCCATAAGTTCATCTGCGTTTTCGAATTCTTTCAGTGCCATGGGTCAATCTTCATGTTCGGTTCGGATCGCATCGCAGGCAGAGAAGAAGAGCGCCCGGCACACGCGCACTAGGCATCAGCCAACAAGCGGCCGGGCGCAGGCGGTCGCATCAGTCCCCTGGGCATCATCGACATGCTGGCGACCGCCAAACTCATGGGCTCAACTCTCTCGTGCAGCTCTCTGGCCGCTCTCATGTCATCAGGCCTCGCAGCTCATCACCCATCGCATTGAGCGCTTCCCGTTCCTTCGCGCTGCGGCTTTTGTAAAATGCCTTGAATGCAGCTTCGCCACGCATAGCCGCCTCGCGCGCCATGTCCTCGAAAGACAGACTCGCCCCGCCCGTGGGTCTCTGATTGTCGGGCGGGGCGACCTGTTCCGCCGCAGCGTTCGGCGCATGCGGCAAAACTTCGCCGGTTTCGGGGTCGTGCGCGGACAGCATCACGTTTGGCGCGGGGGGCGGAGGGGTCCGATGCGTGATCGGAATATCGGCGATCTCGGTCTCATCGAGCACGAAACCTAGTCCGCAAATCGATAGTGTGGCGCGGCGCTTGGCTTTCGTCTCGCATTTCATAAGCGCGTTGGCGAGCACATCACCCTTGAGATTCGCAATAGCCACGGCGCCCTTTGCCATGTCGGTTCGGCCTTGCCGATTGGTCACCTTGGCGGTGACAATGAAGATTCCCTCTCGCTCGCTTTCGGCGAGCTCCACGACCGACACGCCGTGAAGGGTGCGTAGTTGATCAGTGCAATTGCGCAACGCATACAATGTCAGCTTATTGTTCAACGTGATGTATTCGAACGGCTTGGTCAGCGGATTGAGGCCGACGCTGTCGCAAACTTCTCCGTAATAACGCACCCGCTCCTCGGGAGTCAGTTCCGATAGATCGCCCTTGGTAATCACGCTGTTCATGATGTCGGCTTTGGCAGGGACGGTCATGTCATCTCCCTCAGTGATAAGCGACGGGCGCGATCGCGGGTTATCTGAACGCCGTAACCGGTGACTTTCTTGGCGTCCTCGGGCACGATAGATTTGAGATATTTTTCAGCCTCGATGCACTCGTGAGCGTAAGCTTTCGTCGCAAGCCAGGTCGCCGCGGAATTGGCCCATCGGTTGTCCCCAGTGAAATCGTAAATCTTGGAAGCATCGACCGGCGGCGGGACGGCAGGGAGCACCACCGGCGGTGTCCGAGCTGCAACGCAATGCATGAACTGCTGGCCGCGCCTGACCATCTCGCCGGCATATCCGGGGTGACGGTCGATGTATTCGACGACCGGCTCGTTTGCGCCCATGATGACGGAGAAAACGCATTGCGTTGCGCCTGTAACCTCACATTCCCACTGTAGCTGCGGCTGGTATCGGTCGACGACGACCTCGAACGGCTCACGGCCGCCGCAATGTTTCGCTTCGACTGGGCAGGCAAGCGTGTCGTCCCAGGCGTCGAGCGTTGCCGCTGCCCAATCATGACGCGGATGTATGACGACCTCGCCGCGCCGCGACAATGGATTCCCTTTCATTTCGTACCAGTCGAGATTGAGCTGCTCGGTTGCCGATCCGAGCTGCACCGGCCAGATCCTTGACAGATCCTCCTCTTGCTCCTCGCCGATCATTTCGCGGTAAAGACGCAGGATTGCCGGCGCATCGGCCGTCATGAGGCACGCGATGCGCGAGCCGGTGAGCCGGCCTTTGCGTGCCTCGATTTGAGTGAAGGTTAGCATGCGTCAGATTCCGGCCATGCAAGAGGGGCGCCCGGCATCCGTGGAGTGGGCATCACCGAAGGAGTGGCCGGGCGCAGGGCGGTCGCATCTGATCGTTGGGCATCAATGGTCAAGTGGCGACCGCAGTTCGGATAGGGGCGCCCGGCATCCGTGGAGTGGGCATCAAACCTGACCTGGCCGGGCGCAGGCGGTCGCAGCTTGGCCCTGGGCATCACTGACGTGCTGGTGACCGCAGTTCGGATAGGTGAGCCCGGCACGCTCTCCCTGGGCATCAATCTACAAGTGGCCGGGCTCGGCGGTCGCACCAGTACAGTGGGCATCAGATTTGCGCTGGCGACCGCAGTTCGTGAAAGAGGGCGCCCGGCATCTCGTGAAGGGGCATCACGTGCCGCTTGGCCGGGCGCGGGCGGTCGCACAGGTTCGATGGGCATCAATGCGCCGGTGGCGACCGCAGTTCGAAGAGGGGAGCCCGGCACGCGACCGATGGGCATCAGTGTTGAACTGGCCGGGCTCGGCGGTCGCAATGCTGTCCTGGGCTTCACGCGCCGACTGGCGACCGCAATTAGATTCATGTCTTGGGTTTCCGAGTTCGACCCTGCCGAGGTTTCGGCGTGAGTTTGGGCACCGGCGCCGATGAAGGCTCGCGGTGCCACTGCTGCCAGAGATCGACGAGAAACTGTTTCATCATGACCCGCAACGCGTCCATCCGCCGGTGCATTTTTGACCAGTCTGGATGGGTGGTGAACGTGTGCGCACGGCGGGCGGCGTAAACTTCACCATACGCGCCATCCGCGTGGCCTTCCTCGGCGCCGGCTTTCTTGGCAGAGACCCACTGCGCTCGCCAAAGTGAATCGGCGATCGAGAACATGAGGGCGTAACGCTCCCCTGCGAAGGGGTGCTCGACCCATTCTTCCGCAGTGAGCGCGCGCGACCGCCATGTGGCCCGCTTCCACGTCGATCCCGCGTGCCCGTCGAACGGGGCGTATCCCAATCGGCTCCATAGCTTCGCGGGATTTGAATAGTTCGACAGATCGCCGGCTTCTGCCACGATCGTCGCCATGCCGAGCATTCCGGCGCCATGTACCTTGTCCCGTATCCATTCCGCGACCGGCAATGTCTCCGCGAGTTCCGCCATTTTCTTCTCGGCCGCCTTGCGCATCGCATCAAACGGCGCGCGGCCGCGCTCGGTCGCTTGGATCAATTCGACAATGACCGGATCGCCTTCGCCAGCTCTCGCCGCTTTGATGATCGCCGCGGTCTGTTCATTGAACGCCTTGCGCTGTTTCTCATCAGCGTCGAAAGTCCAATCGGTGCAGTTGCGGCGCACGAATGATTCAAGCGCACGGTCGAGTTTCTGTTGCACCTTCATTGCGAAGCGCCGCCGGCGGTGCTCGGCGCGAATGAAATTAACGACTTCGATCCTGGTTAAGTCCGGCGCTCTCATTGGATCAACTCCTGCGGCTGGCTAACTTCGAGGCTGGCGGCATAGCGGTGCATTCCCTCTTCAATTCGCAACGGCGCCTCGCGGCGCGCCTCGTCGAGATATGCTTGCAATTGTTTCGGGCTGAGTACTTGGTTAACGAGCTTTTCGTGATCGTCGACCGAGGCGTGACCATGAATCTTGTCGAGTAGTAGCGCGTTGGCAGTAGCTTCGGTGCCGAGGCGCAAATAGCTCGCGGCGTTGTACGCGTTCTCCCGCACCGCCAAAGTCAGCTCGCCCCAACGGAATTTCCCGACCGGCCGATTATTGACCTCATGTTCAAAAACAGAGCGTAGCACTTCGCCGTGGTGTGCAGCCGACATGAGTTCCCCTTTGCGTTCCTCGTCGCTGCGGGGGCGGCGCCGACGGTGCTCGTCGACATGCACGCTTTTCACGCGAGGGGTGCGCGGCTTCGCCGGCTGTAAGCGCTGGAGATAATCGAAGAGCACGGCATGGCGCAGATCGTCGCGTTTCTTCAAAGCGGCATCGAATTTTGGCAATGCTTTTTCGGGGTCATTGCCATTTTGCTGCAAAACTTCGGCGGCGAATTTCGCAAGATCGTGCAGCGTGGTTCTGGTTTGTGTCATCTGGTTATCCGATCAAAGAGAGAGGGGGCGCCCGGCAGTTGCCGGCTGGGCATCACCGAAGGAGTGGCCGGGCGCGCAGGCGGTCGCATGCGGTCGCAATAGCCACCATGAGGATTGGTCCCATGTTGACGATAAGCCTCGGCGGGATTGGTCGTGTGGTGGTCGAGTTTGCCGAGTGCTTATAGATTATAAGGGTGCGTCTAGACGCCTCGGCAATTTCATCGCTAGTTAAACTGACAAAACAATTGCGCTGTCAAGTCGCGCCACACTTTTGGTGCTGCTCGGCGCACAACGCCATACTTGTATTGCGAAGCGATACGGTATCGATACGAACACCGGCGTAAACTTTTTTGGTATTCCGCAACCGGGTAAACTTTTTTTTCTGACCGTCAGCAGCGCTAACGGCGAACTGCAAAATATCCGTTGGCCTTTTGACTTCGCTATTGATCCTGCGCGGATGTGCGCTCAATGCTCTTGGCACCAGCCTGACAAACCGGGGAATTTTTCAGATGAGCAAGCCTCGCGAGCAGCAGATCGATCCTGTGCTGCACATGGTGCGAACCGTGCGCGGCACCGCGCCTCGCCTTGCACAAGCTCTCGGCATCCTTCCTGGCGGCATTTGGCAATGGCAGCAAGTGCCAGCCCACCACGTTCTCCAGGTCGAGCAGCTCCTTGAGATTCCCCGGCACAAAATCAGGCCCGATCTCTACCCGCCGCCGTCGCACCCCGCGACCAAGCGGTGGCGCAACAGGAACGGGAGAAAGCAACATGGCGCCAGAGCGTGAAGGATCGAACGGTTTTGAGCAGCTTGAGAAGTATCTGAAAGCAATTGACAAAGCCGATGACCGGCTGATCAAGCTCAAGGTCGAGCACATGGACGCGTGCAAAGGTCCGCGCGGGCAGATCCGCAACATCATGAAGGAAGCGCGCGAGAGCGGCGTGAATATGGAAGCGCTGCGCACGGTCATTGCCAAGCATCGCAGCGAGCGCAAGATCGAACAGCGCATCTCCGAGCTGGAAGCGGATGACGCGGCCGATTACGAGGCGATGCTCGAAGCGCTGGGCGCGTTCGGCGACACCAATCTCGGCAAGGCCGCGCTGCGCAAGGCCAAGCCCAAAGGCGGCAGCGACAAGCTCGAATTGCTGCATTCGTGACCAATGCCAATCGCGGTCGCCAAGGGTGTCGTGATGCCCAGAGAAGCTATGCGACTGCGCGCGCCCGGCCACAGGCGCTTTGATGCCCAATCGCGAGGTGCCGCGCGCCCTTTTTCCTCAAATGCCCCGGAGGGCCCGCCATGACGGCGGTCTACCCCCACTGCCACCAGCCGATCGTGCATGAGCGCCTGGGCGTCACCCTGACGCCGCTGAAGGCGGCAATCGTTGACCGTATCAAGTGGTCGGGCGACCTCGGCAGATCATCGGAGAGCTTGGTGCGCGAGCTGTATTTCGATCGCAAGCCGATCAGCATGACCACGCTCAAGGCGCACATCGAGATGCTGACCTCGACCGACTGGGTCATCGCATCGGATCGAAGGCGGTGGTTCCTGCGGCGGCGGCGACGGAGCACAGCGGCATGAGCACTCGAAGGAGGAGGACACGTTCAATGGATGCCCATACCACAAACGGCAAAGCTTTGAAGTTTCGGTCCTTGGCGGAAAAACGAGTAACGCTGGCTATGAAAACCATTCGACGCATTGGCAAGCTCTCGCGCCGGGGAAGTTACGACTATGAGCCCGAGCAGATCGATAAGATGTTTGCGGCGCTGCGCAGCGAAATCGCCGCGGCCGAACTGCAATTCACTTCGGAGCAGCCGCTGCTCTTTCGGCTGGATTGAGCCAGGGCCAAGAGCCGTCTGATGGGCGGAAGCCGGGCGAGATGGCCCCATTCGAGGGAGGGCGCTGAGCCATGACCGTAAAACCCCTCTTCGCTTGGTACGACCTGTGGATCGGGGTCTTTTGGGACCGCAAGGCGCGCAAGCTCTATGTCCTGCCGCTACCGTGCGTCGGGGTCGTCATAGAATTCCGCAAGGGGGCCTGACCATGCCGGGACCAATCAGCGATAGCTACACCGCTCGCGTGAAAGGAAAGCGCGATCGAGGAGGCGGTCTCGTGACCGACCTGCTCGCCCTCGACATTGCATCGGTGTGCGGCTGGGCCCGCGGCCCGGTAGGGCCCGACGGCCCGCAGTGCGGCTCAGTGCGGTTCGGTAAGCCGGGTGCCTCACAGCTCGCCATCTGTGGGCGCGCGATGGAGTGGGCAATCGACACCATCAAGCCGCCGCTGCCCGACGTCGTGGCGATCGAGGACCTGCTGCCGCCGCACGTCACCCGCGGCAAGTCTAACGTCGACCACGATCTGCTCGCGCACCTGCACGGCATCATCATGGGCGTCTGCTTCATGCGCGGCGTGTTCAAGGTCTACAAATATCAAGTGCAGTCCATCCGCAATCACTTCATCGATCTGAAAACGTGTGCCAGGGGCGAGCAGAAAATGATGGTGCAGCGAAAGTGTAAATCGCTCGGCTGGGTCCCAGAGGGACCCGCCGACGACGATGCAGCGGACGCGTGCGCTTGCTGGTCGTATGCATGCGGTCTCATAGACCCCGAGCAGGCCATCCGCATCTCGCCGCTGTTTCATCGCGTGAGGGCAATCGCATGACCTCCTGGGCAATCGTTGAACTCGAACTGCGGCTGCACATGACAAACCTTTGCCTCGCCGTTCTCAGCAAGGAAGAGGGCAGACTCCGAGAGTGCAAGGATCTTCTGGTCGACAAGGTTTGTGAACTGATAGCCGCGGCAGAAGAGAAGGCGCCGTCGCAATGACCAAGATGCCATTCGTCTGCTCAAAAAATACGCCGTGGGTACCGTCAATGGGCACGCCAGTTGTTCATGCTGATGCTCATGAGGTCGGTGATCAGCGCGACGGTTGGCCGGGTGGCGACATCGTTACCTATGAATGCCCGCATTGCGGCCATCGGTGGAGAGCGGAGTTGCCGCAGTGATCTCCTGGCGCCACGTCACGCAATGGACGCGCTCGGCGAGCATGATGAAAGGATGGCTTTAAAGTGAAGAGGCCTCACTTTGTGGCATTCGGGCCGTCGGTTCCGATCGTGCCGTTTGACGATTTTTCAAGCATGCCAATGACGCGCGAACAGTTTGCCAACCTATGGTGGCTCTGTGGCCCATCGGCAGCGCGGAACATGCTGCGGCTGGAACTCTGGCAGGTGATCGCATCGGCCTACTTTGAAGGACTTGTCCATGGCGCAGAAACGGAGCGAGAAAACCATGAGCAACCCAGTAACCTTCTCCAACGGACTAACGCCGGAGCAGGACGACAAGATCGACAATCTGACGATCAGTTTAACCCGGATGCGCCTTGAGATCGAGGAGCTAGGTCGACACCGGGCCTGTTCGCTGGCGATTACCAAGATCGAGGAAGCCGAGCACTGGCTGCAGGCACGGAAGCATCAGGCCGCCGAATGATCTCCTGGCGCCACGTCACGCAATGGACGCGTCAATGATTACGGTCCACAAAGGCGACTGCCGCGAGGTACTGCGCACGCTGCCGAGCGAGTCGGTGCATTGCGTCGTGACCTCGCCGCCATATTGGGGCTTGAGAGACTACGCCATCGGGAAGGATGCCTTCGGCCTTGAGCCCACCTATCAGCTCTATGTCGAGAACGCCGTCGCGATCTTCCGAGAGCTCCGCCGCGTCCTGCGCAAGGACGGAACGCTTTGGCTCAATCTTGGCGACAGCTATGTACATAGCGGTGCGGCCGGCGGATCGGTATTTGATAATGGCCGTACCGATGGGCGGGAAAGCTATGAAACTGATAAAGTCCGCGGGCGCACAAGTCGAATTGGCCTCAAGCCCAAAGACCTCATCGGCATTCCCTGGCGCGTCGCCTTCGCGCTGCAGGCCGACGGCTGGTACCTGCGCCAGGACATCATCTGGTCGAAATCGAACCCGATGCCCGAGAGCGTGCGCGACCGCTGCACCAAGGCGCACGAGTACCTGTTCCTGCTGAGCAAGAGCGAGCGGTACTACTACGACGCGGATGCGATTGCGGAGTCCGCAATCAGCGCCGGGCAAGATCGTGGTGGTGGTCACAGATGCAATCCAGATGCCGTGAATGATCAGCATATGAAGGCTGGCCTTTCAAAGATTGGCGTGACTGGCCAGACGCGCAACAAGCGCAGCGTTTGGGAAGTGGCCACCCAGCCCTACAGCGAGGCCCACTTCGCGACCTTCCCGTCGGCGCTGATCGAGCCGTGCATCAAGGCCGGCACCAGCGAGAAGGGATGCTGCGCCAAGTGCGGGGCGCCGTGGGTGCGGGTGAGTGCAAAGGGCGAACCGATACGAATTGGCGGCGCTACCGGATGCCTCAAAGAAGGCAAGGCTGCTGGACCAATGGATCGCGGTGGGAATGGACAATGGGATGCTGACCATCTTGTTTTGGTGGCGCCGCGCAAGACAACCGGCTGGTCGCCATCCTGCTCCTGCAACGCTGCTGCCGTCCCCTGCACCGTCCTCGACCCATTCGCCGGCGCCGGCACCACCGGCCTCGTCGCCGACCGGTTGGGCCGCGACGCCATCCTGATCGAACTCAACCCGACCTATGCCGCGATGATCGAGCGGCGCATCGGCGCCGACGCCGGCATGTTCGCAGACATCCACCGCGAGGCCGCCGAATGATCTCCTGGCGCCACGTCACGCAATGCGCGCGCTATGTACCGCACGAGTGCGCGGAAGACTATTGCCGCCTCGGATGGTGCATCGCCGACGCGTTCGAGCAGACGCCGCATGGTGTGTGGTGTTTTTTGGGTGCCTGGCTGTGCGAGTGCAAGCCGGTCGAGCCGCGGGAGCTGCGGCCATGATCGACAATGATATTATCGGCCGGCTTCGGCGTGAGGGGAGCAAGCTCAATGTAGAGGCCGCCGCCGAGATCGAGCGCCTGCGCACGATCCACATAAGCCCCAGTTTCGCGTGGGACGGCTATCTCGTTTCTGGTTTGGGCGAAAGCCTTGATGAGGTCTATCGCCTCGTGCTCGTCGCTAAGCAGAACCCGCAAATGCGGGCAGCGGTCGAGCGCTTGCGGGGCGAGTTCTCGCCGAGGCGAACGCAGCAGGAGCAGCGGCCATGATCGACGACGTGGCCCCGTTGCTAGTCCTGCAGGCCCGCGCCGAGGCGCGAGCACTGCTCTATGCAACATGCGAGTTCGACCTCGAGCAGGCCATCCAGCCGTTGCTGCAATACGCGCTCGACAGCGGCGTCATCGATAAGGTCGGCGCCGACGGCGCCTTCGGCATCATCAAGCAGGCGTTCGCTGGAGTGGCCGAGCTATGAGCCGCATCGAGACGATCGGGCCCGCGACCCTGTACCTGGGCGATTGCCGGGACATCTTGCCGACGTTGGGCAAGGTCGATGCTGTGGTGACTGATCCGCCTTATGGTATTGGCGCCTTAATGAAGGGCGGCGCAAATACGGGCCATTGGAATCATCTTGCTGGCGGCAATGCCTGGGACATGACCGCTCCGGACTTAGAGGGCGTCATAAAAGCGGGCCGTCTGGTTATATTGTGGGGAGGAAATTACTTTCCGCTGCCACCTAGCCGCTGTTGGTTGGCTTGGGCAAAAACCAATTCAGTACCCACGCAGGCCGACATGGAATTGGCGTGGACAAATCTTGACGCGCCCGCTCGACGTTTCGAGGCGCCAACAGGCGGATCATACGTTCGGGAACACCCGACACAAAAGCCTTTGGACTTAATGAAATGGTGCCTCGCGCTTCTGCCTGACGCCCGCACGATCCTCGACCCATTCATGGGCTCTGGCACGACAGGCGTTGCAGCGGTGAAGCTTGGGCGTAAGTTCATCGGGATCGAGATCGAGCCAAAATATTTCGACATTGCCTGCCGCCGCATCGAGGAGGGCAGCCGCCAGCCCGATCTCTTCATCGCGCGTCCAGCGCCGCCGGTGCAGGAGTCGTGGCTATGACGGACAGCCTCGGCCAATTCGCGCAAGGCGTTGCGTCATGGCGAAAGCTGATGGCGGCGATGCCCGACGAACAAGGCCGCTGGCGCGTGTTCGAGGATGCTGCTTTCGAGATCGCGCGCTATGTGCCCAAGGGGCTCGACCGCGTCGAGGCCGTCGACCAGCTGCAGGACATCGCCACCGCGCACGGCCTCACCAACGTCGATGCCGTGCAACAGATCATCGCCGACGCGTTCCGCGATGTGCCGGCCGAGCGCACACCCCTCGATGACGACAGGCCGGCGACCAACGGTCACGACAAACGGCCGGCGCCTCAGCCGCTGACATTCATCAACATCGTTCGCTGGAGTGGTGTCGAGCCGCGGCCGCGGATGTGGGTCGTGCCCGACCGCATCCCAGCGCGCAACGTCACGCTGCTGACCGGTGAAGGCGGCGTCGGCAAAACCCTGCTCATGCAGCAGCTCTCGGTCGCCACCGTCATCGGGCGCGATTGGATAGGCTCGATGCCGGATCCTGGCCCGGTCATTTTCGTCACCGCCGAGGACGACGAGGACGAGCTCCACTTTCGCTATCACAAGATCGCGCAGCACTATGGCGTTGACTTCAACGAGCTATCGGGCCTGCACCTCAAGTCGCTCGCCGGCGGCGATGCCGTCATGGCGGCGGTCAACCACAAGGGCATCGTGCAGCCTACCGAGCTGTTCAAGCAGCTCGAGCGCAGCGCGCTGGAGATGCGGCCACGTTGGATCGGCATCGACACCGCGGCCGACGTCTTCATCGTCGACGAGCGCAGCCGCACCGAGGTGCGCCAGTGCATCTCGCTGTTGCGCGGCCTCGCGCTCTTGGTCGACGCCGCGGTGATCTTGCTGTCGCATCCAAGTCTGGCCGGCATTCACTCGGGCAGTGGACTGTCAGGGTCGACCGCATGGAATAACAGCGTGCGCTCGCGCCTCTACCTCAAGTCGCCAAAGAAAAAAGATGCCGAGGATGAGGACGACGACGAGTCCCCGGTGCGCATCCTCGAAACCATGAAGGCCAACTATTCCGCAATCGCCGAGCCGGTGCGGCTGACCTGGAAGAACGGCCTGCTGCTCAACGAGGCAACGCCGACACCGATGCAACGCATGTCGCTGGGAGCCGAAGCGCAGTCGATTTTTCTGGCGCTGCTGGGTCGCTACAACAGACAGGACTTGACCGTCGCCGCCACACATACCGCACGCAATTTCGCGCCTGCGATCTTCGCCGATATGCCCGAGGCCAAGGTGCTCGGGCGCCCCAGTACGCGCAAGCGGCTGTTGCGCGTTGCAATGGATGAGCTGCTCGAAAGGGACAGAATCTACGTGGGCAAGGGACCGAAAAGTTTGGCACCGTCGAGGCAGAGTCCATGCCTCTATGCCGGGGGATCGCTGCTGTGAGGGGGTGCGCCACATACTACTCCACACCCTACTCCACATCGGTTCCAGGGTGCGCTCACACCCTACTCCACATGCCATGTGGCGAAAAAAGGGGGGTGCGCCACACCCTACTCCACATCAACAGAGTGCTTTGTATTCAATGGCTTGCGTGGGTGCGCCACATCCTACTGCGCCACACCCTACTCCACATCGAAAATCGCAGAAACCCGCATAAAACCTACGTTTGGGGGGGTGCGCCACACCCTACTCCACATCGGTTCCAGGGTGCGCCAGTCCTACTCTACACATCCCCAGACCCCTACCCCGACCCCAGAAGAAGAGGTCGGGGGTGTATACACACCCCTCCCTTCTGGGGGTCGGGTGTCCTCTGGTCTCCAAACACGCGCTCATAACGAAGGAAGATAAGACATAAATGGAAACTCATGCGCGCATGGTCCTGGTGATCTGGGCGCTGGTCATCGCGGCCGGCGCCGTTGTCGTCATGGTCATGGTGTGGCCATGACCTGCTGGCCTCGGGAGGCTGCAATGGTCGGTAGCGATCACGATCTCAACCTCGATCAGTTTTCGGACACCTGCGTGATCGCGACGCGTCAGCTTGAGATCGTGCTCGGGGCCGATCGCATCGCGCGTATCAACGTCGACGGCGTTTGCGCGCTGCGCGTTCGCCTCAAGCAGGGCTGCCAGTTCGTCATCCGACACGACCTAAACTGGGAGGTCGAAGCATGAAACCTTTCAACAAGCCAAAGCGAGCGCGTCCGAAATGGACGCGGCTAGCGCTGCTCAAGCGAGACATTCGGTCGGCTGCAACGCGGTCGGCAAAGAAGGCCAGCAAGATCACGCTCGCCAATGTATGCAAGCACGAGGTGCGGTAGTGACCGCACCCGCCGGCTTCGTCGTCTGGGTGCAGGGCACGAAAGGGCCCGAGCTGCAGCGCTGGTCCGAGCGGCCGCAAGCAGTCGGGTCGGACTATTGGTCGGAAACGAGCGGGCGCGTCCTGGCCATCGTCACGGTGCCAGCGCACGACGTCGCACAGCCGCTCGACTATCTCGCGATGAAATATCCGGCGCCAAAGAGCCAGCGCGCCAAGACAACCATCGCCGTCGACATCCGCAAAGTGCTGGAGTGCGATCCATGATAGTCGAGCAAACGCAATGCCGCGCCTAAGCACAATCGCCATCGATAGCCGAGGCGCGGCGCCGCCCCAATGGTCCGGCGCCTGGGTCCAGCGGCGGCTGATCGAAGCCTATTCGGTGGAACGGCGGCTGCCGCGTTCACGTCGGCGAAGCATCGCTAGTGCATGGCCAGGAATGGTCGTTGAATTTGTCGATCTGGTCGGGCGTGCCGATTCCGCTCGCGAGCAGGTCTGGCAATCCTGGGAACAGTCGAACATTGCCGCGTCTGCGGAGGATATTTCACGGATGGACGCAGCGCACGATTGGCTGCGAGTCATTCTCGCCCCGTATCCAGAGGAAAGGCTATGCCTGATGCAGTGGGCAACGGCTGTCGCCTATCAACGGTCTTTGCGCCGGCTGCTATTGGAACGCCGATGGTCGCGGTCAACCTTCTACCGCTACGCCACCGCCGGCGCCCACATCATCGCGCTCGAACTCAATCGGCAAAGTCAGCCCGTGACTTGACAATTATAAAACGTATGGTACCAGATTTGCCCGATTTCCCGACATGGTGGAGAAGACCGACACGGCCTCTGGCGAGGCCGCTGGTGCGGTTCGCGGCCTGCCCTATCCCACCCCTACCCCGTCCCCGTTTTAGCGAATGTACCTGCCTCCTAGCGGGCGCAAAGGGCATGCTATCCGATGACCAAGCTGCGGATCCTCGGGCCCCTGGTGAGCACCATCGATAGCAGCACTACCAGGCTGCCACCCAAGCATGCCGACCCGCACTACCTGACGCCTGAGCACCGAGCCTGGCGGGCCCAGGTACTGGCCCGTGCCAATGGTCGGTGCGAGGCCCTCGACAACGGGCACAGGTGCAGCAAGGCACAGCCCGAGCACCGCATGTTCGCCGACCACATAGTCGAGCTTCGTGAAGGTGGTTCATTGCTCGACCTCAACAATGGGCAATGCCTTTGCTTCGCGCATCACGAGCGCAAGAGCGCGGCCGCTCGAGCTCGACGGCTGAAGTCGTGACCTCCAGGGGGGGGTGGTCAAAAATAAAAATCCCGCCGAGGTATAAC
>Ga0193696_1000055_pt1 | contig 49978 bp, 53 predicted proteins | sample L3m1metaG_FD_145074 | JGI IMG/M metagenome (GOLD analysis project Ga0193696, IMG submission 145074) | Soil microbial communities from a riparian zone of the East river system, Colorado, United States - L3m1 | ecosystem: Environmental > Terrestrial > Soil > Riparian zone | place: USA: East River... | reverse complement strand
GACCTGCTCATCGTAATACGCGATGTGTTCGTGAAACTCGGCGTCTGCTTCTTCAAGAAACCGATAGGACTTCACCGCTTCCTTGCCCGGGCGCGAGCGAAGACTTCGTCACCGTCGATAGCGACCGACTTGCCCGCAAGGAAGTCTGCGTATCGCGCCTCGCCTTCTTCGATCCACAACTCTTCGTACTCGGATTCCGTGAGGTTCTCGAGGCTGTCCAGAAGAGTCTTGGCGAGCGCCGCGCGTGCATGCGTGTCGAGCTGAAGAACTTCCGACTCGATATCTTCGATTTTTCTCGTCATGGCGATCCGATTTTACGTGAGGTAACAGCAAAGAGCTCCCGAGCTACAATCGCTCTATGCGCGGGCGTGTGGCGGCGATCCCCTTCCTCCTTCTCCTTCTCTCCCTCCCGGCGTATCCGCAGTGCAATCTCTCGCCGGTCTACAGCGCGCAGTTCCGCAGCTCGGTCCTCGACATCGCGGTCGACAACAACGACCTCTGGGCGGCGACGTCGTACGGTGTTTCGCTCTACGACCGAAGCATCGATCCGCCGAAACTCGTGGCATCGATCGCGGTTCCGGGCGTCACGCGCGTCGTGCGCATCGTCGGCTCGACGATCTACGCGGGGAGCGGGTCGTCGATCGTCTCGATCCGAAAAAATGGCAGCAGGCTCGAGATCTTTCAGACGCGCGATGCGGGCGGCACGGTCAACGATCTGCTGATCACGCCGATCGCGATTTACGCGGCAACGTCGAACGGGCTGCGAGTCATCGACCCACTGACCTCGGCCGCGCAAACGCTCGCAACATCGAGCCCGAACGTCGCGTCGATCGCGCTCTCCAACTCCACGCTCTTCGCCGCGGACGGCGACGATAGCGTCGAGCGTTTCTCCATCAGCGGCATCGTGCAGAGCATCGCTCCGCTCACCGGCGGCGTGAAGAGCGCGCAGGTGGTGCGCATCAACGGCAACCGCATCTACGTCTCGGACCGCATCCAGAAAACGACGATCTACAGCGACAGCGGCACGCTCCTGGCGACGGTCAATACCGCGTTCACCGCGATCGCGCCACTCGCGGGCGACGTCGTCTACACGAGCACGAACGATCCGCACGTGCACGCCATCGACTTCACCACCGCGGCCACGCCGGTCGAGGTGTTCGATCAATCGGGCACGCCGGCGGGCGGCACGATCAATCGCATCTCCGCGCTGCAGCGCGCCGGCAATCGCCTCTACGCGGCGGGCGGCGACCTCGGGTTGCTCACGTGGGACATCACGTCGTTCGCCGCGCCGTTCCCGATTCACGGCTACAACGACGTCCCCGCGACCTCGGTCGTCGCGATCGGCGGCTCGATGTTCGTGTCGCGAATCGCCGGCGGCATCTACGAATACAAGATCGCGAACAACGGCACGCTCACCGAGGCGAAGCATTGGGATGCCAGGGTGCACACGCTGCGCGATGGCTTGGCGAACGGACTCCTGCTGAGCAATTCGGGGACGACCGCATACGTCTGGCCCTCGACCTCCACGTCGCCGCAGGCATTCGCGACCGTCGACTTCGGCGTTCCGATCGACGCCGCCGCGCTCGTCGGCTCGACCGCCTACGTCCTGAGCAGCAAGGCGCTCTTCCGCGCTGACATCGCGGCCGCCTCGCCGAAGTCCGAGCTCGTCGCGTTGTCGGGCATGAAGCCGTCGTGGATGGCGCGCGCCGGCAATTCGCTCGCGCTCGCGGAAGAGACGACCGACGGCGAGCACACGTCGATTCGCCTTCTCACGGGTAATTCGCTCGGCACTGCCGTCGTGGTGGATGGCGTCCCTCCCGCCGGCATCGCCGCGAACGGCAACGTCGTCGCGCTCTTCACCTACCTCGGCATCACGCTCGTCGACTTCTCGACGTCGACCACAACCGTGATCCCGAATTCGACGAGCTCCGTCGCCCTCCCGCAGCAGCTCGCGTTCAGTGGCACGACGCTGCTGGAGATGACCGACAGGTCGGTGCTCGCGTGGAACACGACGACGCGCACGCTGATCCGCCAGTTCATCGTGCCTGCACCGCCGACGGCGATTCATGGCGGCACCGATCCGTCGCTGGCCATCGCGTCGATCGCCACGAGTGACGGCGTCGCGTCGATCGTCATCAACTCGCCCGTCCCGTCGCCGGCGCTCTACGCGACGCCGAGCGGTAACGCGTACTACAGGAAAATCGCGATCGGCGGACAACGGATGCTGCTGTTCGACGGCCGCGTCGCCGATCTGTACGAGATCGCCACCGCTCCGCGCTGGGTCGGCGGCATCCGCACCGGCGGGTTGATCGACGTCGCCGCATCCGACAGCGCGTTCTTCTCGCTCAGCAGCAGCGGCATCGTCACGGCGTATTCGTACAACGGCGATCCGCTCGCGCAGGCGACGATCAGCGAAGGGAACGATTCCGCGGCGCTGTCGATCAACACGGTCGCCGGTAAACCGTGGGTGTCGATCTCGAGCGGATGCCTCTCCACCGGCTGCACGAAGAAGACGTTCGTGCTCGATCCGAAATCGCTCGTCATCACGGCGACGATGACCGGCGGCATCACCGACGTGACGAAGTCGGGCAACACCGCGGTGGCGCTCACCGACATGCCGGCCGAGATCCGCGTGATCGACGTCAGCAATGCGGCGCTGCCGAACATCCTCCGTTCGCGCGGCATCGAAGGAACGCGCGCGCCGACGGCGATCGCGCTCAACGGCGACGCGATCTACGTCCTCGGCGATCAGCTCTACTCGTACTCCGCCGCGTCGCTCAGCGGCACCGGCACACAGGCCGTGCCGTTCCAGAACGATCCGACCGCCACGCTGCGCCTCGCCGGCAACTGCGGCGTCATGAGCGGACAGACATTCGGTCCGCTGCTCTACGCGCTGCCCGCATTCGCAGCGCAGACCGCGCCCGCGGTGCCCGCGCCCGCGCGATCGGTGACGGTGCAGAACGGAAGCGCGTTCATCGTCACCGATGACTCGCTGGAGATCTGGTCGGCATCGCCGCTGACGGCGCCGGCGCGGCGGCGGCCAGCGCGATGAAAATCGACTTCACCTCCGACGCAAACTCCTGGCGCATCACGCTCGCCGATCCGCCGCTGCACATCCTCGACATCGCGATGTTGACGGATCTGCGCGATGCGATCGCGCGCGTGCGGAACGACCGCCACTGCCTGATCATCGACGCGCAGGGCGACAAGGCCTTCTCCGCGGGCGCGAGCGTGCAGGATCACCTCGGCGATCGCGTGATCGAGATGCTGCGCGTGTTCCACGACTGTTTCCGCGCACTGGCGCGGCTCGAGCTCACCACCGTCGCGCTCGTGCGCGGACCGGCGCTCGGCGGAGGTTGCGAGCTGGCGATGGCGTGCGACTTCGTCCTCGCCTCCGACCGCGCCCGTTTCGGGCTGCCGGAGATCAACCTCGGCGTCTTCCCGCCCGTCGCCGCGTACCAGCTCTCGCGTTTGATCGCGCCACGCCGCGGACTCGAGCTGCTCCTGACCGGCGATCCGATCGACGCCGCGACCGCGGAACGCCACGGTCTCGTCAACGCGATCTTCTCCGCCGCTGAATTCGACACGAAAAGCGAGGAGTGGCTTCAGCGCCTCTATCGCCAGAGCGCGTCATCGCTGCGATTTGCGAAGAAGGCGTTCCGTCTCGCCCAGAGCGATGATTTCGAAGAGCGCCTGGCGAACGTCGAACGGCTCTATCTCGATGAGCTGATGAAGACCGAGGACGCGACGGAAGGACTGAACGCGTTCCTCGAGAAGCGGAAGCCGGAGTGGCGCGGGCGGTAGTTACTGCTTCTGCTGCTCGAACGTGACCGTCGTGTTCGCGTCGATCTTCACGATCATCTTTCCGATCGGCTGCGAAAGCGTCTGAAACGTCGCGATCACCACGACGCCGGACGTCTTGCCGTCGCATCCGACCGGCATCGGGCGAACGACCTTCAACTCACCGAACTGGCGGGAGATCGTCTTTCCCTTGTCGTCGACCCATTCGAACGGCGGGGCCTGCCTGGCGTTGATCGCCTTGGCCAGATCCTGCGCCTCCTGGAACGTCAGCTTGCCGGTGAGCAACGTGACGACCTGCTTCGACGCCCCTTCACTGCGACTGAGAAATCTGTTTATGCACTCGACGCCGAAAACGGGCGCAGCGAGGGCGAGCGTGAGGACGGCGAGCAGGACGAAGCGGCGAGAGATCATCAATTTCCCCGGGGTTAGTGGACCAACCGGGTCATTAGAACCCGAATCGTGACAACTGTCATCCCGAAGTGCTGACTTCGGCTACCTGCGCTCCGAAGTGGGCCTCATTACGATTGGTATCATGCACGGCACTCGATTACGGGTCCCCAAGGAAGACTCAATGCCTGACGCTGAACCTCGGCGCGCCGATCTGGGCGCGCTGCGCATCCAACGGGAAGACGACGAGCCGCGCGGCGGCGGCGCCGCGATCGGCCGCATCGTCGTCTGGATCGTCATCCTCGCCGTCGTCGGCGGACTGGCCTGGGCTGGTTATCAACGCTGGGTCGTGCCGAGCCGCGCGCCGATGGTGGAGACGATCGTGGCCAAGCCATCGATCAACGTCACGAATCCAGCGCTGCTCACCGCGAGCGGATATCTCGTCGCCAGCCGGACCGCGAAGATCACGCCGAAGATCTCCGGCAAGGTCCTGCAGCTCAACATCGACACCGGCGTGAAGGTGAAGAAGGGCGACGTCATCGCCGTCCTCGAAAGCACGAACCTGCAGGCGCAGCTCGACGAAGCGGCGGCATCGCTCAACGAAGCGCAGCGCGAATACGACCGGCAGTCCGCGCTCTGGAATCAGGGCGTCACCAGCCGCTCGCTCTACGATGCGGCGGAGGCGCGGCTGAAGACCGCGAAAGCGCGCGTATCGCAGATCCGCATCAACATGCAGGACATGGTCGTCCGCGCTCCGTTCGACGGCACCGTGGCGACGAAGAGCACCGAAGTCGGAGAGGTGATCTCGTCCGTGATGATGGGACAGGTCGCCGGCACGCTGCCGACCGGCGCGATCTGCACGATCGTCGACCTGAACACGATCGAGGTCGAGGCCGACGTCAACGAACAGAGCATCGGACAACTGCACGAAGGGCAGGCGGCCGAGGTCGCGGTCGACGCGTTTCCGGGCCGCAAGTGGAAGGGTCAGCTGCGGCAGATCATCCCGACCGCCGATCGCGCGAAAGCGATCGTCAAAGTGAAAGTCGCGATCATCAATCCCGATGCGCCGCTGCTGCCGGAGATGGCCGCGAACGTCTCGTTCCTGCAGGCGCCGCGCAGCGACGCCGAGCTGACCGAGCCTTCGAAGATGTGGCTCCCGCCATCGGCGATCAACGACGGGCGGGTGGCGGTGGTCGATGCGAACAAGCACGTGCAATGGAAGCGCGTCACGACCGGCGTCGTGCGCGAAGGAAGAATCGAGATCACGGGCGGCGTGAAGGAAGGCGATCGGATTGTCGTGACCGGCTCCGACGCGCTGCGCGAAAACCAACTCGTAAGACTGAATGAGGGTTAACTGAATGGAATCGCTCGTCGAGATCCGCGACGTTCACAAAATCTACCGGCGCGACCAGTTCGACGTACCGGTGCTCAACGGCATCACGCTCGCCGTCCCGCGCGGCGACTTCCTCGCGCTCATGGGTCCGTCGGGCTCGGGGAAGACCACGCTGCTGAATCTGATCGCCGGCATCGACCGCCCCACACGCGGCTCGATCGTCGTCGACGGACGCGAGATCTCGCGCTTCAGCGAGAGCGCGCTGGCGGGATGGCGCGCGCGGCACATCGGATTCATTTTCCAGATGTACAACCTCATCCCGGTGCTCAACGCGTACGAGAACGTCGAGCTCCCCTTGCTGCTGACGAAGCTGAACAAGAAGCAGCGCCGCGAGCACGTGGAGACCGCGCTGCGCATCGTCGATCTTTCCGATCGCATGACGCACTATCCGCGGCAGCTCTCCGGCGGCCAGGAGCAGCGCGTGGCGATCGCGCGCGCCATCGTCACCGACCCGACGATCCTCGTGGCCGACGAGCCGACCGGCGACCTCGATGCGAAGAACGCCGAGGAGACGCTCGAGCTGCTGCATCGCCTCAATGAAGAGTTCCAGAAGACGATCGTGATGGTCACGCACGATCCGAAGGCCGCGTCGCGCGCGAAGCACGCGCTGCACCTGGAGAAAGGACAGCTCGCCGAAGGCCACTACGGATACGGCGAAGAGAAAGCGGCGGACGCATGAAGTTCGCGAAGCTCATCATCCGCAATCTCTTCCGGCACAAGCTGCGGCTGTTCTTCACCACGCTCCTGATCGGTTTCATCTTCTTTTTCGTCTCGTTCCTGCTCTCGATCCTGTACGCGTTCGACAACTACTCCGATCAGGGGAAGGGCTACAACCGCCTCGCCGTGCAGTCGGCGATCTCGCTCGCGACCGCGCTGCCGTACTCGCATGAAACGAAGATCCGCCAGATCCCCGGCGTCGCCGACGTCTGCAAGCTGCAGTGGATCGGCGCGTACTACAAGGATCCGCGCAACTTCTTCGCGAACTTCGCCGTCGATCACGACCGCATGGCCACCGTGTTCGATGACTACATCGTCGACCCGAAGGAGTTCGAGGCGTTCAAGGCGGATCGGCAGGGCGCGCTCGTCGGCGATGAGCTGATGAAGCGTTTCAAGTGGAAGATCGGCGACCGCATCACGCTCAAGCGGCAGATCTTTCCGTACGACCCGGAGCTGACGATCCGCGGCGTCTATCACCACCCGATCAACAAGTCGGCGCTCTACTACCACATGGATTACCACAACGCGGCGGTCGGCGAATGGAACGTCGTCGGCACGTTCTGGCTGAAGGTGAGCGACCCGGCGAAGATGGCGGCGATCAGCCAGCAGATCGACGGCATGTTCAAGAACAGCGAGTACCCGACCGAGACCGTCACGGAGAAAGAGTTCCAGAAGTCGTTCATGTCGATGATGGGCAACATCAAGCTGCTCTTCACATCGATCAGCCTCTGCGCCGTCCTGATGGTCGTGCTGCTCGCGGCGATCACGATGAGCATGTCGGCGCGCGAGCGGGTGACCGAGATCGCGGTGCTGAAAGCGATCGGCTACGAGAAGGGTTTGCTGCTCACGCTGATGCTCACCGAGTTCGTCTCCGTGACGCTCCTCGGCGGCCTGGCCGGCAGCCTCGGCGCCAAAGTCGTCTTCTCCGTCGTCAACATGGCGGAAAAGACGTCCGGGTTTCTTCCCAACTTTTCCGTTCCGGCGGAGGTGATCGTGAAGGCGGCCATCGCATCGGTGATCGTCGGCCTGCTGTCGGGCGGTCTTCCCGCGCTGCGCGCCACGCGCCTGAGCGTCGTCGACGGATTGCGGAGGGTGGTCTGATGATCCCGATCAAATACAACATCGGCAATCTCGCTTCGCGGCGCGTCTCGACGCTGATGAGCGTCCTCGGCATCGGCGTGGTCATCGCGGTGATGCTCTCGATCATGGCGCTCTACAGCGGAGTGCGGAAAGCGACCATCTCCTCGGGCTCGAAAGACATCCTGATGGTGATGCGCGAAGGGGCCGAGGCGGAGATCTCGAGCTGGGTGACGAAGGAGAAGTTCGACGTCATCCGCACGCTCCCCGGCATCGAGAAGGACAGCAGTGGCCAACCGGTCGTCTCGCCGGAGACGGTGATCATCTTCAAGCTGCCGAAGAAGGACGACCCGAAGGGCTCCAACGTGATCGTGCGCGGAGTCACGCCGGCGGCATTCCTGATCCGGCCGCAGGTGAAGCTCGTTGCCGGACGGATGTTCAACACCGGCACAAACGAGATGATCGCGGCGCGCCGCATCAGCAATCGCTTCGTGAACACGAGCATCGGCGACTCGTTCAACTTCGGGCCGCAGAAGTACACCGTTGTCGGCCTCTTCGACGCGGCCGGCACGGCGTTCGATTCGGAGATGTGGATGGACGTCGGCTATCTCGCCGCGTCGCGCAGACGCGTCGGCAGCTACTCGCTGGTGATGATCAAGCCGACCGATCACGCGGCGTACGAGTCGATCAAGACGGCGATCACCTCGGACAGCCGGCTCAAGCTCTCAACGCGCAGCGAGTACCAGTACTACGCCGATCAGACCAAGGGACTGAACGGCATCGCGTTCCTGGTGGCCGTGGTCACGTTGTTCATGATGGCCGGCGCGGTGCTCGGGACGATGAACACGATGTTCGGTGCGATCGCCTCGCGCGGACGCGAGATCGGTACGCTCCGGGCCCTCGGGTTCAGCCGCAGAAGCGTGCTGCTGTCGATGCTGATCGAGAGCGCGTTCGTCGCATTGATCGGCGGCATCGCGGGGATCGTGCTGGCGCTGCCGGTCAACATGATCTCGACCGGTACCACGAACTTCCAGACGTTCTCCGAGGTCGCGTTCAATTTCGACGTCAACGGGACGATTGCGATGATCGGCATCATCATCGCGCTCATCTCCGGAATGATCGGCGGCGCGATTCCCGCGATCATGGCGGCGATGCTGCCGATCACGCGGGCGTTGCGGGAGATCTGAACGAGATCAGCGTCGCCGGCGCGACCAGTGGATGTCGATCACCGGTTTCGGTGGCTCGATGGTCTTCACCGCGCCGGCGAGCGGCTGGCGTGTGACGTGGCCGTCCGCGATGACGTAGCCGCGCGGTGGCTGGTAGCCGAAGGCGAAGAAAACACCAGCCAGCACGAGCGCGGTGATGAACGGCATCGCCGCCGCGGCCTCGCGCATCTCGATCTCGCGCATCGTCTCCATCGAGCGGCCGGGTCGCTTCATGAGATTCGCGAGCAACGTCACGGCCGCGAATGCACCCGCTGCGAGCACGCCGAAATCGTATTGAACGCCGTACGACAACGCCGCGATGGCGGCCAGTCCCGGCAGCACGCGCAGCGCCCACATCCCGAGCCGCTGCAGCGGCGATTCGAGATCGTAGTAGCCGCCGAGCAGCGTGTTCGTGCTCCACTCCCCCGCCATCACGATCACCGCGGCGATCACCGGCGCGGCGTAGAACATCGGCAGGACCGCATCGCCGCCGCGAAAGACGAAGATCGCGCCGCCGAACGCGGCGAGCGTCTGGCCGAGGGTCACCGACCACAGGCGGCTGGCGATCGATTGCCGCGCCGGCCAGAGATAGACGGCGACGAGCGCGAGCAGCAGCAGTCCGCCGTTCCACATCAGCAACTCGGTTGTGAAGCCGCCAGCCTTCACGACGCGCGGCAACAGTGATTTCAGCGTCAGCCACGGAGTCGCGTAGATGATCCAGGTGTCGGGCATCTTCGGCGCCGCGCGGACGATGGCGATGTCGCCGAGGGAGACGAACGCGTTGGTGATGGTGGCGCCGAGAAGGAAGTGGCAGAAGCTGACGAGCGCGATGCGCCAACGCAGCGGGCGCGGGCGATACCGGCTGTCGAAATTGGCGTACATCTCGTGATGCTATCGAAAACCGAATCGCGCGGCGCACGTATGCAATCATGGAGAACCGATGCTGCCCACTACGCCGCCCGCGGCCTCGAAGCGCCGCGTTCCGATATTGCTGATCGTCTGGATGGTCGGCATCGCGGCGATCGTCGCTCTCGATCAGCTCGATAACCTGCTGACGCGTATCCACCTCAGCAGCGGCCCGCTCGGCTTCTTCTCCTTCCTCTCCTGGTTCGTCGTCATCGGACTCACGCTGTACGGGCTGGCCATCGGCATCCGCTGGATGCTGCGGAAGCTCTTCTGGACGGTGGGACGGAGACTCGCGCTCAGCTACTTCATGATCGGCATGATGCCGTTCGTGGTGATGTCGATCCTCCTCTGCTTCATCCTCTACATCGTCGCCGGCGTCGCCAGCCAATCGAACTTCAAGGCGGAGAGGGAGGCGGGCGTCGGGCAGCTCGAAGGATTGAATTTCGAGTACGCACTGCAGGGGCGCGTGCCGCGAAACGTCGAGGTGCTCGACTCCGCGAACGAATCGGGCACGAAGATCCCGCAGTGGCTTCGCACGTCGAGCTACAGCGGCCTGCTGCTGCACGACAACCAGCCGGTGATGGCAGTGGCGCGGCAGTATCCGATGAACGGCACGTCGCGCACCGTCGTGCTCTCCCAGCCGCTCGATCAGTCGTGGGCCGATCAGCTTCGCGAGCGCAACGGCATGGTCATCGCGACGAACCTCGCATCGCATGAAGGCGAGTCGGTCTCCTTCAAGGAACCGAACGTCAATAAAAAGCGCAGCGACCTGAGCGACGACTTCTGGCAGCAGGCCCTGGCGTTCGATCGCATCCTCTTCTACGACGTCACCGAGCAGGGCGGCGTCAACGACTGGGACACCGGCAAGCGGACCGACAAGCGGATCCTCACCGTCCTCTCGACGCCGATGTCGACGATCACGCAGTTCTACCTCGGCGGCGCGACGAACTCGCGGATCATGCGCGGCATCATCAAGGCGCTGTTCGCGCTGGCCATGCTGCTGATGATGACCTACCTCTTCGCGTCGCTCTTCGCGGCGGTGCTGATCTTCTCGATCTCGCGCGCCGTGAATCGCATCGAGCGAGGCACGAAGGCGGTGGAGCGCGGCGACTTCTCGTATCGCATCAACATGAAGCCACACAACCAGCTCGGCGAGATGGCGCAGTCGTTCGACCGGATGACCGAGTCGATCTCCTCGCTGCTCATCACCGTGGCCGAGAAGGAGCGCCTGCAGAGCGAGATCGAGATCGCCGCGACGATCCAGCGCAACCTCCTGCCGAAGGAAGGACCGCAGTTCCGCGGCGTGTCGTTCTCCGCGCACTTCGAGCCGACCGCGTCGATCGGCGGCGATTACTACGACGTCTTCAACCTCGACAAGACGCGGCTGGCGGTGGCGATCGGCGACGTGTCGGGACATGGCCTCTCCACCGGTCTGGTCATGGCGATGGTCAAGGCCGCGATCACCACACTGGTCGAAGAGGGAGCGGAAGAGACCGCGCTCTTCCATCGTCTGAACGCCCTCGTGTTCCGCTCGACCGAGCGCCGCGCGTTCATGACGCTGGCGTTCACGATCTTCGATCTCGAGAAGGGAACGATCCGTCACACGAACGCGGGACACCTCTACCCGTACCTGCTGCGCAAAGGGGCCGCGCTCAGCTCGCTCGATTGCCCGTCACTGCCGCTCGGCGTGCGGAGCCAGATGATGACGCAGACGATCGAGGTGAACCTCGCCGAGGGAGACGCGATCGTTTACCTGTCGGATGGAATCGTCGAGGCGCAGAACGCGGATGGCGATCCGTTCGGCTTCGATCAGCTCGAGGCGCTGCTGGCGCAGCAGAGCGAGCGCTCGCCGAGCGTCATCCGCGATGCGATCCTCGCAGCGGTCGCGCGGCACTCGGGATCGCGTCCGGCGGACGACGACCGCACGGTGATGGTGTTGCGGTTCGACAATCTGAAGACCGCGCCGGCGGTGGTGGAAGTGCCGGAATTGGCGACGGTTACCAGTTAACGGTTGCCAGTTACCTGGTAACCGGCAACCGGCAACTGCGAAGCAACCGGCAACTGTTCAGCGATCTGCTTCGTATCGATCGCCTTCCGGATGTGCTTCGCGATCCGGTTGATGTACGTCACCGTCTCGCGGAACGGCGGCACGCCGTTGTACTTCCAGATGTTCCCCTCGCCCGCGTTGTAGGCGGCGACGGCGAGGTCGGCGTTGTCGTCGAACGTCTTGAGCAGCCAGCGCAGGTATCGCGTGCCGGCGTAGATGTTCGCCTCGGGGTCGTACGCGTCCGTCACGCCGAAGCGTTCCGCCGTCGCGGGCATGAGCTGCATCAGTCCGCGCGCGCCCTTGTTCGACACCTCGCGCGGATTGAAGTCCGACTCCGCCTTGATGACCGCGGAGACGAGCGCCGCGTCGATGTCGAACTTCTTTGCCGCGTCGACGATGATCTTGTCGAACTTCGATTTGAAGATCGGTCCGCTCGTCTCGTTGTAGCGCCACGAGCGGTGCGGGAAGACGCCGCCCTCCGCGACGATCTTCTTCACCTCTTCCACCACTTCCGGCGTGACGATCTCGTCGTCGATGATCCGGTCGATGCGCGTGATCGGCAGCGTCATCGAGCCGCCGCCCTTCATCACCAGCGTCATCAACTCGTCGTCGAGCATCTTGTACGAGTCGATCTTCATGTTGCGGCCGTCGGTGAAGATCGCAATGCTCGCGCTCGCCGGAATGGCGGCGGCGAGGATGAGCACGGCTGTAAGGACGATTGGACGCATCCGGCCCGAATTAACGGCCCCTTTCCGGCGATTATGCCCTCGGGTGAAATGTCTCGTACATCTTCTGCAGTCGAGCTCGCGACACGTGCGTGTAGATCTGGGTCGTCGAGATGTCCGAGTGCCCGAGCATCATTTGGACGGATCTGAGGTCCGCTCCGTTCTCCAGCAGATGCGTGGCGAATGAATGCCGCAGCACGTGCGGCGAGACGTGCGACGTGATTCCGGCCGTCCGCGCGTACTTCACGATCTTCATCCAGAACGATTGCCGCGACATCGGACGTCCGAGCCTGGTGAGAAACAGATGGGCGTCGCCGTACTTGTCGTAATCGCGGCGTCCGCGGTCGATGTAGTCGTTGATCGCATCGCGTGCGGTGTCGCCGAACGGCACGATGCGCTCCTTCGATCCCTTGCCGATCGTCCGCAGGAATCCGGCGTCCATCACCAGATCGTCGATCTTCACGTTGATCAGCTCGCTGACGCGCAGCCCGGTCGCGTAGAGCAGCTCGAGCATCGCGCGGTCGCGCAAGCCCTCGGCGGTGTCGTGGTCGGGCGCTTTCAAGAGCGCCTCGACCTCGAACGGCTGCATCGACTTCGGCAGCGTCGTCCAGAGCTTCGGGTTCTCGAGGTTCTCGGTCGGATCGTGCTTCAGATGCCGCTCTGCGACGAGGAAACGGAACATCCCGCGGATCACCGCCAGAGCGCGCGCGACCGATCGCGACGAGATGCCGGCGGAGCGAAGCGTCGTGAAGTAGCGGACGATGTTGATCCGCTCGACGCCGTCGAGCTCGAGCTTCTGATCCGCGAGGTAGTGGCCGAAGTGGCGGAGATCGGTGGCGTACGCGGAGAGGGAGTTTTTGGCGAGCCCTTTTTCGACGGCGAGGAAATCGAGAAAGATCGGCAGATACGTGACGAAATACGCGCCGGTTTCTTTCTTCTCAGGATCGGTTTGCCGCGGCTTGCGCATCGTGAGCGACCAGGTCTGCCATGTAGGAGCTTCGCACGAACGGCCCTGAAAAGACGGCCGCGAATCCGAGCTCCTCGCCGATGACACGGTACTCCTCGAACACCGCCGGGTGGATGTATTCGACGACGTCGAGCTTCTCGCGTTTCGGCTGGAGGTACTGCCCGATGGTCAGGATCTCGCAACCGGCGTCGCGCAGCCGTGCCATCACGTCGACGACTTCGTCACGGCGCTCGCCGAGGCCGAGCATGAAGCCCGACTTCGTCACGATCGACGGATCGATCCGCTTCACCTCGGCGAGGAACGCGACGGAGCGCTCGAAACGCGAACCGGGACGGACGTGATCGTAGAGACGCGGAACGGTCTCGACGTTGTGATTGAAGTAGTCGGGCTTCGCCTCGGCGACGATGCGGATCGCCTCGCGATTGCCGCGGAAGTCGGGCGTCAGCACTTCGATCGCGGCGTTCGGGAGCGCGCGACGCAGCTCGTGGATCGTCTCGGCGAACTGCTGCGCGCCGCCGTCGGCGAGATCGTCACGGGTGACCGAGGTGACGACGATGTGGCGGAGTCCCATCCGCTTCGCGGTGTCGGCCACCGAGCGCGGCTCGAGCGACGACGGAGGCGCGTATGGGCGGCCGGTGGTGACGTTGCAGAAGCCGCAGGAGCGGGTGCAGACATCGCCGAGGATCATGAAGGTGGCGGTGCCGCGGGAGAAGCATTCGGTGCGGTTCGGACAGGCCAGCGATTCGCAGACCGAATGCAGCGAGCGCTCGCGGAGCATCGACTTCACTTCGTGGAGCTCGCGGAGGTTGATCCGTTTTTCGCGGATCCATTCGGGGAGGCGCTTCATCAATCCGCATTAAAACAAAAGGGCCGCTCGAAAACGAGCGGCCCAGGTGTGAGGATCGTTGCGTCGGAGCTTAGTGCCCGAGTCCGAGCGACTTATCGAGTGATTTCTCGATCAGCTTCTCGGCTTCCATCTCGGGAATCCCCTTCACGATCGCGACTTCGGAGACGATCAGGTACTTGGCCCGGTCGTACATCTTCTTCTCGCGGAACGAAAGGCTCTTCTTCTTCGACACTTCGTTCAGGTTCTTCAGGACTTCGGCTACGTCTTCGAGGCGACCGGTCTTCATCTTCTCGAGATTCTCCCGGTAACGGCCCTTCCAGTCGGTGTGGCTCTTCGGGCCTTTCTCTTCCAGAAGGCCGATCAGCCCTTTGATTTCCTTCGGCTGATACAGGCGACGCAGGCCGACGCGATCCGTGTTGCGGATCGGAACCATCAGGCGCGAGTTAGTCGCGAGCAGACGAAGATGATAATAAGACTCGTCTGACCCCATGATGACCGACGCGCCGATCTGCTCGACGATCGTCACACCATGATTGGGATAAACGAGCTTGTCCCCGACTTTGAAACCAAGTTTCATTGACGACAAGTGTGGCTCCTTTCGGAAGAGTTGCAGAACTACCCAGAGGGACGAGCATTTTACGTCACCCCACCCGATTCCGTCAAACCTGTAGTATCGAAATGTGAGCCATCCGGACTCAGAACAGTGGGAAAACCGTGCGCTGCGACACGATTATCGCGCCGCGGACCATGCCCAACGCGTGCCCGAGGTCACCCCGGCTTGTGACTAATGGCTCCGTAACTTACGCAACAGCTGATGCAATTTGTCGAGGCCCGTGCGGCGCTCCGAATCGCTTCCGGTGAGCAGGTCCTCGATCGCCTGCAACTCGGCGTAGACATCCGGTTGCACGCTGGCAGCAGTCGTCGCCGCAACGGCCGGCACCGCGCTGACGTCGATGGTCGTCCCCGAGGGCGGCGCGATCGCCGGAGTCCGCTGGCGGAGATCGCTCTCCATCCGCGCGGCCATCGAACGGATCGACGGCACGTCGCTGTGATCGAGCGCCTTCACGATCGACTTCGCGCTGTTGACCGCATCGGCGTACGGACTGTCGGCGTTGTCGAAGACCTTCGCCTGGATCAGCGTGAGCACGATATTGCCGTAACCGCCGTCTTTCGCCGCGCGCACATACACGCGCGCCGTGGCCTGGCGTCCGATCTCCGGGAAATCGACGGTTCGTGTCTGCCCCGGCTCGAGCGTTGCCTTCACCGGGAAGTTCGCCACTTTCGAGGTCGATGAGCCTTGCGGGATGTACGAGATCTCGACGTTCTCGATCCAGAGCGGACGGTTCTTCGTGACCATCATCCGCCGCTGCGGCAATCCGATGGTGAGGCGATACCCGAACTCGCCGCGGATGTCGACCTTGCTCAACTGATCCTCGCCCGACGGCTGGATCGAGTACGCCTCGGTGACCCGCGATGCTTCCATCCGCTCGTAGCTGGCATACGCGTACGTGCCGTCGGCGCGTCGTCCACGCAGCAGCTCGATATCTTCATTGGCGATACGCAGCAGCAGGTCGCGCGGCAGATCACCTTTACTCGCCTCGGCCACGCGATCGATGACTCTCGCGTCATCCGCGACGCGCGCGACCGGAACCGGTTGTTGCTGCGCGAGCGAGGTCGTAGCGAACAGCGCGACGGCGATCCATTTCATTTCTTTACTCCCAGCTCGCCCAGGGCGCTCTTGCCCGGCAGGTCGTCGTGACGCAATCCGAGGTAGTCGGCGATCGTGGCACCGAGGTCGGCAAACGTCGTACGTGTGCCGAGCGGCTTCTGCTCCGTGATCGCCGGACCGGCGACGAGCATCGGCACGTACTCGCGCGTGTGATCGGTCGAGACATCGGTCGGATCGCAGCCGTGATCGGCGGTGATGAAGAGCAGATCATCGGGACGCATCGCCTGCAGCAGTCCGCCGAGCTCCTGATCGAATGTCTCGAGCGCTTTGGCGTAACCGTGCGCGTCGTTGCGATGGCCGTACTTCGAGTCGAAATCGACGAGGTTCGTGAAGATGAAGTCGGCGTTTGATTCGCGTATGAGGTCGATGGTTTTGCGCATGCCGTCGGAGTTCGATTCGGTGCGGATCTCTTCGTCGATGCCGACGCGATCGAAGATGTCGGCGATCTTGCCGAGTCCGACGACGCGCTTGCCGTTCTTCGACGCGCGCTCGACGACCGTCTCTCCGGTCGGACGGACGGAGAAGTCTTTGCGATTGGCGGTGCGCTTGAACGCCCCTTTGCCAGCGCCGAGGAATGGCCGCGCGATGATCCTCCCGATGTTGTGCTCGCCGCGCATCAGCTCGCGCGCGACGGCGCAGATCCGCCAGAGCTCCTCGATCGGAACCACATCCTCGTGCGCGGCGACCTGGAAGACGGAGTCGGCCGAGGTGTAGACGATCGGTGCGCCGGTGCGCATGTGCTCTTCGCCCAGCTCGTCGAGGATCACCGTGCCGCTCGCCGGCTTGTTGCCGAGCGTCTTGCGCCCGATCCGCTTCTCGTACTCCGCGATGACCTCCGGCGGAAACCCGTCCGGATACGTCCGGAACGGATCGGTCACCACGAGCCCCATCATTTCCCAGTGCCCGGTCGTGGTGTCCTTCCCCGCACTGACCTCCGCCATCCGCCCAAACGCCGACTGCGGCGTCTCCCGCGTAGCCGGCTCCGGGAGGGTGTGCAGGAGGCCGAGCCGCGCAAGGGTCGGTAGGCTGGGGTTTTCTGCGGTGAGGACGTGCCCGAGGGTGTTGGAGCCCTCGTCGCCGAAGTCTTTCGCGTCGGGAAGTTCGCCGACGCCCAACGAATCGCACACGATCGTGATTACTCGCGTCATCCGCGCTCCTTGTCGATGATCATAAAGCGATCTTCATTACCGCAAATGCTCATGCACCATCGGCCGTCCCGTCGGCGCTTCCCCGATCTCCACGAACGACAGGAACTTCGCCTTCAGCTCCTCGGCGTCGCGCTCCTTCGTCCCGACCTGGATGCGCGCGATCACGTCGCCGGCGCGGACCTCGTCGCCGGTGTTCTTGTCGAACATGACGCCGGCGGCGTAGTCGATCTCGTCGTCCGCCTTCTTGCGGCCGGCGCCGAGGTCGACGGTGAACATGCCGGCCTGGTAGGTGTCGATCGCGGAGATGACTCCGCTCCGCGGTGCCTTCACTTCGATCGTCGTGCGCGGCTGCGCGAGGAGCGAGTAGTCGTCGACGACCTCCGGGTTGCCGCCCTGCGCGGCGATCCACTTGCGAGCTTGCTCGAGCGCGCGGCCTGATTTCAGCGCCTCGTCGAGCGCGGCGCGCGCGGAGGCTTCGTCGAAGCGTCCCGACATGACGAGGATCCGCTCGCCTTGCGCGCGCGTGACCTCCTCGACGTCGGCAGGACCGTTGCCCTTGAGCACCTCGATCGTCTCGATGATCTCGTTCGCATTCCCCGCGGCGACGCCGAGCGGACGGTCCATGTCGGTAATCAGCGCCTCGACCTTCGTCCCCGATCCTTCCGCGGCGGCGATGAGCGACTGCGCCAGCGCCTTCGAGTCCTGGAACTTCCGCATGAACGCGCCGCTGCCGGTCTTCACGTCGAGGATGAGCGCCGACGCGCCCATCGCCAGCTTCTTCGACATGATCGACGCCGTGATCAACGGCAGCGACTCGACCGTGCCGGTCACGTCGCGCAGGGCGTAGATCTTCTTGTCCGCCGGCGCGATTCCCTCGGTCGACGTCGAGATCACGCAGAACGCGTCGTTCACGCAGCGCTCGAACTCCTCGCGCGACAGCCGCGCGTTGAAGCCGGGGATCGCCTCGAGCTTGTCGAGCGTGCCGCCGGTGTGCCCGAGGCCGCGGCCGGAGAGCATGCCGACCTTCACGCCGCATGCGGCGACCCAGGGCGAAAGGACGAGCGAAACCTTGTCGCCGACGCCGCCGGTCGAATGCTTGTCGGCGATGAAGTCGTACGAGTCGCGCAGATGCCACTGCTCGCCCGAGCGGAGCATCGCCTGCGTCAGCGTCGCCATCTCGGTGCCGGTCATCCCGTTGATGGCGATCGCCATCAGCAGCGCCGACATCTGGTAATCGGGGATCGCTCCGCGCGTGTAGCCGTCGATGAAGAACTCGATCTCGCGCGGCTCGAGTGGGGCGCCGCGCCGCTTGCGATTGAGAAGCTCGTAAACGCTGTAGTCGGTCATGGTCGCGGTAGCATACCGCGCGCGTGAAAGCCGTCATCCTCCTCAGCGGCGGACTCGATTCCGCGACCATCCTCGCCATGGCCTGCGAGCAGGGACGCGAGTGCCATGCGCTGTCGATCGTCTACGGCCAGCGGCACGAGATCGAGATGGCGGCCGCGAAGCGCGTCGCGGCGGCGTATGGCGTCGAAGAGCACGTCATCGAAAACCTCGATCTGCGCATCTTCGGCGCGAGCGCGCTCACCGCCGACATCGACGTCCCGAAAGATTCGGTCGACGCGCCCGGCATCCCGATCACCTACGTCCCGGCGCGCAACACGATCTTTCTGGCGCTCGCCCTCGGTTTCGCCGAGGCGCGTGAGGCGCATGAGATCTGGCTCGGAGTGAATGCGGTCGATTACAGCGGATATCCCGACTGCCGTCCCGAGTTCCTCAGTGCATTTCAGCAGGTCATTCTGCAGGGCACGCGCAGCGGCATCGAGCACGGCGAGCCACGCATCGTCGCGCCGCTCGTCTCCTTGTCGAAGGCCGACATCATCCGCAAAGGCATCTCCCTCGGCGTCGATTATTCGATGACGCATTCGTGTTATGACCCGAGCCCGGACGGATTCGCCTGCGGCCACTGCGACTCCTGCATCCTGCGTCGACGCGGATTCGAAGAGGCCGGCGTTCCGGATCCGACCCACTATGCGCATCACTGAGATCTTCTTCTCGATTCAGGGCGAGTCGTCGCACGTTGGCCGGCCCTGTGTCTTCGTCCGCCTCACCGGATGCAACCTCCGCTGCCGCTGGTGCGACTCGGAGTACACGTTCACGGGTGGCGAGCGCATGTCGATCGACGAGATCGTCGTGCAGGTGAAGAGCTACGGCTGCAACCTGGTCGAAGTGACCGGCGGCGAGCCGCTGGCGCAGGCCGAGTCGTTCGATCTGATCAAGCGTCTCTGCGACGAAGGGCTTGAAGTCCTGATCGAGACCTCGGGCTCGATCGACGTGACGCCGGTCGATCGGCGCGCGAAGCTGATCCTCGATCTGAAGTGTCCCGGCTCAGGCGAAGTGGAAAAGAACCGCTGGTCGAACCTCGACATCCTTCGGCCGCACGACGAGATCAAATTCGTGATCGCCGATCGCGCTGATTACGAGTGGGCGCGCAACGTGGTCGCGGAGCGGACGCTCGATCGCTGGACCGTGCTCTTCTCGCCGGTGTGGGGCGAGATGAACATGAAATCGCTCGCCGAGTGGATGCTTGCCGATCGCGTCCCGGCGCGTTTTCAGACCCAGCTGCACAAGCACATCTGGGGACCTGATGTAAAAGGTGTGTGATGACGAAACTCGATCACATTGGAATCGCGGTCCGTTCCCTCGACGCGGCGAAGATTTACGAAGCGCTCGGGCTCACGATCGAGCACACCGAGACCGTCGAGTCGCAGGGCGTGCGCACCGCGTTCCTCTCCGTCGGCGATTCGAGTCTCGAGCTGCTGGAGCCGACCGGTCCCGAATCGACGATCGCGAAGTTCATCGAGAAGCGCGGCGAAGGGATTCACCACATCTGTCTGCGCGTCGACGACATCGAATCGCACCTCGCGCGGCTGAAGGCCGAGGGGTACCGGTTGATCAATGAGAGCCCGGTGCCGGGAGCGCATGGATGCAGGGTCGCGTTTCTGCATCCCGCGGCGGGGAACGGCGTGCTCATTGAATTGAGCGAGAAGATCGATGACTGAAGGCTTCGAAGAATCCGCGCTGGTCATCCTGAACCTGGTGAATCCGAAGGAGAAATTCTTCGGCGTTCTCGGCTCGCTCTCCGCCGCAGGCGTGACCATGCGCGCGATCAACCTCGACTCCTTCGACGACTGGATCCGGCAGATCGCGCACGGCGAGGAGCCCGACATCGCCATGATCAAGATGTTCATCCCGCTCTTCCGCGTCGAGCGGATCTTCCTCGACGAGCCGGCCGGCGCGATCAAGTCGTACGGCGAGCGATTCGAGGATGTCGTGGGGATGCCGGTGAGGAAGTATCTCGGGCTTTAGTGATATGGTCCCGCGTCGCGAAATCAACCCGGAGGCAGTCCACCCATGCGGACATTCTCTCGGTCGCTGGCCGTCGTTCTGATCGCGGCCGCGGCCTTCATCGGATGCAGTAAGGAAAAGCCGGCGTCGGAGGAATCGACGTTCGCGTTCGTCGTCTATCCGGGCGCGAAGTACCTCCCCCAGATCACCGATCTCTTCAAGCAGGCGCACAAGGTGCTCAAGCCGAACGAAGAGACTCCCGCCACCGCGCTCTACGACACCGACGCGCCTCTCGAGGACGTCGCGAACTACTACGCGCAGCAGTACGGCTACGGCAAAGTCGCGGCCGACGCGACGAACAACCTCAGCGCCGCGAAGCCGGCCGCCTACTTCCGCACCGGCGACCTGAACGCCGATGCGAAGGTGACGCAGGACATCATGCAGAAGCTGAACGTGAAGGCGGACGTCTCCAAAGCCGTCGGCGCGTACAAAGCCGCCGAGATCGAGGCGAAGCCGAACCGCCCGCACGTGACGCTGGAGCGTCCGTACTTCGATCCGACGCGCAACGAGGTCGTGGACCGCACGCTCATCCTGATGCTGAGGCAATGAGCCGGCGCCGCGCTCTCGTCGTCGGCCTCGGCGCGATGGGAACCTCGATCGCGCTGGCTCTCGAAGAGGCGTGGGACGTCTTCTACATCGACGACAACGTCTCGGATACGCGCGGCGCAACGAAAGGCCGCGGCAAGTTCGATGACGAAGTCGACCTCACCATCATCGCCACCCCGGAAGATGCAGCGCTGCGCGTCCTGCCCCAAACACGCGGCCTTGTGACTTCGATCTGCAGCCTGATGGGACCGTTGCGCCGCGCCGCGACGGGCGACTTCATCGCCGGACATCCGATGGCCGGCACCGAAAAGAGCGGACCGGAAGCGGCGGACGCTGAGATGTTCAAAGGAAAGCTCTGGTTCATCGACCGCGAGCATCCGATCGTGCGCGAGATGATCGAGGCGTGCGGCGCGACCGTCGAAGTCATCGACGCTGACGAGCACGATCGCGGCGTGGCGCTCGGCAGTCATCTGCCGCAGATTCTGTCGACGGCACTCGCCGCGTATCTGCACGATCACCGCGCGCTTTCGGCAACGGGCCTGCGCACCTTTCTTCGCCTCGCCGGCTCCAACGCTGCGATGTGGAAGCCGCTCATCGCGGACAATCGCGACAACATCGCGCCGCACGCCGAGGCAGTCGCGCGGATCGTGCGGGAAATGATCGAGGGCGATCCGACCGAGGCGTTTCGCAAGGCGAACGAGTTTTACGAAACTCTGAAATGAATCCGGCATGAATCCGACATGGCTCTACGTGGGAGTGGTCTACGCGCTCGCCATCTGGCTGGCGCGGCGCGGCGGCGTGGTCATCCCCGTCCGCGTCGCCACCTTCTTCTATGCGCTGGTGCTGATCTTCATGTGGAAGCCGCTGACCGGCGGCTGGGTGAACATCCCGATCGACATCGTCCACACGCTGCCGCCGTGGATGCGCGTCACGCACTCGAAGGGCTCGCTCAACGGGCAGATGAACGACATCGTGCTGCAGATCGTGCCGTGGGCACATCAGGCGCGCGAGGCGTTGCGGTCGTTCTCGCTGCCGCTCTGGAATCCGCTGACCGGCTCCGGCTATCCGCTGTTGGCGAACGGGCAATCCGCACCGTTCTCGCCCGTGCGATTGCTCGCGCTGCCGCTGCCGCTCGCGTGGTCGGTCACGGCCGAAGCGGCGTTCAAGGTGCTGGTCGCGCTGACCTTCACGTATCTGCTCGCGCGTCGGCGCACGTACGGCGAGCTGCCGAGCGCGATCGGCGCGGTCTGCTACGGCTTCAGCACGTTCGTGCACGTCTGGCTGCACTTCCCGCTCGGCACTGCGGCCGCGTTCATCCCGGCGGCGATGTATTCGATCGACCTGCTCGCGGAGCGGATCACGTATCGCCGCTTCGTCTTCACCGCACTGCTGTGGGCGGGAATGCTCTACACCGGTCATCCGGAGACCGTCTCGCACGCCGGCTTTCTCTGCGGGATGTATCTGCTCTGGATCGTCTTCATCGAGCGCCGCTCGGAACAGAAGTGGTTGAAGACGCTCATCGGCGCGGCGATGGCGCTCGCGTGCGGCGCGATGCTGGCGATGCCGTTCATCCTGCCGTTCCTCGAGGCCGTGCCGCGCTCGAAGCGGTATCAACAATTGCTCGTGCAGCCGCACGTCATCGGCATCTTCTCCGACTGGCCGTCGAAGATCCTGCTGATCGAGCCGACGTTCTTCGGCCACGTTCCGCTGGAAAAAGCGTGGGTCGGCGCCGCATCGGCAGAAGGTCTGGAAGGGGCGGCGAGCATCCTCGGACTGGCGGCGCTCGTCGCGCTGGCGATCCGCGCCGTCGTCCTCCGCCGCTTCCGCGATCGCGAGTTCTTCTTCGTCCTGGCCACCATCTTCTTCATCGGCGTCGTCCTCGGCTGGCCGGGCATCAGCCAGATCTTCACCTTCATCTTCAAGCTCGCGGCGAACGCGCGGCTGCGTTCGATGCTCTGTTTCCTCGGCGCATTGCAGACCGCCGCGGTGCTCGACTTCGTGCGGCGCGAGCGCGCCTGGCCGTACCTCACCGGCATCTTCGCTGCCGCGCTCACGCTGTTTTTGCTCATCACACGTGTCAACTTTCCCGACGCGTGGGCGAAGTCGGGCGCGGTGATGGCGATCTTTCCGAGCATGTGCGTCCTCGCGCTCGCCGCCCTCGTCGCCATCGCAGGCCGCTTCAAGCACATCGCGACGATGCTCGTCGCGGTCGCGGTGACGTTCGAGGTCTTCGCCTTCAACTACGGCTGGAACCCCAACGAGCCGATCGAGTTGTTCTATCCGAAGACGCCGCTGCTCGAGGCGATGGAGAAGATCAAGGCGAAGCATCAGCCGAACGATCCGTTCCGCGTCGTGGCCCTCGGGCCGGCATTCTTCCCGAACCTCAACGCGATGTACGGCCTCGAAGACGTGCGCGTGCACGACCCGATGGCCAACGGCCGCTACCTCGGCGTCCTTCGCGTGCGCGGCGATTACGACCCGACGAACTACTTTGCGAAGTGGGAGAAGATCGACTCGCGGATGCTCGACTTCCTCAACGTCCGCTACGTCATCGCCGACATCTTCGAAGAGGTGAACGACCGCCAGCGCTACGAGGAGATCTACAACGGCAAGGACGGCCGCATCTTCGAGAACCACGACGTGATGCCGCGCTTCTTCACCGTCCCGAACGTCGTCCTCGAGTTCAAGGGCGAACAGTTCGCGCGGCTGCTGATGGCGCAGAAGGAATTCCGCGACACCTGCCTCACGAACAAGCTGCCGGTAAAGACCGATCGGGAGCGGAACGACCTCCTCGCGCCGCGTCCGCCGGGCGCGCCGCAGGCGAAGCTGGTGCTCGCCGACTCGACGCCGACCGACTTCCGCATGCACGTCAGCGCGCCGCGCTACACGATGGTGGCGAGCAGCCAGCCGTCGTGGCCGGGATGGCACGTCGAGGCGAACGGCCGCAAGCTCCGCCCGCTCGAGGTCAACGGCGCGTTCCTCGGTTTCGTCGTGCCGCCGGGCGAGAACGAAGTGCGCGTCTGGTACGCGCCGTGGTCGTTCCGGATCGGGGTGATCTGCATGCTGCTGACGGTCGCGGCCGTCGTCGCGTTTCCGCGTTTTGGCCGGGCCGTACGTACCAGATTCGAATGAAGACGCTCGTCGCTGTTGCGACCCTGCTCCTTTCGACGGTGGCCTTCGCGCAAACGCCGTCCGTCACGAGACGTCGTGCCGTCCGGCCGGAGACCCCGCTGACGGTCGCGCATCGCACCGTCACGATCGCGGCGTCGAAAGACAACACGCTCTATCAAACGGCCGACGGATCGGCGTCGAACGGCGCCGGGCCTCACCTCTTCGCCGGCGCGACCGGAAATGGAGAGCTGCGTCGCGCTCTCATTGCGTTCAACGTCACCTCGCAGATTCCGCCCGGCAGCCAGGTGACTCGCGTCGTGCTCACGCTCCATGTCTCGGCATCGATCTCCGGCGCGCAACCGATGGCGTTGCATCGAGTGACTGCCGACTGGGGCGAGGGGGCGTCGGTCGCGCAACCCTCACCGTATGTGGGCGGCGGTGACGGCAGAGGCACCGCGTCGAAGGCGGGCGATGCGACGTGGATTCACGCGATCTATCCCGACAAGCGCTGGACAAACGCCGGGGGCGATTTCGACGCGACCGCCGACGCAACCGTCACCACCGGCTCGTCGGACTACCGGTGGGAATCGGCAGCGATGATCCCGCGCGTGCAGCAATGGCTCGATGAGCCGAGGACGAACTTCGGGTGGATCGTGATCGGAAACGAATCGACCGGAACGACCACGAAAAAGTTCGACAGCCGCCACGTTCTGCTGCCGACAGTGCCGGCGTTGACGGTCGAGTTCGACGTCACAACGCCGCCGGCAGATTAACGAAATTTACGGTTCAACCGGTCGCGCGCGATGCCGTCGACGCGGGTCAGTGCCGGCGCGAGCACCTCGCGCTGTTTCGTGATCAGTTGCGCGATCCCCGACTTCGCCAGTGCGATCATCGCCTGCATCTCTTCCTCGCTGAAGCTCTGCACCTCGGCGGTCCCCTGCAGCTCGACGAAGCGTCCCTTCTCCGTCGCCACGACGTTCATGTCGACGTGCGCCTTCGAATCCTCGGCGTAGTTGAGATCGAGCGACGGCGTGGGGCCGATCATGCCGACCGAGACCGCCGCCACCCACTCGCTCACCGGCCAGCTCTGCAGGTTGCCGTCGATGTAAATGCGCGACAGCGCGAGCACGAGCGCGACGTACGCGCCGGTGATCGATGCGGTGCGCGTGCCGCCGTCCGCCTGGATCACATCGCAATCGATCCAGATCGTCCGTTCGCCGAGGAGCTCGGCGTTCACGGCGGCGCGGAGCGACCGGCCGATCAGGCGCTGGATCTCCATCGTGCGGCCGCCCTGCTTCCCTTTCGCCGCCTCGCGTTCGACGCGGTCGGTCGTCGCGCGCGGCAGCATGCCGTACTCCGCGGTGACCCAGCCCTTGCCCGAGCGATAGAGGAACGGCGGCACCTTCTCCTGAATGGAGGCGGTGCAGATCACGCGCGTGTCGCCGACTTCGATCAGCGCCGACCCTTCCGCGTGCTTGTTGAAATGGGGAGTGATGAGGACGGGACGGAGCTCGTCCGACGCGCGGCCGTCGCCGCGTGCTTTTCCGGTGCTGGTTGTCGTAGTGGTCATGACGCGGCGCCTGCAGGTGTGGCGACCTTCTCCTCGATCACCGCCCCTTTCGAGACGACGACGATCCCCGACTCGGTCACCGTGAAGCGCTGCCGGTCGGATTCGGGATCGTATCCGATCGTCGTACCGGCCGGAATCTTCACTCCCTTGTCGATGATCGTGCGGCGGATCTTCGAATGACGTCCGATCTCCACCCCGTCCATCAGGATCGATTCGTCGACGTCGGAGAACGAGTGGATGCGCACGCGTGGATGAAGCACGCAGCGATTGATCGTGCCGCCGGAGATGATCGCGCCGTCGCTGACCATCGAGTCGGTGGCGATTCCGACGCGCTTCGACTGCGCGTCGGCGAAGACGAACTTCGCCGGCGGCAGATGCAGCGGCGCGGAGATCAGCGGCCAGCGCGGGTTGTAGAGATTGAACAGCGGCGTGACGGAGACGAGATCCATCGACGCCTCGAAGTACGCGTCGACCGTGCCGACGTCGCGCCAGTAGCCGCGGTTGATGTCGCCCTCGCCGGGGATGAAGTTCTTCGCGAAGTCGTACGCGTAGACCTTCATCCGCGGATACATGTCGGGGATGATCTCCTTGCCGAAATCGTGCGCCGAGTCGCGCAGTGCGTTTCGCTGCAGGACGTCGATCATCACGTTCGACTTGAAGATGTAGTTGCCCATCGACGCCAGCACCATGTCGGGCCGCCCGGGGATCGTCTTCGCCCCTTCCTTCGGCTTCTCCACGAATCCGGTGACGCGCCAGTCGTCATCCACTTCGACGATGCCGAAGTGATGCGCCTCGGAGAGCGGGACGGGGATCGTGGCGATGGTCAGGTCGGCGTCGTTGGTGATGTGCTCCTGCAGCATCTGGTTCACATCCATCTTGTAGATGTGATCGCCGCCGAAGACGCAGACGAACTCGGGACGCTCGTCGAAGATCAGCTCGAGGTTCTGAAACACCGCGTCGGCCGTGCCGCGGAACCAGAACGGACCTTTGCGCATCTGCGCCGGAACCACGTCGACGTACTGTCCGATCTCCGGCACGAGGCGCCACGTGCGCGTGATGTGCTCGATGAGCGAGTTCGATTTGAACTGCGTGAGGATCTTGATCTTGGTGAAGCCGGAGTTGACGAAGTTGTTGATGACGAAGTCGATGATGCGATAGCGGCCGCCGAACGGCACGGCCGGCTTGGCACGGTCGCGCGTGAGCGGGTAAAGGCGCTCGCCCATCCCACCCGCGAGAATCATCGTCAGCACGTTGCGCCGCGAGAGTAACGAATACATCGGATACCTGCCGGAGATCGATTGTTGTACGACAGCAGGAGCCAAAGCAAATGCACTGCCCGCCGGGCATCGGCGTCGTCGTCTACGCCAAGTAGAAAATTTGCCTTTCGCAAAAACCCGAGGGAACCTCGGTGGCGATGAGCTGCTCGCCGATTTCGCTGCCGCTGGACGCCGGTCACGTCGCCACGCCTTTCCGCCACGCACGAATTTTGCATTACCGTGGTACTATGAAGCGCATGGCGAAACCTCAATCAAGAGTCACCGCACAGGGTCAGATCTCCGTTCCGGCGGAGATCCGGAAAAAGCTGGGCATCGGGCCCGGCTCCATCCTCGAATGGGAACAGGAAGGAGACAAAGTCGTGGTACGGAAAGCAGGTCACTATTCCTTCGAAGACATTCATCGGGCGTTGTTCGCCAAACCTCCCCGGCCCCGGTCGCTGGAAGAGCTGAAGGGCGGCATCGAGAAGTACATCCGGGATAAGCATGCGCGCCGTTGACACCAACGTCCTCGTTCGCCTTTTGACGCGCGATGACGACAAGCAGGTCGCTTCAGCCGAGGCGTTTGCGGCGAAGGGCGTCTGGATCTCGCATCTCGTCGTGGCGGAGACCGCCTGGGTCCTCCGGGCGGTCTACGACTTCGACCGGGACGACATCGCACGCGCGCTCGACATGCTGCTGCAAAACCATCGTGTGACGATCCAGGATCGCGAGGTGCTGGAAGCAGCCCTGGTGCACTATCGCCAGCGGCAGGCTGTCGGCTTCTCCGACTGCCTGCTGCTCGAGATCGCCCGCAAGGCAGGCCATCTCCCGCTCGGTACCTTCGACAAGGCACTGAGCCGGCTGGAAGACGTCGAGCGCCTGTAGGCGGCTCCGAGCCGCTGCGCTCGTTGCTCCGCCTCGCGGCGCGTGCGTCCCTCCCTCGAACATTGCGGCTTCGATCGGCGCAACGCGCCGGCATTCGTTCTGCCGCGCGGCCTCCTAGCGCGCGGCTATACTTCGAATCGGGAACCGATGGCAGACAAGGACTACTACGACATCCTCGGCGTGAAGAAGTCGGCGAGCGACGAGGAGATCAAAAAGGCGTACCGCAACCTGGCGAAGAAGTTTCACCCCGACAAGAACAAGGGGGACAAGGCGGCGGAGTCGAAGTTCAAGGAGATCTCCGAGGCCTACGCCGTTCTGAGCGACAAGGAGAAGCGCGACCAGTACGACCGCCTCGGCAAAGAGGCGTTCGGCGGCGGCAATCCGTTCGGTCCGGGCGGACCGTTCGCCGGCTTCGATTTCTCGCAGTTCACGAATCGCGGGGGCGGCGCCGGACGGCGCGGCGGCACGCGCGCGCGCACCACGACGTCGAGCGGCAACTTCACCGACATCTTCTCCGACCTCTTCGGCGGCGGCGGGATGGGCGGCACGGAGCCCGAGATGCGCGCGCCGACGGCGGAGGCGGAGCTGACCATCGACTTCCGCGATGCGGTCCTCGGCGCGACGATGGACCTCAACGTCAACGGCTCTCACGTCAAGGTCAAGATCCCCGAGGGCGTCGCGGACGGACAGAAAGTGCGCATCCGCACGCGCGATGGCGTCGATCTCAACGTGCTGATCCACGTCCGCACGCATCCGTTCTTCGAGCGCAAAGGCGACAACATCTACATCGATCTCCCGGTCACCGTCGGCGAAGCCGTACGCGGCGGCGAGGTCGACGTCCCGACCGTGTACGGCCCGGTCCGTGCACGCATCCCCGCGGGTACGCAGGGAGGACAGACGTTCCGGCTCACCGGCAAGGGCGTGAAGAAGAAGGGCGATCACTACTATCGCGTGCTGATCGTCGTGCCGAAGGACGCTCCGGCGGACGCCGTCGAGCAGATCGAAGCGGCATACGCGGAAAATCCGCGAGCCAATCTGAAGACGGCGCTGTGATGGGATGAAGATCGAGTTATTGCGCGCCGATGTTTCGTCGATCAAGGTCGACGCACTGATCTATCCGTCGCAATCACCACACGTCGACGGCGTGGGTGAGGTGCCGGCGGGCAGCGCCGTGGTGACGAGTGCCGGCAATCTGCTCTGCAAGTTCGTGATCCATGCGATCGGCCCGCGTACCGACGAAAAGGATCAGGCGAAGATCCTCAGCGATGCGACGCGCTCCGCGCTCGAGCGCGCGGAGGAACTGGCCATCGCATCGGTCGCCTTCATGGCCTCGCGCAACAGTATGTTCGGTTTTCCGATCGATTTCTGCGCGCCGGTGATGCTCGATGCCACGGTCGCCTTCCGCCCCCGCGCGCGCTCGCTGCAGCGCGTCATCTACTGCCTTTTCGGCAACGAGTCGTACGAGAACTTCAAGCGCGTGCTCGACGGGATCGACCAGTGACCGGCCGCGTCTACGTCATCGGCGACTCGCACATCGGCCTCAAGGACGGCGCGGAGAAAAACATCGTCGCCTGGATCGACCGGCTGGAGAAGCTTGCGCCGACAGCGCTCTACCTCAACGGCGATCTGTTCCACTACCTCATCGCCCATCGCAAGTTCTACACGCCCGCCGTGGCGAAGGTGTTCGATCGTTTCCGCGCGCTGCGCGACAGCGGCGTCGCGGTGCACTACGTCGAGGGCAATCGCGACTTCTTCATCAAGGGCTCGTTCGCCGAAGACGCGGTGACGGACGTCGCGCTGGAGTACGAGATCGCGGCCGGCCCGAAGAAGTACCTCGTCGTGCACGGCGACATGATCAACGACCGCGACTGGCAGTACCGCTTCTGGCGCCGCGCGTCGAAAAACTTCGTCTCCAGGTTCGCGCTGAACTTCATCCCGGGCAGGTACGCCCGCTCGTTCGTCGACGACATGGAGAAGCGCCTGGCGAGCTCGAACTTCAAGCACAAGTCGGTGCTGCCGATCGACCTGATGGAGTCGTACGGCCGCAAGCGCGCCGCTGCGAACGGCGTCACCGACGTGATCCTCGGGCACTTCCACGAGAAGAAGACCATCCCCGCCGGGCCGGCCACGGTGACGATCCTGCCGCCCTGGTACGAGACTGGCGAGGCGATGACCATCGACCTCGCGAGCGGCGCCTCCGAGTTCGTCACCGTATGATCGTCACGTTTCTCGGCACAGGCACTTCCACCGGCGTTCCGGTGATCGGATGCCACTGCCGCGTCTGCACCTCGGACGATCCGCGCAACAAGCGATTGCGGCAGTCGGTGAAGATCGAGGCCAAGGGAAAGCACTTCCTCATCGACACCACGCCCGACCTTCGCCTGCAGTTGCTGCGCGATCCGATTCCCCGCCTCGATTTCCTGCTCTACACGCACTCGCACGCCGATCACGTGATGGGCCTCGACGACATCCGCCCGTTCAACTTCCGCCAGCGCGAAACGATCCGCGCGTACACGAGCCACAACACGGCGAAGGCGATCCACCGCGCGTTCAGCTACATCTGGGATCCGAATGCGCAGATCGGCGGCGGCAAGCCGCAGCTCGAGGTGATCGAAGTGACCGAGCCGTTCACGCACGACGGCATCGAGATCGTGCCGCTCCCGGTCACGCACGGCGACTGGACGATCCTCGGATTCCGCGTCGGTCCGTTCGCGTACATCACCGACACGAACGGCATCCCCGACGAGACCTTGCGACTGCTCGAAGGGGTCGAAGAGCTCGCGCTCGACGGACTCCGCCCCGCGCCGCATCATCCGACGCACTTCACGATCGGCGAGTCGGTCGAAGCGGCGAAAAAGATCGGTGCGCGCCGCACGTGGATCATCCACCTCGCGCACGAGGTCGATCACGCGACGGTCGAAGCGACGTTGCCGCCGGACGTGCGCCTCGCGTACGACGGCCTGCGGCTGGAGTTCGCGGAGTGAAAGTCATCCCAAGGATCGATCGCTTCGACGCGACCGTCACCGTGCCGCCGTCGAAGTCATATTCCGTCCGCGCGCTGCTCGTCGGCGCGATGGCGGAAGGGACGACGACGATCACCAACTGTCTCGACTCCGACGACACGCGCTACGCGTTCGAAGCGCTGCGCGCGATCGGCTTCGAAGTGGGCGGTGGATTCGCCAAGGGGCTGACCATCGGTCCGCGCGTCAGCATGTCGGCGAACGAGGTGAGTCTCTTCATCGGGAACGCGGGGACCGCGATGCGCTTCCTCACCGGCTGGCTCGCGTTCACGCCGGGACGCTTTCTGATCGACGGCGAAGAGCGAATGCGCAATCGCCCGATCGGCGATCTCGTCGAGGTGCTGATGGAGATCGGCGCCGAGGTCGAGTACGTCGAGCGCGAGGGCTATCCGCCGCTGCGCATCCGCGGCAAGAAGATGCGCGGCGGCTTCGAGGTCGCGATCTCCGCCGATACCTCGAGCCAGTTCGCATCGGCCTTGCTGATGGGCGGCGCGACGCTCCCCGGCGGCATCACCGTCGTGCTCGAGCGGCTCGCGTCGGCGCCATACATCGACATCACCGCCGACGTGCTGATCTCGTTCGGCGCGCGCGTGGAGCGCGACGGCAATCGCGTGACCGTTTCGGCACGCTCGCTGAAACGCGACGAGTATCGAGTCGAAGGCGACTACTCCTCGGCGTCTTACTGGTTCGCGGCGGCGGCGGCGACGAACGGCGTCGCGCGCGTGCGCGGGCTCGCTTCGCCCACCGCGCAGGGCGACTCCGCGTTCGTCGACATCCTCGCGCAGATGGGTTGCAGCGTCGACGTATCGGACGCTGAGATCACGCTGCGTGGCCCGGAGAGACTGCGCGGCGGCACTTTCGATTGCGTGAACACGCCCGACATCGTCCCCAGCCTTGCCGCGATTGCGCCTTTGGCCGATTCGGCGGTTGAGATCGTGAACGTCGCGAACCTCCGGGTGAAGGAGTCGGATCGCATCGCCACCGTCACCGCGGAGCTCCGCCGTCTCGGCGCAACGGTGGAAGAACGTCCCGACGGCATGCTCATCCAGCCCGGCTGGTCGGACGCGCCGGCGGTGATCGAAACGCACAACGACCATCGCATCGCCATGGCCTTCGCCGTCGCCGGACTCGCGCGCGGCCACGTCACGATCGGCGACGAACGCGTTGTGTCGAAGTCCTACCCTCGCTTCTGGCGCACGTTGGACGAGGCGATAGAATCGCCGCACCCGACACACTGATCCATGCCGAGCTGGTATCTGTTTCTCGCCTTCCTGTTCATCGTCGCGAATGGATTTTTCGTCGCCGCGGAATTCGCCTTCATTCGCGTGCGGCCGACGCAACTCGCGGAGATCGCGGCCGAAGGAAGCACGCGCGCACGCATGGCGCGGCGGATCACGAGGCGGCTCGACAGCTACCTCTCAGCGACCCAGCTCGGCGTCACGCTGATGTCTCTGGCCCTGGGGTGGGTCGGCGAGCCGGCGTTCGAGGCACTGATCCGCCCGCAGCTGATGAAACTCGGCCTCTTCGGCCCGGCGATCTCGCACTCCATCGCCGCCACGATCGCCTTCACGCTCATCACCGTGCTGCACATCATCATCGGCGAGCTCGGTCCGAAGTACATCGCCATCGACAAATCACTCCCCACCGCGCTCGCCCTCGCGCATCCGCTGCGCGCCTTCCACATCCTGATGTTTCCGGCGATCTTCATACTGAACCGGCTGTCGAACGTGCTCCTCAGCGCGGTCGGCATCAAGCCGGCGTCGGAAGGCGAGATGGCGCATTCGCAGGAGGAGCTGCGCATCATCCTGGCGAGCTCCGAAAAAGCGGGCGTGCTCTCCGAGGAAAACCGCGAGATCATCGAAGGGGTCTTCCAGTTCTCGAAGCGGACGGCACGGCAGATCATGGTGCCGCGCACCGACGTCGTCATCCTCTCCACGACGAAATCGATCCAGGAAAATCTCGACATCATCCACAAGACGCGGCACACGCGTTACCCGCTGTGCGAAGGGACGCTCGATCAGACGGTGGGGCTGATTCACACCAAGGATCTCTTCCACGCGCAGCTCAAAGGACCGGGACGTCCGCTGACGGAGCTACGCCGCGACATGCTCTTCGTTCCGGAGAACTCGACGGTCGAAGCGTTGCTGTCGCAGTTCATCGAGCACAAGACACACATGGCGGTCGTGCTCGACGAGTACGGCGGCGCGTCGGGCATCGTGTCGCTCGAGAACATCACCGAGGAGTTGTTCGGACAGATTCAGGACGAGTTCGATCGCGAGCGGCCGGAGATCGAGCCGCTCGGCAACGGACGTTACCGCGTGCGCGGCGATTACCTCATCGAGGATCTCGCCGATCGTTTGAAGGTCGACGTGGGCGAGCCGGCGGAAGAGACGATCGGCGGCTACGTCGCCGCGCGCATCGAACGAGAGGTCGCGCCGGGAGATACGTGCGAGCTCGGCGATCTGAAGATCTCGGTGCTCGAGGCGGAGCGCTTCCGCGTGCGCTGGGTGCTGCTGCAGATGACGCCGCCGGCGATCGAGGCGGCGGAAGAAGCAGAGGAAGACGAGGCGCTGCAATAGCGCCCGGGGGTTTAACTATCGCGAGGCAGATGCCTGCCGCGCGCCGTGCTGGAGCGCGCGATCGTGATACTCGACCACGATGTCGCGCACCCGTTCCGCGTCGTCGACGACGTGAATGCTCTCCACGTCAGGCGCCAGGATGTTGTTCTCCTTGAGCACCACGTTCTTCAGCCACTCGATCATCCCGCCCCAGTACTCGCTGCCGAAGAGGATCACCGGGAAGTCGGAGATCTTCTTCGTCTGGATCAGCGTGAGCACGCCGTAGATCTCGTCGAGCGTGCCGAAGCCGCCTGGGAACGTGACGAAGGCCTCGGAGTACTTCACGAACATCGTCTTGCGGACGAAGAAGTAGCGGAACGTCATTGCCTTGTCGACGTACGGGTTGAGCGTCTGCTCGAACGGCAGCTCGATGTTGCAGCCGATCGACAGCGCCCCCGCGTTACGCGCCCCTCGGTTCGCTGCTTCCATGATCCCCGGACCGCCGCCGGTGATGATGGCAAAGCCCGCCTTGCCGATCAGCTCCGCGGTCTTCACCGCGAGGTCGTAGTAGCGATTCGAGAGCTGTGTGCGCGCCGATCCAAAGATGGAGACCGCGGGATAGACCTCCGCGAGATGATCGAATCCGGCGACGAACTCGCTCGTGATCCGCAGCACGCGCCACGATTCGCTCTGCAGCGTCTCTTGGCGCGACGGCCGGTCGAGGAGCTTGCGATCCTCGAGCGACTCGCGCGGCTTGGGAGGAATGTGCAGTTCGGTTTCGGCCATCGAGACAATTAGATAGCAGATAGCGGATAGCAGATAGCAAGACAGCAGTACCCACTGCTATCTGCTATCTGCTCCTGCTATCTAACGAGCTACATCCGCATCCTGATCACCGCCGTCTCGATCAGCTTGTCGCCCGGCAGGTCGCGCTGCCATGCGGTCGCTTTCACGCTTCCGGTTTCGTGCATCGTGCCGAAGGCAGTGCGCACTTTGAAGCGCATCGTCGAGCTCTCCGCCGGCTGAATGTTGCTGAAGGAGAGGTGATAGACGTTCGAGCCCGGCTCGTGCGACTCGATGACGCCGCGTTCATGCGTTTCGTCGAGCACGACGAGTTGCGTCGGCAGCTCGATGTCGACGAGGACATCCTTCAAGTCCTTCACGCCGCGGTTCGAGATCACCACATCGAGATTGTCTTCTCCCGCCTCGGGGAGATCGGTCGGGTGGACAATGTTCAGCTTGAGCAGCTGTCCGCGCGACGTGAGCGCCATGCCGCTGGACTTGCATCCGACGACGGCGAAGAGCGCCACGGTCAGCAACGCCATCGCGAGGATGGCAAGTATCGTGTTTCTCCTCATGAGTGTTTCCTCCGAGGGAAAATGAGTGCAAGGAAATGACCTGGTTTCTGGGAGTTGACGGGGGCGCATCGAAAACGGCGGCGATCGTCACCGACGAGCACGGCACGATTCTCGGCCGCGGTCTCGCCGGCGGATCGAATCACCTCCGCGTCGGCATCGAAGAAGCGACGCGCAATGTCGAGCGCGCCGTAAATACCGCCCTGGTCGAAGCCGGCATCGCGATCAACAAGGTCGAGTACGCCTACTGCGGCATCGCCGGCTCCGATCATCCGGCGCATCACGAGCGCGTCGTCGAAGCGCTGCGCGTCTTCTTTCCGCGCGGCAACTTCATCGTCGACACCGACGGCCGCGTCGCCCTCACCGGCGCCATCGGCTTTGGCGCCGGCATCGTGATCATCGCCGGCACCGGCTCCGTCGCGTTCGGCCGCAACGAGCTCGGGCGCGAAGCGCGGGCGGGCGGCTGGGGACCGACGCTCGGCGATGAAGGGAGCGGCTACGCGATCGCGCGCGAAGGACTCGCGGCGATCGTCCGCGCATACGACGGCCGCGGCACCGCGACGACGATGACGCAGCTCCTCTGCAACGAGTACGACATGTGCGATCCGACCGACCTGCCGCGGTTCGTCTATGCCGCGACGACGCACGCGGACGACATCGCGCGCTACGGCAAGCTGGTGATCGAAGCGGCGAAGACCTCCGATCCCGTGGCACAGGAGATCATCGACAACGCCGGCCGCGAGCTGGCGACGTGCGTGGTCGCCGTCGCTGAGCGACTCGAGTTGCTGGCGAAACCGTTCCCCGTCGCGTACGTCGGCGGCGCGTTCAACGCCGGTGAAGTGCTGATCGCGCCGATGCGCAACGCGATCATGACGAGCGCGCCGAACGCGCAGATCGCGCCGCCGCGCAACACGCCGGTGGAGGGGGCGGCGATGATGGCGGTACGCGCGGCGGGCGGCCCGCGGCGGGATCGGTGACGTGCGCAAACACGCACTGACGATCGCCACCGGCATCATCGCAATCGCCTTCCTCCTCACCGGCCGCGTCTCGCTCGGGGCGGCGAAGAAAGCGATCGACGTCGATCTGCTGCTCGTCCTCTTCGCGCTGCTCGTCGCGGTCGAGATCCTGCGCGGGGCCGGCTGGCTCGATCTGATGGTGGCGGTCACCATCTCGCGCTTTCACACCACGCGCGGTTTCGCCATCGCGTTGATCGCGATGAGCGGTCTCCTGGCGGCGCTGGTGACGAACGACGTGGCGCTGTTCGTGGTCATTCCGTTCACCGTCGTCGCCAGCCGCTTCTCCGACTTCGATCTCGAAGACGCGGTGATCCTCGAGATCGTCGCCGCGAATCTCCTCGGCTGCCTCACGCCGCTCGGCAATCCGCAGAACCTCTTCGTTTTCCACAGCTCCGGCTGGACCGCGGCGCATTTCGTTCACGTGATGCTGCCGTTCGTCGCCGCGAGCGCCGCGGGATTGCTCATCGCGGTCTTTCTCCTCGGCCCATCGCGGCCGCTGGTGAAAGCGGACGTGCAGCTACGGCCGCGCAACGCGATGGGCGGCATCGCCGGCGCGCTCTGCTTCGCGCTCGTCCTGCTCGAGATTGCGCGTATCTCGAACGCGTGGCCCGCGGCGATCGTCGCGCTCATCGCCGGCGTCTTCTTCCTGCCGCGCGGACTCTTCGCGCTCGACCTCTCGATCGTCCCGCTCTTTCTCTCCGCGTTCGTGATCGTGGAAGGACTGCCGCGCGTGAACGTGTCGGGACACATCTACGTCAGCGCGATCGCGTTGTCGCAGGTGATCTCGAACGTCCCCGCGACGATCCTCCTCTCGCCGCTCGCCGCGCCCGACTGGAAGGCGCTGCTCTACGGCGCGAACGCCGGCGGCTGCGGCACGATCATCGCCTCGCTCGCCAATCTCCTCGGGTGGCGGATCTACGCAAAAGAATCGGGCCGTGACCCGCGGTTTTTCCGCAGGCTCACGGCCCTGAACTTTGCGTTTCTGGCGTGGATCGGTGTGAGCGCCTGGCTCCTACTTTGACGCCTTGAGGCTCGCGTCGCGGATGCCGCGGAACTCATCGCCCGGCAGCCAATTCGGCATCTCCGGCGCGTTCGCCGCTTCCCATCCGAGCCAGAATCCGAGCTGGCCCATCTCCACCGCTTCTGCCCAATCCCACTTCGGATCGAACTCGTCGCTCGGCTGGTGATAGCGATGCTCTCGGTAATCGTCCGACTGCTGTTTCCCCCAAGCGGCCGGCTTGCCGATGAGGTCCTGTCCCGGATCGACGGAGAACGCCGGCACGCCGACCTTGCCGAGGCTGAAGTGATCGGAGCGGTAGTAATGACCCTGCTCAGGCTCCGGATCGGGGACGATGGTGATGCCCATCGCCTTCGCGATCTTCTGCGCGGCGGGGAAGAACGTCGTCCGCTCGATGCCGTTCATGTAGACATCGCGCACGCGGCCGAGCTCGGGGATGGCGTCGTAGTTGATGTTCAGCGCGATGCGGCCCGCGGGAACTGACGGATGCTTGCCGTAGTAGCCCGAGCCGATGAGCCCCTGCTCCTCGGCGGCGACCGCGTTGAAGATGATCGAGCGCTTCGGCTTCGGCGTGGTGTTGGCCCAGACGCGCGCCATCTCGATCAGCAGCGCGCAGCCCGAGGCGTTGTCGATCGCGCCGTTGTAGATGCTGTCGCCCCGCTCGTCGGGCTTGCCGACGCCGAGGTGATCGTGATGCGCGCTGTAGAGGATCGCTTCCTTCTTCAGCACCGCGTCGGAGCCCTCGAGCTTCGCCACGACGTTCGCGGTGTCGAACGCGCGCGATTTGCTGCCGATCGTGCCGGTGAGGCGATATCCGCCGAGCGACACCGGCTTGAAGTCGCGTGACGCGGCGGCTTTGGTCAACGCATCGAGATCCTGTCCCGCCGCCTTGAACAACTGCTTCGCGATGTCCTCGGTGACCCATCCGGCGAACTTGATCGCGGCTTCGTTCGCGCCGCGGCGCGAGTACGAGCGCTCGGCGCCCCACGAGTTGCGGACGACGTTCCACGGATAGCCCGCGGCGTCGTTCGTGTGGATGAGGATCACGGCGTCGGCCCCCTTCGCGCCGCCGATCTCGTACTTGTACGTCCAGCGGCCGTAGTACGTGCGGGCTTTGCCCTTGAAGAGATCGGGCTCCGCGGCGTTCGCCGGCGGATCGTCGACCAGCATCACCAGCGTCTTTCCCTTCGTGTCGAGGTCCTTGTAGTCGTTCCACTTGTACTCGGGAGCGACGACGCCGTGACCGACGAAGACGAGCTCGGAATCGAGCGCCGACGCGTTGCTCTGCTGCTTCGTCTGCGTCTCGTCGCTGGCGACGAAGTCGTCGAGGTACTTGAGCGGACCGATCGCCGGCGCGCCGGCCTTCGCGAACGAGGCGGTCGTCGTTTGCGCGTCGGTGGTCACGCCGAGGAGCGCGACTTTCTGGAAGTACGTGCCGTTGTCGCCGTCCGGCTTCAGGCCGAACGCCTCGAACTGCGCGGCGATGTACTCCTGCGCGATCTGGTCGCCGCGCGTGCCGGGGCCGCGTCCTTCGAGCAGATCGCTGGCGAGGAACTTGTCGTGTGCGGCGATGGCGTCGCCGCTGATCGTCCGGACCGCGCGCGACACGGCGCCCGGGGTCGGGACGTCGGCGGCGATCAACGGAAAGGCAACGGCTGCCGCGAAGGGAAGCAGGAAGCGCATTTTCATGGCGGGAGCATAACGATGTTTTCAGTGGTCGAGGGTAGGGACTTCGGGACTTAAGTCACTCCTAGATAGAGTGAGCATCAAACACGCTGAACTGCATCTGCCGACTGTCTGGCCGCATCTCCCGCTCTCCGAACGGGTTATCGACCGCCTCTGCGACATCCTCTACGCGACCGACGAGATCAAGGACATGATCAAGCTCGAGCGCCGCACGTCCGACGACCGAATGGCTGAGGTCGACGAGACGGTGAGGCGCGTGTACGAGGAAGTGAACGAGTTGATGAAGCGGATCGTGGACTGAATCCGGGACCAACTTCCCCTTGACTTCCTGAACGCGCGAACTTAACTTAACACTGTTAAGTTTTGGAGGCACGTTTTGGGACCTACCGAACGTCGACAACGTGAACGTGAAGAAGTACGCACCCGTATCCTCGATGCGGCCCGCGAGTTGTTCGTCAGCGAGGGCTACGACGCCGTGACCATGCGCCGCATCGCGGAGCGCATCGAGTACTCGCCCACGGCCATCTACTTCCACTTCAAAGACAAGGAAGCGCTGATGGGCGAGCTGTGCGCGGTCGACTTCTACACGCTCGCCGTGCAGCTCACGAAGATTGCGCGCCTCGACGATCCGGTCGAGCGCCTCCGCCGCATCGGCCACGCGTACGCCGACTTCGCCGCGGAGTTCCCGAATCACTACCGCCTGATGTTCATGACGCCGCACCCGGTCGGCAACATCCCCGACGAGGCGATGCAGCGCCGCGACAATCCGGAAGAAGACGCCTACGCGTTCCTCAAAAGCACCGTCGCACAGGCGATCGCCGAGAAACGCCTCCGCCCCGAGCACTCCGACGCCGAGCTGGTGTCGCAGACGATGTGGGCCGGCGTGCACGGCGTGGTCTCGCTGAACATCGCCAAGGAATGCGATCCCTGGGTCGAATGGCGCCCGATCAAGAAACGCGTCACGACGATGATCGACATCCTGGTGGATGGCTTGGCGAAAGCGAAGCGGGGCAAATGATGGTCGACCTCGCAACCAAATCGCTTCTCCACGACAAGCTCCGCTTCCTCATCACGGTGAGCGGCGTCGCGTTCGCGGTCACGCTCGTCTTCGTGCAGGTCGGCCTCTTCCTCGGCCTCATGGACAACGCGTCGCTGACCATCGAGCACCTCAACGCCGACCTCTGGGTCACCTCGCATGACACGAAGAACATCGACTTCGCGCACACGTTCCCGGAGACGCACGTGAAGCGCGTACGCGCCATCCCTGGCGTGGCGCGCGCCGACAACCTCATTGTCTGGTTCATGAACGTCAGCCTGCCGAACGGCGCGGTCGAGGGGACCGAGGTGTATGCGCTGGAGGACTTCGCGCGCTGGAACTTTCCGTGGAAGGTCACCGGCGGCAATCTCGAAGACCTCCGCCGCGGCAACTACATGTTCCTCGACGCATCGGCGGAGAAGCGCTACGGCGGACCGTTCGCCATCGGCGAGTACCGCGAAGTGATCGGCCGGCGCCTGAAGATCATCGGACGCTCGGAAGAAGCGAAGTCGTTCACCACCACTCCGCTGACGTTCATCGACTTCACGCTCGCGCAGAGCCTCGTGCCGAGCGAGCTGCGCGGCAACACGACATACATCCTGGTGAAGCTCGCGCCGGGCGCGAACGTCGAGCAGGTGCGCGCGGAGATCAAGCGACGCCTTCCGTACAACGACGTCTTCACCGGAAAAGAGTGGGCCAGCCGCTCGCGCAGCTACTGGGTCGACTCGACGGGACTCGGACTGAACATGTACCTCACCGTCTTCCTGGGATGTCTCGTCGGCATCGTCGTCGTGGCGCAGACGCTCTACACGTCGACGATGGAGCACATCAAGGAATTCGGGACGGTGAAGGCGATCGGCGGCGGCAACGCCGACATCTACGCGATCCTCGGCAAGCAGGCGGCGATCGCGGCGGTGCTCGGATTCGCGCTCGGCGCCGCCATGGCCTACGCCCTCCGCCCGCTCATCTACAAGATCGATCTCAAGCTCGTCATCCCGCCGCAACTCTTCGCGATCGTCTTCGCCGGATCGATCGTGCTCTGCCTCGCGGCGGCAATGATCTCGTTCAGAAAAGTCGCGTCCATCGATCCGGCATTGGTGTTCAGAACATGATTCTTCAGGCACGCAACATCCAAAAGTCATTCACCGAAGGCCGCGAGACCATCCCCGTCCTGCGCGGCATCGACTTCGGCGTCGATCGCGGCGAGATCGTCTCGCTGGAAGGACCGTCGGGCTCGGGGAAGACGACGTTCCTCTCGATCCTCGGCTGCATCCTCACACCGTCGCAGGGCGACGTGGTGATCGACGGCGAGCGGGTCGAAGCGAAGCGGCTGAACGCGATCCGCAAGCGCTCGCTCGGCTTCGTCTTCCAGCAGTTCAACCTCTTTCCGTCGCTCACCGCGATCGAAAACATCGAGTACGCGCTGAACGTGAAAGGGATGCGCGGACGCGAAGCGCGCACCGAGGCGCAGCGGGTGATCGAAGCGGTCGGCCTCGGCGATCGTCAGGCCTTCCTGCCGCGCGATCTGAGCGGCGGACAGAAGCAGCGCGTGGCGATCGCGCGCGCTCTCGCCGGCGACGCGCCAATCCTCCTCGCCGATGAGCCGACCGCGAACCTCGATTCGGTCGTCGGCACCCAGGTCCTCGAAATGTTCCGCGCGCTGGCGAAGAAGGAAAACCGCGCGCTCGTCATCGTCACTCACGACCCCAAAGTCCGCGCGGTCGCCGATCGCGTGGTGAAGATCCACGACGGGAGATTGTCGTCATGAAACGTTGGTTTGCTCCGTTCCTCGGTCTGGTCATCGTCATCATCACCGTCGTGCAGGTGCGCGCGAACCGTGTAGGACAGGCGCCCTCGCCTGCCCGGACCGACGAGGCCGCCCGTCCGATACACGTCATCGCCGAGGGGCGCGTCGCCGCGCGTCCCGGCGCGGAAGTCACCGTCGGCAGCGACGTCGCCGGCACGATCGAGCGCCTCGACGTCACCGAACAGGACGTCGTGCACAAGGGCGACGTGATCGCCACACTGCGCTCGGACGATCTCCGCGCGGCGCTCGGCGAGGCGCGTGCGCGCGTCGGCGAAGCGGACGCGGACATCCGCCTCTACCAGTTCGAGGTCGAGCGCGCGCAGCGGCTTTTCCGCGAAGACATCGGCTCGAAGCAGACGTGGGAGAAGAGCGAGCGCGATCTCGATGCGGCGCGTGCGCGGCGCGCCTCGGTGCTGGCGGAAGCGCGGCGGCTCGAAGCGGTCGTCGCGAAGACCGTGATCAAAGCGCCGATCGACGGGGTCGTCATCACGCGGATGCGTCAGCTCGGCGAGACGATCAGCGCGGGCGACGCGCTCATGACGATCGCCGACCTGCACCGGACGCGCGTCGAAGCGGAAGTCGACGAGTTCGACGCCTCGCGCATTCGCAACGGTGCGGACGCGACGATCTCGGCCGAGGGGTACGACGGCAAGTGGCGCGGCGTGATCGAGGAAGTTCCGGGCAATGTCGTCAGCCGGCGATTGAAGCCGCAGGATCCGGCGAAGCCGATCGACACGCGCGTGCTGCTGGTGAAAATCGCGCTGGCCGAGGGGACGCCGTTGAAGCTCGGCCAGCGCGTCGAGGTCGAGTTCAGATAGGCGGCGTCTTCGTGTGCCAGCTCGTGTGCTGCTGAAACAGATTCGCCGCCGCGAGCACCGCGTCGTCATCGTTCACCGCGCCGACGAACTGGATGCCCGCGGGCAGGCCCTTCGACGTAAATCCTGACGGCACGCTGATGGCGGGGAGTCCGCAGAAGTTGCCGATGCCGCCGAGCGGATCGGAGAACGCGAGGTCGACCTCGAGGTTCGTCTCCATCGCCGTCGCCGCGACCGGCAGCGACGCGGCGGCAAGGACGTCGACTCCTTTGAACAGCTCCGTCATCTTCGCCTTGAGCAGCGTGCGGATGCGCTGCGCGCGGACGTAGTCGGCGCCGGAGATCGTCGAGTTGATGTAGCCGCCGATTCGTCCGAGCGCATCGACGAGCTCCGAGACGCGTCCCGACTCGATCAGCGAATCGAATGCGGACGCGCCTTCGACGGAGATCGTCGTGCCGGCCGCGATCTCCCACGGACCTTCCGGCAGCGCGATCTCCGAGACCTTCGCGTTTGCGCGCAGCACGTTCAGCGCATCGCTCGTGATGCGCGCGATGTCGGGCTGCACGTCCTTCCACGCGTTCGTCACCCAGCCGATGCGCAGCGGACGTGGAGCGCGCTTGTATTTGAACGAGGAGAGCGCGGACAGCACGAGGCCGCAATCGTCCGCGCTGCGCGCCATCGGTCCGATCTTGTCCATCGAGTACGACAGCGCCATCGCTCCTTCGCGGCTGACACGGTCGTACGTCGGGCGCAATCCCGACACGCCGCAGTACGCCGACGGACAGATGATCGAGCCCCACGTCTCGGTGCCGATCGCGAACGTCGCGAGCATCGCGGCGACCACCGCGCCCGATCCGCTCGACGAGCCGCACGTCCAGCACGCCTCGTTCCACGGATTCTTTGCGCCACCCTGCAGCGACGCGTTGCCGTAGCGATAGCCCATCCCGCCGGCGAGCTCGATCATTGCCGCCTTGCCGATCAGCACCGCGCCGGCATCGTGCAGCCGGCGGATGACCGCGGCGTCGTAATCGAAGACCTGATCGGCGAACGGACGCGCGCCCCACGTCGTCGGATAGCCCTTCACCGCGAGGAGGTCCTTCGCCGCGTACGGGATGCCGTGCAGCGGACCGCGATATTTGCCGGCGGCGATCTCGCTCTCCGCCAGGCGCGCTTCGTTCATCGCACGCTCGCGCGTCAGCGTCGCGTACGCGTTGAGTGATCCGAGCGAAGCGCTGCGGTCGAGAAAAGTCTGCGTGACTTCGACGGGCGAGACTTCGCGTTTGCGAATGTGCTCGCCGAGCTCGCGGATGCCCATGCCGACGACGTTCATCGCGCCGGCTCCACGCCGTTCGCAAGCGCGAATGCACGCATCGTGGCGAGCGACTTCTCGTTGTCGATCAGGATGCGGCGGATCTCCGCCTTCTGCTCCTCGCTGAAGCGCGCGCCCCACTTGTTCATGATCCAGTCGTAGCGGGCGGCGGCTTCGGCGGGGATCTGGACAGGCGGGGGCGCCTGTCCCTCCACGATGGCAACACCCGCCGCACCGACGGCCGTGGTGACGAAGAAGTCGCGTCTGCTAATCATCGCTCCCTCCTGCTTCCGTCCTTGCGGACGACTTCCACTCCTCCGTGGCCGCGACGTCCGGCGCCGCCGCGTCGCGCTTTCTCCAGCGTCATCAGAAATCCGAAGGCCTGATCCTTGAACTGCAGATGGCGGAGAAGGTTCCAGTGTTTGCCGACGTACTTCTGCAGGAACTCGAGCACGTGACCGAGCGAGATGATGCGGCACGGCGGCACCGCGGCGCCGGGCGGAAACGACGCGAAGATGACGAGCCTCACGGTGTAGCCCGACGGCAGGCGCGTCGTGCCGTTGTCGAGCAGCTCGTTCACCACGCGGTCTTCGTCTTCCGGCGTTTCGCCGAAGCGCGCGATCACCGCCTTCAGCACCTCGGGATCGCGCACCGCGCTGTTCATCCCGACGCGCCCTTCCTTCACCTCGCCGACGATCATGTCGACGGAGTTGCGCGGAATGCCGAGGCCGGGATCGGTCTCGGTGACGTCGAGACCCTTCGCGCTCTTGCGCGGAAGCTTCGGACCGACAGTCGGAAAGCGAAACGCGAGGATGTCGATGTCGGTGATGGTCCGCGTGCGCCGTCCCGCACCCGCGATGATCGGATATTCGGCGGATGTGAAGTAGCCGTTGAGTTGGAGATACGCCTGCACCAGAGCGACAGCGTGGTCCATTGAGCGAAGATAACAGTTCGCAGTTGGCAGTTGGCGGGAGAAAACGGCGGCCAACTGCCAACTGCTCGCGGCCAACTGTTACACTCACTCAACCGCATGGACAACGCTCCCCGCCCTTTGTACGACTGCTCCAAATGTCCCGCGTACTGCTGCAGCTACGAGCGCATCATCGTCAACAAGCGCGACCTTGCGCGGCTGGCGAAGCACTTCGGCATCGACATCGACGAGGCGCGCGCGAAGTTCACCAAGGTCGTGGAAAAGGAGCAGGTGCTCCGCCATCAGAAGGACGAGATCTACGGCTCGGTCTGCATGTTCCTCGACAAGGAGAAGCGCCGCTGCACGATCTACCATGCGCGTCCCGGCGTCTGCCACGAGTATCCCGACTGGTCGCGATGCGGCTATTACGAATTTCTGAAGTGGGAGCGCCGTCAACAGGATGATCCAGACTTCATCCCGCTCAAACGCGGCTGAGGTTGCTGAAATCGGCAACTCTGCCGGCAGCGTTATTTGCAGTATGCCGCACCGCCGTCTCGTCTTTCTCCTCCTCGTACTCGCCGCTCCGTTTCTCTTCGCGCAGGAATCTCTGCAGCACGTCGAAGAGAACGTTTCGGTCGGTTACGTGATGGTTCCGTTCACCGTGCTCGGCGGGCATGGTGCGCCGATCACCGACCTCGCATCCGCCGAGGTCGACCTGCTCGTCGACGGCGTGCCGGTGAAGAGCGACATGTTCGAGAAGTCGATGGACGCGCCGGTCTCGTTCACGATTCTCATCGACGGCTCCGGCTCGATGGCGCTCGCCGGCAAGATGGAAGCGGCACGCGCGGCGGTCGAGGCGCTGATCGCGCGGCGCAAGCAGGGAGACGATTTCTCGCTCTTCGTCTTCGACAACACCGAGGCGCATGAGCTCGTACCGTTCACGGACAATCCGCAGGCCGTGCTGACGGCGATGTACACGATCAAGCCGTGGGGAAAGACCGCGTTCTTCGACGCGGTCTCGACCATGCCGGAGCGAAGCCGCCTCGGGCGTAACGCGACACGCGCGATTATTTTGCTCAGCGATGGCATCGACAATGCTTCGCGGCTCACACGTGACCAACTCTCCAAAACGCTCGAAGGTCTCGCCATCCCGATCTACTCCCTTGGATTGCGAGAGGCGTCGGAGGCCAAACTGCTGAAAAGCCAGACGGCGGAAGCGTCGTCTGATATCGCATTGCTCGAGGATGTGGCGACTCAGACCGGAGGCCGTCTTTTCCTCGGCAATCGTCCGGAACAGCTCGGAAAAGCGGTCGATCGTATCGAAAATGATCTCCGCGCTCAGTACCTGATCGGCTTCACCCCGACCGGAAAAGGTGCTGTAAAGTACCGCCGCATTTCGCTGAAAGTCGCGGGGCGAGTGCAAGCGGTCCGCGTACGCGCGGGATATCGCGGGACCGAGCCCCCGGTTGTCACTAAAGCGAACGAAAGGAAGAGAAGTTGATGAGAATCGCAGCCAAAGTAACCCGTGGTTTAACGGTGGCCTTCGTGGTCGGCACGCTCGCAGCGTGCGCCACGAACAAGGAGGTCGATCGCAAGATCGCCGAGGCTACCGACAAGGCGATGGCGACGACGAACCAGAAGATCGAGTCGGTCGCGTCGCAGGTTGAGACGGTCCAGCAGCACCAGAAGGAGCAGGACGCTCAGATCGCCACCCTCAGCCAGGAAGCGAAGGATGCGCTCAAGCGCGCCGAAGACGCCGGCGTGATCGCCAAGGGCGCAGGCAAGGTCGTCTTCCAGCAGACGTTCTCCGATGACAAGGTGAAGTTCAAGAGCGGCAAGTACGACCTGAGCAAGGACGCCAAGACTTCCCTCGACGAGCTCGGCGGCAAGCTCAAAGACATGACCGGCACCGAGCATCAGTACTTCGTCGAGATCCAGGGCCACACCGACGACACCGGCGGCACCCGCTACAACGACGAGCTCGGCCAGCGCCGCGCCGACGAAGTGCGCCGCTATCTCTCCCGCCAGTACGGCGTTCCCCTGAACCGCATGTCGACGATCTCGTACGGCGACACGCTCCCGGTCGCGCCGAACAAGACGCGCGCGGGACGCAAGGAGAATCGCCGCGTGGTGGTGGTCGTCCTCGAGTAGTCCGCACTGCACATACAATCGAGCGCCATGCGAATTCGCGTGGCGCTCGCCTCCCTCCTCCTTCTCCTCACCACCTCCTCCTTCGCCCAATCCGCCGCGGATCTCGACGCGCGCCGCAAAGCGCTCTCCGACCTCGTCAACGAAGTGTGGGAGTGGCGGCTGGAGACGAGTCCGGAGCTCGCGTCGTTCGTCGGCGACAACCGCCACAACGACCGCTGGTCGGATGAATCGATGGCGGCGCTCGAGTCGCAGACGAAGAAGAGCCGCGAGTTTCTGAAGCGTGCGAACGCGATCTCCACGCGCGGCTTCGCCGAACAGGAAGCGCTGAACAAGACGGTGCTCGTGCGGCAGCTCGAGAACGGACTGGAGTCGTACCGGCTGAAGGATTACGAGATGCCGGTGAACCAACTGCAAGGCGCCCATCTGCAGGTGCCGCAGATGATCACCAGCCTGCCGTTCAAAACCGACAAGGACTACACCGACTGGATCGCCCGCATGCACGCGGTGCCGCAACTCTTCGACCAGATCACCGCCCGCATGCGCCTCGGCATGCGCGACCACCTTCATGCCGCCGCGCTTCCGCTGGAAAAAACCGCCGACCAGATCGACGGCATCGCGCAGCAGCAGCCGGAAGAGACGCCGTTCGTGAAATCACTGACGAAGATCCCGCCGGAGCTTCGCGCGCAACTCATCGCGGCGGTGCGCGGCGACGTCCTCCCTGCCTACGCGAAGTTCGGGAAATTCGTCCGCGACGAGTACGCGCCGCGCGGCCGCAAGGAAGAAGGGATCTGGGCGCTGCCGAACGGCAGAGAGCGTTACGCGATCGCGGTGAAGCGCACGACCACGACGAACCTCACACCCGACGAGATCCATCAGCTCGGCCTGCGCGAAGTGGCGCGCGACGAGGAAGAGATGACGGCGATCGCGAAGCGCCTCCGCTTCGACTCGCTCGCCGCACTGCGCGACTCGATCGACAAGAATCCCGAGCTGAAGGCGAAGTCGCGCGAGCAGATCCTCGACCTCTATCGCAAAGACATCGACGCGATGTACGAGAAACTGCCGATGCTCTTCGGCAACCTGCCGACGGCGAAGGTCGACATCCGCTCGGTCGAAGCATTCCGCGAGAAGAGCGCGCCGGGCGGGCAGTACCAGCGCGGCACGAAGGACGGCTCACGCACCGCGGCGGTGGTGATCAACACGTCGGAACCGGAGAAGCGATCACTGATCATGATCGAGGCGGTCGCGTACCACGAGGGTGTGCCGGGACATCACCTGCAGAACGCGATCGCGCAGCAACTCCCCGAGCTCGCGCCGTTCCGCCAGCAGGGCGGCGGCTTCACCGCATTCGGCGAAGGCTGGGCGCTCTACTCCGAGCGGTTGGGAAAGGAGGTCGGCTTCTACAGCGATCCGTACTCCGACTACGGCCGCCTGCAGAGCGACATCCTCCGCGCGATCCGGCTCGTGGTCGACACCGGCATCCATTCGAAGAAGTGGACGCGGCAGCAGGTGGTCGACTACTTCCACGCGCACTCATCGGCCGATGAGCCGACGGTGCAGATCGAGACCGACCGCTACATCGCCTGGCCTTCGCAGGCCGTGGCGTACAAGGTCGGGCAGCTCGAGATCCTGCGGCTGCGGGCGAAAGCGGAGAAGGAGCTCGGCGCGAAGTTCGACATCAGGCAGTTTCACGACGTCGTGATCGGCGCGGGCTCGATTCCGCTCGATGTGCTCGCGGCCCGGGTGGACGCGTGGATCAAATCTCGAACGTAGCCACGACCGGCGCGTGATCGCTCGTCCCCGTTTCGCGCAGCGACGGACACGCCGTTGCGCGCGACGCGAGTGATTGCGACGCGAGCACGTAATCGAGCCGCCAGCCGATGTTGCGCTGGCGGAGATTGCGCCACGGCGCCCACCAGGTGAAGTAGTCATCGGCGTTCGGATAGAGCATCCGTCCGACGTCCACCAGGCCCTGCGACAGCAGCGTCTCCAGCAGCTCGCGCTCCTCGGGACGCTGGCCGATGATGTTCGGCTTGCGCTCCTTCGGATGGACGTCCAGGTCGGTGCGCGCGATGTTCATGTCGCCGCAGAGCACGAGCTTCGTCCCATCCTTCTGCACGTCGGCGGCGTAGTCGATGAGCGAGCGGAGGAACGCGACCTTCGCCGCGTAGTCCTTGCCGCCGTTCGGGACGTAGACCGAGGCGAAAATCGTGTCGCCGACGCGCGCCTGCACCATGCGCGTCTCGTTGTCGAAATGCGGATGCGAGAACTCCGGCGCCGATTGCGCGCTCGCCAGCCGAATGTGCAGGCCGACGCCCGAATACGCCGCCGCGCCGTGCCAGTAGCACTTGTAACCATCGAGATCGCAGATCGTCGCCGGTATCTGCGCCGGCGACGCCTTCAACTCCTGCAGGCAGATCACATCGGGCTGTTCGCTCTCCACGAATGCGGCGAACTGCTCGTGCCGCGCGCGGATGCCGTTGACGTTCCAGGTGGCGACTTTCATGAGGTGCTTTTATCCCAGGTTTTGATCACTGCCACTTGAACACGCGCAGTGCGAGAGCGAAGCAGACCACGCCCCACGCCACCAGCACACCGACCGGCGCCGCGATGGCCATCCATCCGGCGCCGTCGTTCATCACCGCGCGCAGCGCGTCGTTGAGCGCCGTGAGCGGCAGCGCGCGGATGAACGGCTTCGCCGCGTCGGGGAAGCGCTCGTACGAGAAGAAGACGCCGGAGCAGATCCACATCGGCACCATCACCAGGTTCATCATCCCGCTCACCGCTTCGATCGTCGACGCGCGCGACGCAACGAGCAGTCCGATGCCGGAGAAGGCGAAGCCGCCGATGAGGCAGAGGATGGCGAACGTGATCAGCGAGCCGTGCACGCTGACGTGGAAGACGAGCCACGCGAACACGATGAGGAACGTCACCTCGCCGGTGAGAAAGATCAGCCGCGAGAAGAACTGCGCGAGCAGGTAATCGGACTTGCGCATCGGCGTCGCGATGAGGCGCTTGAGCAGCTTCTTCATCCGCGCGTTCACGATGCTGAAGCCGACGCCCCACATGCCGGTACCCATCAGGTTCATGCCGAGGAGTCCGGGGACGAGGAAGTCGATGTAGCGCGAGCCCTGCTCGCTGACGTGCTCTTCGCGCGCGGCAATCACGTCGCGTCGCCCCGCCGCGCGTTGCAGTGCGTCATCCGCTTCGACGCGCGCGGTGCGTGCGTCGGGACGCGTCGGGTCGAATCGAAACACAGGCTGCGCGTCGCCTTCGACGAGCAGCGAGATCTTGCCGGTGCGGAGCTGATCCTTCGCCGCGTCCGCGTCGAGCACGCGCGCGAGGAGCACGGGCGATTTCGACAGCGACGCGCTCCACTCCTTCGCGTGCGGACCGGAGACGCCGATCGGAATCCGATCGGGCGGTTTGGAGCGGAACGCGAATCCGAGGGCGAGCGTCAGCAGCAGCGGAAACGCGAAGACCCAGAACACCGCCTCGGGCTCGCGGAGGAACTCGCGGACGCGCGCGTTGGTCAGCTCGACGAGCGGCGGCATGGGACGGTGCGCGGCAGAATC
>Ga0193696_1000054_pt1 | contig 50678 bp, 61 predicted proteins | sample L3m1metaG_FD_145074 | JGI IMG/M metagenome (GOLD analysis project Ga0193696, IMG submission 145074) | Soil microbial communities from a riparian zone of the East river system, Colorado, United States - L3m1 | ecosystem: Environmental > Terrestrial > Soil > Riparian zone | place: USA: East River... | reverse complement strand
CGATCTGTCCGCGCGCATCGACGACCTGCATCCCGAAGCCGGCGGCCTCGATCACTCCCTCGAGGCGTTGGCGCTCGATCGTCGCGCTGACGGCGCTGTCGCGCAGCTCCGCCTCGCTCTCGCGCAGGGCGGTCCATGACCATCGTCGTGAAGTACGACGTCAGGAACATCACGGCGAGCACCGAGGCCAGCCGCGCCAGGACGACGACGGGATCGTGCAGCAGCTCGACGGCGATGAGGAACGTGAGCGCCGCGGCGATCATCAGCGTCACCGCGAGCGCCTTCGTTTTCGGCAGGAGGATCGCGGCGATGAAGACGCCGAAGAGGTAGACGACCGACATCGGATTGCGGAAGCCGCCCGACGCGTGGAGCAGGCCGGTGACGACGACCGTGTCGATCATCATCTGCGTCATGATCTGGCGGTCGAAGTGCTCGCTCCGGCCGGTGACGCGGGCGAAGAAGAGATTGGCCGCCGCCATGACGCCGGTCCAGACGAGGAGCGCGGGAAGCTGATCGACCGGCACGATCCGCATCACCGGCACGGTGATGACGATGAGCGCGAGGCTGAACGCGGCCGCGATCCAGCGCATCTGCACCAGCCAGCGCAACTGCTCGATGCGCCCGTCATGCACCGGATAGCGGACGAGATTCCAGCCGATGAAGATCGTCAGCAGGATCGCGCCGAAGATCCCGCTCAGGCCGTGCACCAGCTCGCGCGCCTCGCCGGAGAGCAGGGTGACGAAGACCGTGCGATCGAGCAGCTCGTAGCCGCTGAAGAAGGCCACCAGCAGCGCCGCGGATAGCAGCAGCAGAATCGCCAGCGTCGGTGGACGCGCGTCGGTTGTCACCGTGTAGCAATGTAGGGAGGGAGTGTCACGCGGGGCGATGCGCGCGGATACAGGGGGAGGTGAGGGGGATCACAACCAATTTTCAACGCGCAGTCCGCGCACGCGCGCGAAGTGCCTCTCGTTGTTCGTGACGAGTACGGCCTTCGAGCTGACGGCGTGCGCGGCGATGAGGATGTCGAGCTCACCGATCGGCATTCCGCGCGCCGCGAGGTCGGCGCCGATCCTGCCGAATTCCAGCGCCGCTGCCTCGTCGAAGGCAACGACGACGATGTTCGCGGTGAAGGCGTCGATCAGCCCGTGCAACTTCGCTGATTTCTTTCGACTCGCGCCAAACCGCAGCTCGGCGATCGTGATGGAACTGATGCAGAGCTCCGACGGCCGCCTCCGAACGATGTTGGCCGCGACCTGGCCCTGCCCGCGCAGCGCGTAACTGACGCTGTCCGTATCGAGCATGAACAGAGAGCTCAACCGGTCCGGTCCTTTTTCATGGTGATCGGGATTGAGCGGGGCCGCTCGATCTCTTCGTGCCACGCGCCGAGCGCAGCGAGGAAGTCCTCGCTCCACTCGTCGGCCGGTTCGAGGATGACGCGTTTTCCGACGCGCCGGACGATTACTTCACTCTGATCGTCCGGGAAGCGGCACGACTTCGGGAGGCGAACGGCCTGGCTGCCGCCGTTTTGGAAAAGCTTCGCTCGAGCCATGTAGAGAAAGTATAGACGTTTGTATCGATAAGGGCACTGCCTTCTCTCGCGGCAGCGAGCTGCCGCACTCCTGGCGGGCAGGAGCCTACGCGGGAAAGAATGTCAGGCGCGTTGCGCCGCTCGACGCCACAATCGGCGAAGGCGTCAACCGGTCGTGCCGAAGGCGGAGCGATCAACGCTACCGGCCGTGCCGGCTATCGCGGCACGCCGATGTCGGCCACTTGCGCGTTCGCGATCTTCCGCAGCTCCTCGGGGGCGAGCTTGATCTTGCTGGAACGGTTGCCGCCGCCGAGGATCGCGTAATCGAGCGACATGATCCGCTCGTCGATGTAGACCGGCCAGTCGGTGGGTAGCGCCAGCAGTGTCACGCCGCCGATCATCTGGTCCGTCAGCTCCGCCGTTTCTTCCGACGCGGCGAACGACAGCTTCTTCGTGCCGACGATTGCGCTCACCTTCTTGTTCACGTCGAGCTTCGACGTCGCGTTCACCAGGCAGGCGACGTAGCGGCGCGGCTCGGTCTTGATCACGACGATGATCGTGTTGCAGGCGTTCTGCGGCGGGATGTTGTAGTGCGCGCAGAACTCCGCCGTGTCGGCGAGCAGTGGATCGCAGGAGAGGACTTCGTACGTCATCCCCTGCGCGTCGAGTGCGGTTTTGATTTTGTGATCGAGCATCAGACGTTCACCCTCGTCATGTCCGGATAACGGTCGCCCACCGCGGTGCCGACCTCGTGGTCGATCCGCGCGAGCTCATCGGCCGACAGCGTGATGTTCACCGCGGCAACATTCTCCTCCAGATGCGGGATGCGGCGGCTGCCGGGAATCGGCACGATGTCGTTGCCGCGCGAAAGAATCCACGCGATCGCGAGCTGCGCCGGCGTCACCCCTTTCTCCCGCGCGAGCTGCTCGATGCGCGTCACGAGATCGAGGTTCTTCTGAAAGTTGTCGCCCTTGAAGCGTGGCGAGTTGCGGCGGTAGTCGTCGGGCTCGAGGTCTTCGATCGACTTGATGCGGCCGGAGAGGAAGCCGCGGCCGATCGGACTGTAGGCGACGAAGCCGATGCCGAGCTCGCGCACGGTCGGCAGGATCTCGTCCTCCGGCTCGCGGCTCCAGAGCGAGTACTCGGTCTGCAGCGCCGTGATCGGATGGACGGCATGCGCGCGCCGGATCGTCTTCGGCGCGGCCTCGGACAATCCGATGCAGCGCACTTTTCCGGCGCGCACGAGATCGCCCATCGCGCCGGCCGTCTCCTCGATCGGCGTCTTCACGTCGACGCGATGCTGGTAGTAGAGATCGATGTGATCGACGCCGAGCCGCAGCAGCGACGCGTCGCATGCCGCGCAGACGTAGTCGGGGCGTCCGTTGACGCCGATCCACGAGCCGTCGGGATTGCGCTCGTTGCCGAACTTCGTCGCCACGACGACCGAATCGCGGCGTCCGCGGATCGCGCGTCCGATGAGCTTCTCGTTCGTGAACGGGCCGTACATGTCGGCCGTGTCGAGGAAGTTCACGCCGAGGTCGAGCGCGCGATGGATCGTGTCGATCGACTGCGCGTCATCGTGCGCGCCATAGAACTCCGACATCCCCATGCAGCCGAGGCCGATCGCTGAGACGGTGAGGGGGCCGAGCGTGCGCGTGTGCATCGAGACGCATTCTCTCTCAACAGGGCCGGCGCGACGATTGCGATGAGGAGGCTCCGCCCCCTCTGGCTCACATCCCTCACATTCCATCCGGAAACCAGACGAATGTTCCGTTCGCGTAGACGACGTCGTCGCTGAATTTCGTGATCTGCCTGCTGGCGTAGATCGTGGCGTCGGCGCGCCCGTCGCTGCCGAAGGAGCGGATCAAATAGCCTTGCGCCTGCCCGTTTTTGTCGAAGTCGCCGATGCTGAAATCGAACGGGTTGCCCCACCCATCCAGAACGGGCACCTCGCGGATGTACGTCGGCACGAGCGCCTTCTTCAGATCGTTCGCGTGCACCCGGCCATGGATTCCGTCGATGGAGTAGGAGCCCGACACCTCGGCGCGCGCTTCCAGGGCCGTGGCCAGGTCCCGCATGTACGCCATCGTTCGCTTCTGGCGGGAGCGATTCCTTGCGAGGATCAAGTTGGGAATGGCGAACGAGGCCGCGAGTCCCAGCATCAGCAGAACACTGACGATTTTTACGATGCGTCCCATACGTCGAATTGGACGCCTCGTTGAGAACGAAGGTATTGCCTTACGTAGCGCGCCGCTTCGGCAACGGCACTTCGACGGTGAACTGCGCGGCGCTCGTGGAGCATGGGGTGTGCGCCTCGACCCACACCCGTGTCGTGCCGTAATGCTCCGGCTTGAAGACGATCGCGGGTCCCGACAGATAAAGCGGCTGCGAATGGTCGCCGATCTCGCCGAGGTACCAGGTGAACATCGTGCGGCTCGCGATCTCGGATACGACCGCCAGCGGCACCGGGTCGCCCATCCGAGCGCGCAGCTCCTGCGCCGCGGAGCGAACCGGCGGCTCATCGCCACATACGACGTTGATCACGACCCAGTTGGTTCCGCCCAGCAGGCCGGTCGGGCCCTCCTGGCGAATCGAAGCGGTCCCGGGACCGACGGCGACGATCTCGACGTCTTGCTGAGCGGAGCTGTCCATTCGCACATGTGCCGTCGCAATGTTCGGGCTGTCGCTGCGGAACGACCAATGAACACCGCCCCCGTAGTCGACCAGACCGCTCCACATCGCCTTGACCTGGACGGTGGTGGTTTCACCGACGGTCATCCGGACGACCGAGGGGCTCCATGACGGCCACCACGACGCCGAGAGCGGGGCACAAACGAGAAGAGTGGCGAGCGCAAGTGAGGTGGCGCGCATGCTGTTGATACGGTGGTGAGCCGCGAACCGTCTGTCGATTTTTCCGTGATGCTTTCGTGAAACTCCTCACGTAGAGTCATCGCCATGCCGCGACGCATCCTGGTCGTCGAAGACGACGTCGACATCGCGAATCTAGTGGAGATGCACCTCAAAGACCTCGGCGCCGAGGTCACGCTCGCGCATGACGGCAACGTCGCGCTCGAGCTGGCGACGAAGCGGCCGTTCGACCTCATCATCCTCGACCTGATGCTCCCCGGCATCGACGGGCTGGAGATCTGCCGCCGCCTCCGCTCGCGCACCAACTACACGCCGATCCTGATGCTCACGGCGCGCTCGGCGGACGTCGACCGCATCGTCGGACTGGAGCTCGGCGCCGACGACTACCTGACCAAGCCGTTCAACGTCCGCGAGCTGATCGCGCGGGTGAAGGCACTGCTGCGGCGCGTCGATGCGCTGACCAAACCGGACGGCGACGCGCCGTCGGCGCTACTCGAGTTCGGCGATCTGGTCATCGACGTCGACAAGCGGAAGGTCACGCTGCGCGGCGAAGAGGTCGAGCTGACGGCGAAGGAGTTCGATCTCCTGCTGCAGTTCGCACGCAATCCGGGACGCGTGTATACCCGCGCGCAACTGCTCGATCTCGTCTGGGGCTACGGCCACGACGGCTACGAGCACACGGTCAACTCGCACATCAACCGGCTGCGCTCGAAGATCGAGTCGGATCAATCGAAGCCGTCGTGGATCCTCACGGTGTGGGGCGTGGGCTACAAATTCACGGACGCGTATGCGTAAGTCGCTTTATGCCAAGCTCGCCCTCGCGCTCCTCGGCATCTTCCTCGTCGCCGCGGTGATGAACGTCGCGCTGACGATCTACACCTCGCGCCTCTACGACGAAGAAGCGACGCAGAAACTGAATCGCGGACTGGCCGCGACCATCGCGCGCGAGCGGCCGGTGATCCATCACGGCACGATCGACTGGAAGGTCCTGGACAATGTCTTCGACGCGCTGATGGCGGTCAATCCGTCGATCGAGATCTACCTCCTCGACGCGAACGGCCGGATCATGGCCTTCTCCGCGCCGCCGGGAAAGGTGAAGCGGAAGACGGTCTCGCTCGCGCCGATCCAGGCGTTTCTGTCGGGACAGCGGATGCCGATCCGCGGCGACGATCCGCGCGATCTCGATCGCCGCAAGATCTTCTCCGTGGCTCGCGTCGATGACGGCTACCTCTACGTGATCCTCGGCGGCGAGCAGCATGAATCGGCGATGTCGCACATCCGCGCGAGCTGGATCCTGCAGCAGAGCATGATCCTCGCGGTGGCCGCGCTCCTCTTCGCGCTCGTCGCCGGACTGGTGCTCTTCGGCGCGATGACTCGACGGCTGCGCAATCTCGCCCGCGCGGTGGAATCGAACGCGGAGGTGATGAAGCTGCCGGTGAATGGGTCAGGGGATGAGGTCGACCGTCTCGCGCATGCGTTCGAGCGACAGGTGCAGATGCTGAAGGAAGTCGATCTGCATCGGCGCGAGCTGATCGCAAATGTCTCGCACGATCTCCGCACGCCGCTCGCGTCGCTGCAGGGCTACATCGAGACGCTGTTATTGAAGGAAGGGCAGCTCTCGGCCGATGAGCAGCGCCGCTTCCTGGAGATCGCGAACAAGCACAGCCTGCGTCTGGGCAGACTGATCGACGAGCTGTTCGAGCTGGCGAAGCTCGACGCGAAGGTCACGCCGCTGCACGTCGAACCGTTCTCGATGGCGGAGCTGGTGCAGGACGTAGTTCAGAAGTTCCAGTTGCGCGGGGAGCAGGGGGGCGTGAAGGTCGGCGCGCAGTTCGATCCCGCGCTGCCGCTGGTGATGGGCGACATCGCGCTGATGGAGCGCGTGCTGGAGAACCTGATCGAGAACGCGATCCGCTACACGCCCGCGGGCGGGAACGTGACGGTGTCGCTGATGCCGCAGGACGGGAAGCTCGCCGTGCGGGTGAGCGACACCGGTGTCGGCATCGCCGAGGAGAGTTTGCCGTTCATCTTCGACAGGTTCTGGCGAGGAGAGGAGTCGACTCCCCGCGGCGGCGCAGGCCTCGGGCTGGCGATCGCGAAGCGGATTCTCGAATTACACGGCGCCGTGCTCGTCGCGCAAAGCCAGAAGAACGCGGGGACGACGTTCAGTTTCGCCGTGTGAGGTGAAGGGCGGCGGCGAGGATCGGCTTGGCCCACTCGGGGGTGGATGGGAGGTCGGGAGCCGCGATCGCTCCGGCGCTCCAATGCAGCAGCAAACGCATTGGCGCGCGCTCAGCGCTGTTGTCGAACACGCGCAGCTCGCGAAGTCGCGGCAAGAGGAGAATCAGATTGCGGCGCGAGGCGTCCCATCGTTCGCGAATCTTCTCTTCAGGGATGTCATGGCCACCGCTCGCGACACGCGCACGAACGCGCGCCATGTGCTGCTCGACGCTGGCGAGACCGATGAACCAGGCCCGCACCTCGAATTGTTCTTCGGCCGCTTGCCGGAGTAGCACCGGGAGCGTGTTGCCGCCGAGCGTGGTCTCGAAGGCGAAGTCCTTACGTTCGCGGATCGCTTGTTCGAGACGCCCCTTGCCTTCATTCCATGCGCGGGCGTTCGCCTCTTCCAACGAGCAGCCGGTTTCAGCGCTGATCGCGGCGGCCGCTTCGTCGGGATTGAAGTAGTTCATCCCGCCCTCGCGAATGCGCGTGCCGACGACGGAGCTCTTCCCGGCTCCGTTCACTCCGGCCAGTACGTAGATGCGCGGCGTCACTTCTTGAAGATCTCATCCCAGGCGGCGTGCGCCCCCGGCTCCTTCAGCACCGCCATCTGCCGATCCCACTCCTCGCGAAGCCGCTGCAAAGGGTCATTCGCACGTGCAGCCGCTTGCAGTTTCGCGTACCTCTCCACCGACAGCACGACGGCTTCCGGGCGGTTGTAGTTCGTCACGATCACGACGTGTTTCTGCGCTTCCTGCACAATCGCACGCCAGTTCGCCTTGACCTCCGATGCCTGCCGCGTCCCGTGCGCACCGGCGATCGCTTCCAGCTCACTCAAAGTCAGATTGCTCATATTCGACAGTATCTTACGGCGATAGTTCCCATCTTGTCCATCTTGGGAACCTTAAAGTGTCTTCAAACCTTTTCCAAGCATCACATTGCCCTGTGATGTACCATCCTTCCATCCACCAATAACTGAAACGACCCATTCTGTCCCCGTGACAGAAAAGTGAGAAGTTGATGAGTCCGACGTGATTTTCAAAGCGTAATTTTTGGCTGAAAGGAGGGAGCAATCCCAATGAACTCGAAAGATCTCGCCCGTTATCTCGTCCTCGGAGGTGTCGTCGCCGGTCTCTCCGCCGGTACCCAGCTGCGCGCCCAGTCCATCTCGCTCAGCGACCTGAGCACCAACGCCAGGCAGATGGCCACGGACAAGGCCACCGCCGACAAGCATGCCTGTAAAGGCCAGAACGCATGTAAGGGCCACGGCAACTGCAAGAGCGGCGACAAAGGCTGCGCCGGCAAGAACAGCTGCAAAGGCATGGGCGGCTGCGCCTCGGCCGAATTGCAACACGACTGCGCCGGCAAGAACGCCTGCAAAGGCCAGGGTCCCGATGGCAAGAACGAGTGCAAAGGCAAAGGTGCCTGCGCCGTTCCGCCCGCTCCGCCGGCCGCACCGGCCCCGACTCAGACCTAACGAGCACACCGTCTGTTGCTGGTTGCCGGCGGAAACCGGCAACCAGCAGCCGGCATCCAACAGCAAGAGCTCCACATGACTGACTTCCCCTACCTCGGCATCGGCCTCGGACTTCGCACGGTCCACTTCTCACACATCCTCGGTCAGGAGCCGAAGATCGACTGGTTCGAGGCCCTTTCCGAAAATCACATGGACAGCGGCGGCCGTCCCGCGTTCGTGCTCGACAAGATCGCCGAGCGCTATCCGGTCGTGCTGCACGGCGTCTCGATGTCGATCGGCGGAACCGATCCGATTGATTTCGACTATCTGGCCAAACTGAAGAAGCTCGCCCGCCGCGTCAACGCGCGCTGGATCTCCGATCACCTCTGCTGGACCGGCGTCATGGGGAAGAACACGCATGACCTCCTGCCGGTGCCGACGAACGAGCGCGCCCTGGAGCACATCACGGAGCGCGTGCGCATCGTCAGCGATTACCTCGAGCAGCCGCTCGTCCTGGAGAACCCCTCGACCTACGTCGCGTTCCACGAATCGACGATGACGGAGTGGGACTTCCTCGCGCAGCTCACCGAGCTTTCCGGCTGCCGCCTGCTGCTCGACGTCAACAACATCTACGTCAGCGCGTTCAATCACGGCTTCGATCCGAAGACGTACATCGACGGCATCCCCGGCGATCGCGTCGTGCAGATCCATCTCGCGGGGCACACGAGGTACGACACCTACATCATCGACACGCACACCGGACACGTCATCGACGAGGTCTGGTCGCTCTACGACTACACGATCCGCCGCTTCGGCGAGATCTCGACGATGGTGGAGTGGGACCAGGACATCCCTGACTTCGACACCGTGCACGCCGAGGCGATGAAGGCATCCGAGGTTCTGGAGGCCGCCTGTGCGTGAGCTCCATGAGTGGATGTACGCCTCGATCGTCTCGCCGCAGTGGCCCGACGACACCTCGCGCCTCGTCGATCCGTCACGGCTGACGATCTATCGCGACATGTATCCGATCCGGATGCACGACGCGATGGCGGTCGACTATCCGGCGCTGGCGAAGTTCCTCGGCGAGGAGAAGTTCCACGAGCTCGTCGATCGATACACCGAACATCACCCATCGCAGAGCTACACGCTGAACCGGCTCGGCGACTCGTTTCCTGACTTCCTGAAGGACGACCCGTTCCTGCGCGATCTCGCGCGCCTCGAGCTGGCGATGACCGAGGTTTTCGACGCGGAGGAGACGCCCGAGCTCGATCCGAATGTGTTCGGATCGATCGGTCCCGACTCGCGCCTGAAGACCATCGCGGCATTCCAACTGCACGCGTTCGACTATCCGGTGAACGACTTCTTCCAGTCGTTCCGCGACGGCGAAGAGCTCGTCGAGCCGGAGCGGCGGAAGAGCTGGGTCGCATTTCATCGCCGCGATTACGGCGTCTTCCGCCTGGCACTGGAGGAGAGGGCGTACGACTTCCTCTCCGCGTTGTGCGACGGCGCGACGATCGTGGAAGCGATCGACGGCACGGGAGCGACGCAGGACGAGTTGTTCGGATGGTTCCGCGACTGGAGTGCGGCGGGGATCTTCGGAGGAATCGAGTGAATCGGCTGCAACGCATCTACGACTTCATCACCGCGAAAGTTCTCGATCGTCTGCGCGATCCGTTTCTCCTCGTCATTCGCCTGATCATCGGCTATCAGTTCTTCATCACCGGCCAGGGCAAATTCGAGAAGATCGACAACGTAGTCAACTTCTTTACTACCCTCGGCTTGCCGATGCCGGAATTCACGGCGCGCTTCGTCGCGGGCGTGGAGATGATCGGCGGCGCGCTGCTGATCCTCGGGCTCTTCTCGCGACTGACCGCGCTGGTGTTGTCGATCAACATGTTCGTCGCGTACGTCACGGCCAGCCCCGAAGGACTGAAGAGCTTCGACGCGTTCGTCGCCGATGCCGCCTTCCCGTTCTTCTTCGTCTCGCTGATCGTGCTGCTGTTCGGACCAGGCGTCTTCTCCGTCGACTGGCTGTTGCGCCGCAAGTTCTTCAAGCTCCCGCGACTCGCCGTCGCGTCGCTGATGCTGCTGGCGTTGCCGATGAGCGCCGCGACGCCGCCGCGCGCGATCGCCACGTTTGCGGCGGGATGCTTCTGGTGCTCCGAGGCGGCCTTCGATCACGTGCCGGGCGTCGTGAACGTCGTCTCCGGCTACACCGGCGGCACGAAGCAGAACCCGTCGTACGAGGAAGTGGGGGAGGGCGGCACGGGACATCGCGAGTCGGTGCAGGTGACGTACGACCCGACGAAGGTTTCGTACGAGCGGCTCGTCGACATCTTCTGGCTGAACGTCGATCCGTTCGATCCGTACGGACAGTTCTGCGACAAAGGCGAGCAGTACAAAGGCGCGATCTACTACCACGACGAAGTGCAGCGCCGCGCCGCGATCGCATCGTTCAACGCCGTGCAGAAGCGCTTCCCGAAGCAGCGCGTGGTGACCGACATCCTCCCCGCGAGCCGCTTCTGGCCCGCCGAGGATTACCACCAGGACTACCACACGAAAAATCCGATCCGGTACAAGTACTACCGGCACGGATGCGGGCGCGACGCGCGGCTGGATGAGATCTGGGGAAAGTCGAAGCGATAGGTTTGATCGACACGCGACTCCAACTCCACTGGGCCGCGCAGGCGGCGGCGGGCGTCGGACGCACGGTGCTGCCGAAGCAGGCCGACGACTCGCACACGAACTTCCGCTGGCGCGAGGGATCTCTGATGCAGGGCGACGATCGCTCCGGCATTCGCATCCGCGATCTCACGCTCCTCTTCGGCGACGACGAATATCCGCTGACCGGACGCACCCTCGACGACGCGTTCCGCTTCTTCGAGGAGCGTGTCGGACAAACACTCGCGCGTCCGGGCGAAGCGGCGCCGCCCGATCATCCCGTCGCGCATGGCGCGGTGTTCGTGCCGGCCGCCGACGAGCTCAAAGCCCTGTCGGCGTTATACGCACGCGCAAACGACGAGCTGCAGCGCGTGCAGGAAAGCCCGGTCCGCTGCTGGCCGCACCACTTGGACATCGCGACGCTGATCGCCCTCGGCGGCGGCCGCACGATCGGCGTCGGACTCAGTCCCGGCGACACGCAATATCCCGCGCCGTACTGGTATGTGAACACCTGGCCCGAGCCGGACGAACACACCATGACACCGCTGCCCGGCGGTTTCTGGAACACGCAGGGCTGGTACGGCGCGGTGCTGCCCGCGCTGTCGAACGCGAAAGTGGCGGAGTTCATCGACGCCGCAATCAGCGGTTTACGTCGATGACGATCCGTCCCCGTACCCGCCCGCCCAGCACGTCCTCGCTCAGCTCCTGAATCCGCGTGAGCGGCTCGGTGCGGCAGATCGTCGCCAGCTTCGCGCGGTCGGCCTCGGAGGCGAGTCGCGACCACGCCTCCTTCCGCTTCTCCTTCGACGTGTGGATCGAGCTCACGCCGAGGAGCGCGACGTTGCGGAGGATGAGCGGCCACACAGTCGTGTTCAGCTCGTGACCGCCCGCCATGCCGCAGCACGCGATCGCGCCTTCGTACGCGGTCTGCGCGAAGAGCATGGCGAGCGAATCGCCGCCGACGGTGTCGATGCCGCCGGCCCAGCGCTCCGACTCGAGCGGCGCGGGCTTCCTCGCCAACTCGTCGCGCGGAACGATCGACGTCGCGCCGAGGCCGCGGAGGTAGGCCTCGAGCTCGGGGCGTCCCGTCGATGCGGCGACACGATGTCCGCGATGTGCGAGCAGCATCACCGCGATCGAGCCGACGCCGCCGGCCGCGCCGGTCACGACCAGCTCGCGCTCCGACGGCACAAGGCCGTACGCGTCGAGCGCCATCACGCAGAGCATCGCCGTGAAGCCCGCGGTGCCGATCTGCATCGACTCCTCGAACGAGAGCGTCGCGGGCAACGGGACAAGCGTCTTCGCCAGCACGCGCTGGCGTTGCGCGTAGCCGCCCCATTCCGTTTCACCGAGCCCTTGCGCGACTCCGACCACGCGATCGCCCGGCTTGAATTCATCGGTCGTCGATTCCACGACCGTGCCGGCGAGATCGATGCCGATGACCATCGGGAACTTGCGGATGATCTTCCCGCGCGCCGTCACTGCGAGGGCGTCTTTGTAGTTGAGCGAGGAGTAGGCGATGTCGACGGTGACTTCGCCCGGCGGCAGCTCGTCGAGCTCCTCGAGCGCGACGCTGTAGCTCTTTTCCTGTTTGCGCGCGATGAGAGCTTTCACTTGCGCACCGTCTTTGCGAGGTAGTCCTTGATGTGCTGATGGATCGCCGGATCGCTCCACACCTTCAGCGCGGCCGTATCGTCCGCCTGCATTCCGCGCAACACACGCTTGGTCAGGCGGAACGACTGGCGCGGAATCGCGGCGAGCTGCGACGCGATCGCATGCGCGCGATCGAGCAGCGAGGCGGGATCGACGACTTCATCGATCATCCGCGCGTCGAGTGCCTCGTGCGGCAGCAGCGTCTTTCCTGTGATCACCAGCGGTGCGACGTTCGGCACCGCGAACTGCATTACCTTCAGCGCGACCTCGGGGAACGGCACGCCGACGAGCAGCTCCGGGACGCCGATGCGGCCGTTGCCGTCGGCCATCAGCCGGTAGTCGCAGGCGCAGACGAGGATGCATCCGCCGGCGATGGCGTGTCCGTTCGCCGCGGCGACGACCGGCAGCGGCATGTCGAACAGCTTCTGCAGCGCATCGCGCAACAGCGGGAAGAAGCGCTCGACGTACGGCGCCCCTTCATTGGTCAGTCGAAAGAGATCGACGCCGGCGCAGAAGATCGAGCCCGTTCCGGTGAGCACGATGGCGCGCGCGTCCATCGCGCCGTCGAGCGCGCCCGTCAGCGCCTCCAGCAACTCCACATCCATCGCGCTCGCTTTTCCATGCGCGAGCCGCAGCGTGACGATTCCTTCGCGTTCTTCGCGTTCGATCAATTCCGTCCTCCTACGATCAACACTCTGCTTCCGGGATGCGCATCGAACGTCCGCTGCGCGTTCCGCATCCGCTCCTCGGCACGCTTGAGCACCGCGACGAAGCGCGGATTTGCGCGCAGTGGATCGAGCCACGGATCGTGCGCGAAGATCGGATAACAGAAGAATCCGTCGCTCACCGCGCCGTCGAGCACTTCCAGCGCGTCCTCGGGATGATGAATCCGCACCAGGCCGCGGGCGATGTAGAAGCGTCCCTCGGGGTCGGGGAAGTTTTGGAGCTCATCGAACCCGAGGAACGCCCGCTCGTCCGCGCGCAGGAACCATTCGAATCCCTGAAGGATGCGAAACGCTTCGCTTCCCGGTAACGCGCCGTTCTTCACGAGGCGTTTCCGGCGATCGTCGAACATCGCCAGCGCATCGTCGTAACGTCCCATCGATTCGAGCACCAGCGCCTCGTCGGCGCCGAAGTCGCGATCGCGATCGACCGTGGCCAGCGCTTCGTCGTAGCGGCCCATCATCCAGTAGGTGTGCGATGCGCTGGTCGAGATGTGCGGATCGAGCTGGCGCGCCTGTTCGTGCGCGGCGGCCGAGGCCTCGAGCAGACCGCAATACCGCAGCGCCATGACGAGGCCGGAGAAGACCGCGGGATCGTTCGAGCCGCGCTGCACGCGATCGAGGAGCCGCATCATCGCCGCCTCGGCGCGTCCGAGCGCCACTTCGATCTGCGCGTATGCGAGATGTCCGATCGGCAGCTCCGGATTCAAATCCAGCGCGCGGCGCGCGGCCGACTCCGCGAGGTTGTACTCCGTCTTCGTGTCGCTGCCGTACTTGCCGAGGAGGAGGTGGATGCGCGCGATGCGCGCCCACGCCGGCGCGTAACGCGGATCTTCGTCGAGCGCCCGCTTGTACAGATCCTGCGCGACGCGCCAGCCCTCAGGCGACTCGCCCTGTTGCGCGGCGCGGAGGTAGAACTCGTGCGCGCGCGGCGTCGCCGGCACGTCGCCGCGCACGAGACGCGCCTCGCGTTCGGTCAACGGCAATTCGAGCGACGAGACGATGCGCTGTGTCAGCGTGTCCTGCAATTCGAAGATGTCGGACATCGTCGCCTGCGACGAGAGCGACCAGAGCACCGTGCCGCCCGGGACTTCGATGAGCTGCGACGTCATGCGGATCTGTTCGCCCGATCGCAGCAGCGTTCCGATCAACGCGACGTCGACGTCCGCTTCCGAAGCGAGCTTGCGCAGGTCGGTGAGGTCGATGCGCGCCGCGGTCATCGGCGAGCGGACGATCAGCGATCCGACGCTCGCGAGCGAGGTCGTGATCGCCTCGGGAATCGCATGCGCGAGGAAGTCGATCTCCGCATCGGGACGCAGCATTCGCAGCGGAAGAACGATCAGTCGCGTGACCTGATGCGCCACGATCGGCGAGCCGGCGTCGGAGATCATCATCACTTCGCGCAGGTCGGTGGCCATCGCGCCGGCCGATTGATAGCGATCCTCGGGACGCTTCGACATCGCGCGATGGACGATGCGATTGAGCGCGGCGATCGCCGCCGAGCCGGCGAGGTTCGGCGCGGCCTCGTAGCAGATCGCGTGATAGAGCTTCATCGCGTTCTCGTCGGTGAACGGCGCGTGGCCGGTGAGCATCTCGAAGAGGATCGCGCCGACGGCGAAGAGGTCGGTGCGGCCGTCGACTGGTGCGCCGAGGAGCTGCTCGGGCGCCATGTAGCGCGGCGTGCCGACGATCATCCCGGAGAGCGTGAGCGGCGTTTTTTCGCCCTGTCGCAGCGTGGTGTCGTTCGGCTCGAGGATCGACGGCTGCAGCTCGCGCGCGAGTCCGAAGTCGAGGAGTTTCACGCCCGATGCGGTGATGAAGACGTTCGACGGTTTGAGATCGCGATGGATGAAGCCGCGCGCGTGCAATGCGTCGAGCGCGGTGAGGATCGCGAGCGTGATCTGCACCGCGTCGTTGAGCGGCAGCGCGCCGCGCTTCACCTGCTCCGCGAGCGGCTCGCCGTCGAGCAGCTCCATGACCAGGAAGGGACGGCCCGATTCGTCGCCGATGTCGAAGAGCTGACAGACGTTCGGATGGCTCAGGCTCGCCGCCGCGCGCGCCTCGCGGAAGAAGCGCTCGCGCGCCGAGGAGTCGCCCGTGTCGCGGATGGTTTTGATGGCGACGGCGCGATGAAGACGCTCGTCCTCGGCCGCGTAAACGACGCCCATGCCGCCTTCGCCGAGCTTGCGAAGAATACGGTAGGGGCCGATTCGCTCGTCCATGCGAAGGGATGATAGAGGAGGACTACACTGAATCGTCCAAGCCGGTTCTGCGAGGCATCCCGACATGCGGTGTGGCGTCAGCCTGGTGGCAGCATTCATAGCGCTCTGCGTCTGTCAGCCGGCGCTCGCCGCGGGTGACACTCGTTTCAGTCCTCCGCTGACGATTCACGTCATCGACAACGAGTGGGGACACGGCGTGATCATCCAGATGCCGGGCGGCACGATCGTGGTTGACGGCGGCTACAAGCCGAGCGTCGCGGAGTACATGGCGAAAAGCGGCATCGAGCCTCGGCCGATCGATCTGCTGATCGTCGCCGATTCGTACGCTTCCGCCTGGAAAGGCGTGGACCAGCTCATGAAACGCTTTACGGTTCGCGAGCTGTGGGAGCCCGGTTATCGCGAAGGCGCGAAGCTCCCGAGCTCGGGATACGGAAAGTTCGTCGATGCGATCACGAAGGCGGGTACGGCTGGGCAGGTGACGCTCCGGCGCCCACTCGAGCGTTACCACGCACCGAGCGGCGTCCCGTTCACGCTTCCCTGGATGCGCGACGCGACGATCACGCTTCTCAACTCGAACATGTCGGCGACCGGCTCGCCGCTTCGCAATCACGACGCGACGATCGTTTTCAAAATCGTCGTCGGCGGGACGTCTGTTCTCTATTGCGGAGACAGCCGCGGCAAAACGGGCGGGAAGCCCGCCACGGTGACGCCGATGTACGTCGAAGGATCGCTGCTGGCGATGGAACGGCGTCAGCCGGGCTTGCTGAAGTCGGATGTGCTGCTCGCGCCGTATCACGGCAGCGAGTCTTCCAGCACGGACGCATTCATCAGGGCGGTCGATCCCGACATCGTCGTCTTTTCCGGATCGCCGCGCTTCGGCCTGCCGGCGCCGAGCGTCGTGCGGCGATATGACGACGGCCGGCGCCGCGTCTACTTCACGACGTTGCACTCCGAGGTCGATCAGGACCATGTCGTCTGCTCGAATCGCGACGACGAAGATGACGTCATCCCGTTCCGCTGCTCGTACAAGACGTACACGGACGAGGGCATGATGTGGTGCGGGCGCGACGCCGCCAACGTTCCGCTCTGCGAGAACGACGTCGAATACGTCCTCTCCGAAAAGTCGCGTCGAGACGTCGCGGATATCGAAGCGCTGCGGAAGCGGCTCACCGGCGCCGACCTGCGCGGCGCCGATCTCACCAACGCCCGCCTCGTCGACCTCGATCTCGCCGGAACGGACCTCCGATGGACGTCGCTCCGCGGCGCGACGATCCAGGGAACGAAGATGGGGCAGGTGAAACTGCACGGTGCCGATCTCCAGGACGCGGTCTTCGAGCCGGCGTCCGGTTCGATTCCCGAGTTCACCGAGCTGACCCAATCGCGTCAGCTCACGTCGCTCCGATTCATCGCGTCGCCGCACGCTCTCATGGAACTGCGCGACAAGTTCCGCAAGGCGGGACTGCGGCAGCAGGATCGCGAGCTGACGTACGCCATCCAGCACACGCGTCTCCGCGCCATGCCGCGCGGCGTGGAGCGGGCGTTTCTCTGGCTGATGGAGAAGACGTGCGGATTCGGGCTTCACTTGTGGCGCCCTCTGCAACTGCTCGGCGCAGTCTGGCTGGCCGCGACGATCCTCTACTACCTGACCATTCGCATCCGCAAAAATCCGGGACTGTTTCTCATCGTCGCGCGCCGGCGGCGGTCGGATGCGACGAAGTTCCGCATGCACGTGCAGCCGGTGCGCTACTTCCGCGGACGGTCGTCGAAATGGTGGAGGCGGCCGATTCACGCCGTTCGTGCCGAGGCCCGGATCCTGTTCACGGCGGCGAACTACAGCCTGCGCAACATGGTCAATCTGAAGTTCCAATGGCTGGAGGTCGGGACGTGGATCAAGATGCTGCAGTCGCGTGATTTCGATTTCGAGTCGCGCGGCGCGCTGCGCGTCATCAGCGGCCTGCAATCGCTGCTGAGCCTGTCGCTCATCGCGCTCTTCATCCTCACGTACTTCGGCAATCCCTTCGACTGAAGCACCCGCATATACTCGCCCCATGGCAAAGCAATACGACGTGGTCGTCCTCGGCGCGGGTCCCGGCGGGTACGTGGCGGCGATTCGCGCGACGCAGCTCGGTCTGAAAACAGCCGTCGTGGAAAAGAAATACTGGGGCGGCGTCTGCCTCAACGTCGGCTGCATCCCGTCGAAGGCGCTGCTGCGCAACGCGGAGCTGGTGCACATCATCAGCAAGGAAGCGAAGACCTTCGGCATCAACATCGAAGGGAGCGTCTCATTCGATTACGGCGAGGCGTTCCGCCGCAGCCGCAAGGTCGCGGACGGCCGCGTCAAGGGCGTCCACTTCCTGATGAAGAAGAACAAGATCGACGAGATCGACGGCTGGGCGACGTTCACCGACGCGAACACGATGTCGATCGACAACGGCGATTCGATCACGTTCAAGCACTGCATCATCGCCGCCGGCGCGACGACGCGTCTGCTCCCCGGCACGAAGCTGAGCGAGCGCGTGGTGACGTACGAGGAGCAGATCCTCGACGAGAAGCTGCCGGAGAGCGTGATCATCGCCGGCGGCGGCGCGATCGGCGTCGAGTTCGCGTACGTGATGAGCAACTACGGCGTGAAGGTGACGATCGTCGAGTTCCTGGAGCGCCTCGTGCCGCTGGAAGACGAAGAGGTGTCGAAGGAGCTGGAGCGCAATTACAAGAAGGCGGGCATCGAGGTGATGACCGGCACGCGCGTCGATGCGATCGACGACTCGGGTGACAAGGTGAAGGTGACGGTCACGCGGGGCGGGCAGCAGCAGACGCTCGAAGCGGACAAGGTGCTGCAGGCCATCGGCTTCCAGCCGCGCGTCGAAGGCTACGGCCTGGAGAAGACCGGCGTGAAGCTGACCGAGCGCGGCGCGATCGACATCGACGGACGCATGCGGACGAACGTCCCGAACATCTACGCCATCGGCGACGTGACGGCGAAGCTGATGCTCGCGCATGTGGCGGAGGCGATGGGCATCATCGCCGCGGAGACGATCGCCAACGTGGAGACGAAGGAGCTCGACTACGTGATGATGCCGCGCGCGACGTACTGCCAGCCCCAGGTGGCGAGCTTCGGCTACACGGAGACGCAGGCCCGCGAGAAGTTCGGCGAGATCAAGGTCGCGAAGTTCCCCTTCACCGCGAACGCGAAGGCCCACGGCCTCGGCGACGCGACCGGGTTCGTGAAGCTGATCTCCGACGCGAAGTACGGCGAGCTGCTCGGCGGCCACATGATCGGGCCCGACGTGACGGAGCTTCTGCCGGAGCTGACGCTCGCGCAGCAGTGGGAGCTGACCACCACCGAGCTCGCGCGGAATGTGCACGCGCACCCGACGCTGAGCGAGGCGGTGAAGGAAGCGCTGCACGGCCTCGCGGGGCACATGATCAATATGTGATCACGGTGCGTGGAACAGGATCAGCCGCGGCTTCCCGATCAGCGCGCGTTTCAGCGTGATGAACGTCAGGAACGCGATCGTGCCGGTGATGTAGAGCGGCACGACCTCGGCGAGCAGGCTGGCGTGGGAGAAGCAGTCGACGCAAGTCATCGTCATGTCCATGATGCCGATTGGACACCGCGCACCAGCATGTAGAAACCGAGCGCCAGGATCAGCAGCGACACGATCGTCCGGAACGCCTTCTCAGGAATCCGCTTCAGCAAGCGCGTGCCGGACAGCGTCCCGAGGACCACGCCGGCCGTCGCGATGACGATCTGCAACAGCAGTCCCCGCAGCTCCGCGTGTTGCGTCGCGAGGTAGACCGGCATGCGCGCGGCGTCGACGAAGAGTCCGATCGCCGTCGCGGTGGCGACGAAGGCGTCGCGCGAGAGACCGAAGCCGAGCAGGGCGGCAGAGCGGATGCCACCCTGGTTGCCGACCAGGCCGCCGAACAGTCCCGAGACCGCGCCGGCCGTCCACGCCACGGCGCCGTGAAAACGCATCCGCTCCGCGAGTCCGGACAGACCGCTGATGCCGAAGCTCCAGAGCACGCGCCGATCGGTATCCGCGCGCATGCGCCAGAAGCGGATCGCCGTTCCGATGAAGTGCGGGACGGAGATCGTGGCGACGGCGATCTTTGTCCCGACGCTCATCGCCAGGAGAGGAGTGAGCAGGCTGCCGATGCCGAACCCGGCGACAGCGGCCACAGCGCCCGCGATCGCGGAGACTACAAAGAGGATGACGTCGAACATTGCCTCCATTCTGGCGCGTTCCACGCAAGTGTTCCTGCGGAGGACCTGTCATGAAAAAGTTCTGTCTGGCAATCGTCGTCATCCTGATGGCGGTACCTGTCTTCGCCCAGGACACGAGAATTCGTTGTGAATCGAACGGCAAGCTGGTTCAGTGCGGCTTCGCCGGCACCGGCACCGTCTCGCTGATGAGGCAGCTCAGCAAGACCGCGTGCATCCAGGGGAAATCGTGGGGCTACAGCGGCGACACCGTCTGGGTCGACCGCGGATGCCGCGCTGACTTCCTCGTCACGCCGATCACCGCGTCGATTCCGACCACCGCCGTCGTCTGCGAATCAGGTGGCGGACGCCACATCTGCGCGGCCGACACGCGCTTTGGCGTGCACATCAGCCGGCAGCTCAGCAAGCACGGCTGCATGGAAGGAAAAGACTGGGGCTACACGAGCAATGGCATCTGGGTCGATCGCGGATGCCGCGCCGAGTTCATCGTCGGGCCCGGTCCGCTGACCGGCGGCATGACCAGCGGGATCCCGAACAACTACCACGGCTCCCTCGTCTGCGAGTCGGTGAACAACGTTCGCCATCGCTGCAACGCCGACACGCGATTCGGCGTTCAGATCGGACGCCAGATGAGCGACAACAACTGCATCCTCAACAAGACGTGGGGCTGGGACAGCCGCGGGATCTGGGTGAGCAAAGGTTGCCGCGCCGAGTTCATCCTCGGTTCGCAATGACGCGTTCCGCCTCCGCCGCCTGAGCGGGATCGCGCACCACGATCACCACCTGCTCGACGCGCGCGGAGGCGACGCGCAGTCCCTCGCGCATCGCAAGCAGCGCCGGCTCGAACTTGAAGCGCGCGTGGCCTGTGCCGAAGAGCGGCATGGCGATGCTGCGGCATCCCTTCCGCTCGGCGCAGGCCAGCGCGTTCTTCACGCAGGCCTGGATGATCGCGGCCGAGGTCATGTGCGACTGATCGCTCGCCACGCAGTGGATCAGCGTCTTGCAGTTGATCGCCCCGGCGGTGGTCGGATGAACCGAACCGGCGTGCAGGCGTCCGCCGCCGGTCTTCACGATCGCCTCGCACTGCCGCATCACTTCCCAGCCGCCCTTCTCGCGGACGCTCGCGCCGGTCCCCATCATCAGCGACAGCCGCGGATTGGTCGACGTGCAGATGGCCTCGGCCGGCGCGTCGGCGATGTCGCCGACGAAGATGGAGACGTTCATGGGGGAGAGATTAAGAGGAGTGCGTCGTGGTGCGCGGAGGCGGTGCTCACAAGACGTTGTGATCTCCGGCACGGCCGCGCCTTGATAATGACTCGGACGGGCTTAAACTTTGATCAGGTATTTTCGTCATGAGCTACCAGGACATCATCACGATCGAACCGGGCAAGCGTGGTGGCCAGCCGTGCGTCAGAGGCATGCGGATTACGGTGTACGACGTGCTGTCCTACCTGGCCTCCGGCATGAGCGAGGAGGAAGTTCTCTCGGACTTTCCCGAGCTCACGCACGAGGACATTCTCGCGTGCCTCGGCTTCGCCGCTGATCGAGAAGGACGACCGTCGGTCGCACACGAGTGAAGTTTCTCCTCGATCAAAATCTCTCCCGGAAGTTGGTCCCGTATCTCGAACCGGTTTATCCGGGGACATCACACGTCTTCCTGCTTGGGATGCAACGACGCGCGGATTCTGAAATCTGGCGATACGCTCAGTACCACGGGTTTACTCTGGCAACGAAAAACAACGACATGATCGATCTCTGCGTGCTCCGTGGCGCGCCGCCCAAAGTTCTCTGGCTGCGAGTCGGAAACTGCAGCACAGAACTGATCCAGAAAGTCTTCATTAACAATGAAGACCGAATCCGGCGGTTCGGGAGAGAAGAGGCAAGCGTCGTTCTGTCGCTGTTTCCGCTGACTCCCATCGAGTAGCGATCGCCGCCGCCAGGCGCGCGCTGCTACAGCGGCTCGTCCGCCGAGGGGCCGTACATCCCCGGCAGCGGCACGTTGTTCAGCCGCAGATAGACCGCGAGCTGGGCGCGGTGGTGGATGTGGTGGTTCATGAAGAAGCTGCGGAAGACCATGAAGCGCGGCTCGGAGAAGATCACGTGGTCGCCCATGCGCAGCGTCCACGTCTCGTGCATCCGTTCGTCCGGGACGTTGGCGATCGCCTCGCGCGCCTGCGCGACGTTCGACTCGAGCAGCGCGAGCAGCTCCGGCGTGGTCTTCACCTCTGGCTGACGCGGGAACTTCACCACGTCGATGCCGTCGCCGTCGGCGATGAGCTTCGGAAAACGCACCAGGCTGACGACGTGATTGGCCAGCCATCCGAGGTTGTTCGATTTCTCGTGCGGTTTGAAGTCGAGCTTGTCGTCGGGGACGCGCTCGATCAGGCGGCGCGTCGTCTTCATCTCCCGGTCCATTTCGGCGAGCAGCATTTCGGAGATTTTCATCGAGCGAATACTATCGTGGCATGCGTCCCTGTCTACTTCTTTCCCTCCTCGTGGCTGTACGTCTGTCCGCGCAGCCATATCTGGTCAAAGACATCACCACCACGCCCGTTCTGGTTTCGTCCTTTCCGTCCTTCCTGGCGGCGAAAGGCGGTACGACGTATTTCGAGGCGACGACCGATGGCGGCAGATTCACACTGTGGAAATCGGATGGGACGCCGGGCGGCACCACCCCGGTCACATGGCGTGAGATCCGACGGGGAAGCGACACCGCATTTGCGGGCGACAAGTTGATTTTCAACGCCTTCGAAGGCGACCGCTTTCACCTCTTCGCGACCGACGGCACGGAAGCCGGAACGGTGAAGCTCAAGACGTTCAGCAAATCCTCCTCTCCCAACGTGGACGCGTGGCACTTGATCAGCGCCGGTACTCTCGTCTATTTCATCGGGCTTACCAGCCCTGAAGGGCGCGAGCTCTGGCGGACCGACGGGACGCCGGAGGGGACGAGGATCGTCGCCGACTTGATCCCTGGCAATACTCCGGGCCCTGGCGCCAGCCATCCTCGGCACGATCGGATCAACTCTGATTTTCTCGGCGCCGGCGGCGACAGGCCGGCAGCTCTTCCGCACTGACGGAACGGCGGAGGGAACGACGTCGTTCGGCTCCGGCTGGGGCGATATCGGAATCACGGCCGGCGATCGCATCATGTTCTCGCAGCAATTCGATACGACGTGGGACCTGCGGATCACCGACGGCACGACGGCAGGGACATCGACGCTGCATTCCGGCTTCAAGTCAACGATCGGATTCTACGAGCCCGTCGCAAAAGGGAATTCGGTCTACTTTCAGGCAGTGGACGCGAGTGGTGAAGATGCCTGGGTCAGCGACGGGTCTACCGCGGGCACGCAGCCGCTGAAGCTGGGCGGGCATTTCCTTCCCGTCGTCGCGGGCAACGATGTCTTCATCATTACGTACGATCTGGCGAAGCAGTCGAATCCATACTCGATCTGGAAGACGAACGGCAGTCCGTCGAGCAACACGCTGATCAAGACGGATTTCGAATTCATTGCTGCCGGCGTGCTCAACGGAAAGCTCTATTACGGAGACGGACGAGATCTCTGGCGCGTCGATGGCAACACGCCAGTGAAGGTCGCCATGCTCACCGCCTCCGGCAACGGGGGTCTCGACCACTTCATCGGACAGACGGGAAACATCTTGTTGTTCTCGTCCAAAGACAAGACGCACGGCGTCGAATTGTGGGGAACAGGCGCGACGGGCACGCGATTCGTGGCGAACATCGGCGTCGATAAATCCGAGAGCACCACCTTCTCGTCGATGGAAGCACTTGGCGACCTTGCGATCTTCGTCACCACGGCGAATCAAAAGGGAACGATCTGGGTCAGCGACGGCAACGACGCGGGGACGATTCCGATTGCCGACATCGCGAGCTTCAAGCCGACGGTCGCCGTGTCCGCGGTGGTGAACGGGATCTACGTCGTCTCCACCGGCGACAGCCTCTGGCGCAGCGACGGTACACCGGCCGGAACGTTCCGCCTTGCCGCGATGATCGATGCCACGAAGGACCTCAACACCTTCGCAAAGTTCGGTCAGAGGGTGGTGTTCGAGGGCGTGGATGAAACGGGGAAGTCGCCGTGGATTTCCGATGGAACCATCGCAGGGACGAGAAAGATCCCCGGCTCGACGTCGATGGTGAACGGAGTGGCGATCGGCGATGCGTTGTACTTCTCCGGCTCCGACGTCGCACATGGGCGACAGCCGTGGCGCACCGACGGCGTGACCGCGACGATGGTCGCCAACGTAAATTTCCTGGATTCATCCCCCCGCGCGATTTCACGGAGCTGAATGGCCTCATCTATTTTCTGGCGAATGGCACGGACGTGTGGAGAACCGACGGCACGAACACCGCACGGATCCAAGGTGCATCGAGTGTCAATGCTCTGTTGCGTGCGGGCCCGATTCTTTTCCTCATTGGCTCCTCGGGCACCGCTGCCCTGGGCAACGACGGTACGCCTGTCACATTCTTCGACCTGCGCCTCGACAGGCCGTGTGCGGGATCGATTTTCGTCGACGCGGGCGTGACGTACTGGATGACCGGCTCCCTGTGGCGTAGCGACGGCACGAGCGTCGGAACGTACCCTCTCGGCAGCGGGGTGCAGATCTGTTCACGCGTGGGGCGCTGGAACAATCGGATGTTTTTCTATGGAAGAGTGACGCAGTTCCGGGACGTCATGTGGGCCACCGACCGCACGGTCGCCGGCACATCTCCGATACTGAACATCGGTGTCGATCACGGCCCTCACAACGAACTCGTGGTCGCCGGCTCGCGGCTCTTTTTTCAGACGTACGACACCATACTTGGGAACGAGCTCTGGGCACTTCCGCTCTCGGATTCGCTGCGCCGCCGCTCGAGCCGGTGACGTCCGGCCGGCTATTTACCGTCGCACCGACGCGCTCTTCGACGCGGGAGTTTTTGCCGCGCGCTTCGTGGCCGGCGCTTTCTTTTTGCCGTACTCCCGCCAGCTCAGTTGATTGACGTATTTCACGAACGAGCGGAAGAGTTTCTCGCCGCGCGAGTCGGGGGTCTGATCGCGGGAGAGCTGGTCGATCGACTCGCCGGTCGCGAACTCCAGCGTCGGATCGCGCAGCAGCATCTGCATCAGCATCTCGGAGACGGCGAATTGCTTCGGCGGCTCGATGCCGAGGGAGCGGGCGGAGACGGTGAGGGCGCGGCGGGTGGTCGGGCTGAGCTCGCGGACCGTGCCGGCGAGCGTCTGTTCGATGTGGCTCGTTGCGGGAGTGGCGACGACGATGCGGCTGCGGCGCGGATCCCAGTCCTCGCTCGCATTGATGATGCCGAGCGTGGCGGGGAGGAAGAGCTTGTCGCCGTTGTACGGATCGAGCGTGCGATAAATCGCGGGACGGAGAAGGCGGCGCGAATTGCAGGCGCTGATGACGACGTAGCGGACGCCATCCGCCTCGATGCGCTCCTGCAGCGCGCCGACGGAAATGTACGAGCGGTCGGCCGCCGGGTCGTAGCTGTTCTGGACCTTCAGGCCGTTACCGTTCGTGCCGTGCGTCTCGATGACTAGCGTGCGGATGGCGCGTTCGGGATAAAGGATGTTGTACGTGCGGATGCCACTCAGGATCGAATCCCAGTCGGCTTCCTCGAAGCAGGCGAAGCCGAGCGATTGATAGAAGCGGCAATTGCCGGGGACGGAGAGGTCGGGACTGAAGACGATCCCGACGCCGCGCCCGACCTCGGCGATCTTCGCCTTGTGCTCATACGGCCACGCCTTCGCCAGCAGGTACTCGGTCGGCGTGATCGCGTAGACGCGAGCCGCGAAGATGAAGGCGATGACGATGAGGAATGGTCGGCGCATGACGAGGACCGCAAGGGCGGCGATCGCCGCCCCGCGGTCAGATGTCCGGAGCTGTTAATCCTTGTGCATCCGGGTGTGAGTGGTGGTTTCGGCCGGCGTCGTCGTCGTGGTGGTCTCCTGAACGGAGCTGACCATGGGGACGGTTTCGGTCGTGGTGGTCGTCGTCTCGGTGACGGTCGGAGGGGTCACTTCAGTGGTGGTGATCGTCTCGGTCGTATTCGGCACAACCGGAGCGGTGGTCACGACAGTGGGAGTGGCATAGGTCGTGGTCGTCGTGGTCTTCGTGCCTTTGCTGGTGATCAGCGTCTGACCGGTGCCGGCATAGCTGTTGTCGGCGGTTGCTGCCTGGACGTTCTCACGTCCGCCAACGCGAGAGCTCGCGTCGAGGGAAGTCGGCTGATCGGCCTGTGCGGGGACTCCGCTGCCGCCGACATAGGCGCCGGTGCTGTTGTTCAGTCCGGCGGTATTCATGTCACCGGTCGTGTTCTGACTCACGGTCGAGCCGGCCTGCGTGCCGTTATTCACCGAGCTCTGATCCGACGTCGATTTGCATGCATAGACGCCGAACGTCAGCAGCAGAGCCGCGCAGAGGGAGAGAAGCGTTTTTCGCGTGCTGTTCATTGAGTTTTCCTCCAAGAAAATCTCCTGTTGTGTGGGAGCGTTCTGCTCCCTCGGCAATTCGCTAATTCAAGAGCTAGACCCGATTCATAGTTGAATTCGCCATGTTTCTTGCATCGACCCAAAAAAAAGTTGGAGGTCGTATGCGTACAGTCATCGGACGTTTCACTCCTCAGGTCTTCGCCATCATGCGAATCGTGACCGGACTTCTCTTCGCCTGCCACGGATCGTCGAAGCTCCTCGGATGGCCGGCGAGCGACATGCATCCGCCGCTCGCGTCGCTCCCCGGACTCTCGGGGATCATCGAGCTGGTGTGCGGATTGTTGATCGCCGTCGGATTCCTCACCGGCATCGCCGCCTTCATCGCCAGCGGCGAGATGGCCGCCGCCTATTTCATCGCGCACTTCCCGCAAGGACCGATCCCGCTGCTGAACAAAGGAGAGCTCGCGGTGGTCTACTGTTTCTTGTGGTTGTTCGTCGCCGCGCACGGCGCGGGGATCTGGAGTGTCGATAACGCGATGAGGAAGAGGTAGGACGGCAGGGGCCGCCGCACTCTCAGGCGCGTTGCGCCGCTCGAATGGCGATGTGGTCCTCGACGTTGATCACGCCCGGCGCGGACCACGCGGCGTGAATCGCATCCTCGTGCTCGGCCCATGAGCGGACGTCGCCGCGCAGGACGATCGTGCCTTCGCGCGCGCGACGCCGATCTTCGATGCATCGAGACTCGGCTCCCACTCCAACTCGGCCAGGACGTCGTGCTGGAGCTCTCGATCGGTTTTCATCACATCCTCCCGCGCGCGATTCTGGATCGGGCGTCGCGCGGCTCGCCGTGATGAGAGACGACTTTGCCTGTGACGAGAACAGGGCATAGCGCGGTCCGCGTGACGTGCTGTCTGGTCGGCCCCATCACAATGAGGTCGGCGCCGCGCTTCTCGGCGAGCGCCAGCAGACGCTCGGGCGGATCGTCTTCCGAGAACGCCATGAGCAACAGCTCCGCGCCGAACGCTTCCGCGATCTCCGTGCCGGTGCCGATGGCCGGGACGGAACAGAGCACGCGCCTGATCGCCACTTCACCGCCGAGGGGCTGCAGCAACGGTGTGACGGTGAGGACCGGGACGTCCGAATCGCGCAGCACGGCCTCGGTGACCGATCCCATGATCGCGCGCTTCCAGCCGCTCCGCCCGTGCGTCCCCATGATGATGAGGTCCGCGTTCATATCGCGCGCGGTCTGCACGATGGCGCGCGCCGGCGAGTCGTCGACGACGATCGCCTCGATGCCTCCCTCCGGCGCCTTGAGAATCGCGAAATCGCGTAGCTTCTCCTGGATGCGCAGCTTCGCATCGGGTGCGTTCTCCAGGTAGTAGCCGAGGGGATAGTCGAGGAACTCGATCGGCAGGCGGACCTCATCCGCGTAGAGCAGCGTGAGGCGCGATCCGAGCTTCTTGCGGAACAGCAGGGCGTACTCCATCGCCAGCTTCCCGAAATCGCTCAGGTCGGTGGGAACGAGAATGCGTTCGAATCTCATGACTATAAGAAAGGTCGAGTGCGAAAACCGGGCGAGGACGTGGCGCACGCGGGGAGGTGCGGGCCGTCACTTTTGACATGACATCCGTCATGGCGCGAGCGCCCGCGAAGGACTAAGTTTCATGCATGTACGGACGCGTCGGACCGGAGCGCATCGTCAGTGCCGCCTGGGGCGCGCTCTTCACTGGCATCCTCGGTTTGCTCATCGTCGCGGGCTCGCGGAACCTGCAACACTTCGATGCCGCGCTCGTCGGCTACACGTTCGCCGTGCTCTTCGCCACGTTCGCCATCGTCTACCGCTACGCGATGTGGCTCCAGCGACCGCCCACGCGCCGCTACTGGGTTCGCGGCTGGCAGCTGTTCTTCAGCCGGAAGTACCTCGGGGCGAACATCCGCAACTGGTTCGCGCGCGTGATCGCGGACTTCGCGCTGAACCGTTTCATCTTCAGGCGCGACCATGCGCGCGGAGTGACGCACGCGCTGATCATGTGGGGCTGCATCCTGGCGTTCGCCATCACCTTCCCGCTCGTCTTCGGCTGGATTCACTTCGAGACGGTGCCGGGCGACGTCACGTCGTATCGCACTTTTCTCTTCGGCTTCGGCACGACGTCGTTCCCCATTCATTCGCTCGTCGCGTTTCTCATCTTTCACGGGCTGGTCTGGTCGGCGTTTCTGGTGATCGGCGGCGTGATGCTGGCGATGCGGCGCCGGATGCGCGATCACGGCGCGGCGGCGGTGCAGCGTTACGCCGAAGATTTCCTGCCGCTCATCCTCCTCTTCGCCATCAGCATCACCGGTCTCCTGCTCACCGCGAGCTATACCTGGATGCAGGGCTATGGCTACGACTTCCTCGCGCTGCTGCACGCGATCACCGTCATCTTCACGCTGCTCTATCTGCCGTTCGGGAAGTTCTTTCACATCTTCCAGCGCCCGGCGCAGCTCGGCGTCAGCTTCTACAAAGACGTGGCGGCGAAGGAAGGGATGGCGAAGTGCCGGCGCTGCGATCAGGAGTACGCGCCGCTGATGCAGATCAACGATCTGATCGAGGGGACAAATTAGCTTGGATATCACTACGAGTCGAACGCCGCGGGCGTCGAGCATTACCAGCAAATTTGTCCCCCATGCCGCCGCGCGATGCTCGCCATCGCGCAGGGAAATCTCTGGAGAGCCTGATGGCCACGCTACCGAAAGAAGCCGATGTCCTCGAGAACGCGTGGGGACCGCACCTCAACCGGATGGAGGGGCCGCGCATCGACACGGGCACCGAGCCGGACAGAATCGTTCCGACGCATTGCTGCTTCTGCGGCCAGCAGTGCGGCATCAACCTCAAAGTCAAAGACAACCTGGTGATCGGCTTCGAGCCGCGCTACGACTTCCCGTTCAACAAAGGAATGCTCTGCCCGAAAGGGGTGAAGCGTTACCTGCAGGGCGGACATCCCGACCGGATCACGACGGCGCTGCGGCGCGATCCCGAAAACGAGAACGGCTTCGCGCCGATGCCGTACGACGACGCGATCGCGCGCGTGGCCGCGGAGATCGAGCGCATTCAATCGACGTACGGCCCAAACGCATTCGGCGTCTTCTCCGGAGCCAGCCTGACGACGGAGAAGGCGTACCTCATGGGGAAGTTCGCCCGCGTCTGCCTGAAGACGAAGTACATCGACTACAACGGCCGGCTCTGCATGGTCAGCGCGGGCGCGGCGAACAAAAAGGCCTTCGGCATCGACCGCAGCGCGAATCCGTGGGACGACATCCTCAACGCGGAGGTCGTGCTGATCGCCGGCTCGAACACCGCCGAGTGCTCGCCGATCACGACGAACTACGTCTGGCAGGCGCGCGAGAACGGCGGGAAGGTGATCGTCGTCGATCCGCGCATCACCCCGATCGCGCGGACGGCGGACATCTTTCTCCCGGTCAAGCCGGGCCGCGACGTCGCGCTCTTCAACGGCATCCTCCATCTGATGATCGAGAACGACTGGCTCGATCACGACTTCATCGCGCAGCACACCGTCGGCTTCGAAGCGGTCGCCGAGCACGTGGAGCAGTGGACTCCGCGGCGCACGGCCGAGGTGACGGGCGTGGCGGAGAAATCGATCCGCGCCGCGGCGGAGCTGTGGGGCACGGCGAAGACGAGCTTCCTGATGCACGCCCGCGGCATCGAGCATCACTCACACGGCGTCGAGAACTGTCTCTCCACGATCAACATCGTGCTGGCCTCGGGGCGGATCGGGAAGCCGTACTGCGCGTACGGCACGGTCGTCGGACAGGGCAACGGGCAGGGCGGACGCGAGCATGGACAGAAGTGCGATCAGCTTCCCGGCTGGCGCGACATCTCCAATCCGGCGCATCGCGAGTACATCGCCGGCGTCTGGGGCGTGAAGCCGGAGGAGCTCCCCGAGGCGGGCGTCGACTGCTACGAGATGATGCGGAAGATCGACGCGGGGGAGATCAAGGGATTGCTGTCGATCTGCTTCAATCCGAAAGTCTCGCTGCCGGACAACGCCTTCGTCACGCGCGCGCTGGAGAAGCTCGAGTTCTTCACCGTCATCGACTTTTTCCTCAGCGAGACCGCGCAGCACGCCGACATCGTCCTGCCGGGCTCACTGCACGAAGAGGATGAAGGGGTCGTCGCGCAGGTCGAAGGGCGCGTCATCAAGATCAACAAGGCGGTCGATCCACCCGGCGACGCGAAGCAGGACTGGCGCGTCATCCAGGACATCGCCCAGGCTCTCGGGCGTCCGCACGGGTTCACCTTCGAAAATCCGCGCGCCATCTTTGACGAGCTGCGCGTCGCGTCGAAGGGCGGCGTGGCGGACTACTACGGCATCACGTACGAAAAGATCGAAGCGCAGAACGGCGTCTTCTGGCCGTGTCCGAGCGAAGAGCATCCCGGAACGCCGAGGCTTTTCGAGAAGGGGTCGTGGAACCCGGTGGCGAAGGGGGAGGGGCCGTTCTACTTCCCCGACGGCAAGGCGCGCTTCAACGTCCCGGCATATCGTCCGCCGGCGGAGGACGTCGATGCCGAGTATCCGGTCATCCTCACCACCGGCCGCGTCGTCAGCCAGTTCCTCTCCGGCACGCAGACGCGGCGCATTGGTCCACTGGTTGACCAGTATCCCGAGCCGCGGGTCGAGATCCATCCGCGCCTCGCGCAGAAGTACGGCATCGCGGACGGCGACTGGACGACCGTCGAGTCGCGCCGCGGCACCATCACGCTGCGCGCGCAGGTCGTGACCACCATCCGTCCCGACACGGTGTTTATCCCGTATCACTGGGCAGGAAAGAAGTCGGCGAACCAGCTGACCATCGCGGCGCAGGATCCGGTGTCGAAGATTCCGGAGTACAAAGTGTGCGCGGTGAGACTGCGCAAGTCATGAACATGGAGTTCTTCATCGATCCCAACCGCTGCATCGGCTGCCAGTCGTGCGTGGCGGCGTGCAGCGAATGCGACACGCACCGCGGCACTTCGATGATCCATCTCGAGTACGTCGACCGCCCGATCTCCGTGCAGACCGTGCCGGTCGTCTGCATGCACTGCGATTCGCCGACCTGCGCGGAAGTCTGTCCCGCGGACGCCATCAAGCGCACCGGCGACGGCGTCGTGCAGACCGCGCGCAAACCGCGCTGCATCGCCTGCAACAACTGCGTGCTCGCCTGTCCGTTCGGCGTGCCGAAGATGAAGGTCGAATTCTCGCTGATGATGAAGTGCGACATGTGCTACGACCGCACGTCGGTCGGCTCGAAGCCGATGTGCGCCAGCGTCTGTCCCTCCGGCGCGCTCTACTTCGGCACGCGTGAAGAGATCGAGCACCTCCGGCCGCGCTCGCAGCCGATCAACAAGTTCCAGTTCGGCGAACAGACCATCACCACCAAGGTGCACATGATGGTTCCGCGCGACACCGCCGTGCAGCACGTCGACGTCCTCTCCGCGATGGATGAGCGCACGATCGACGACGTCTTCGAGGGCATCGAATGAACAACCCCGATCAACTCTCCGTCCCGCCTGACGGCCGCCCGTACCACGACCAGCCGCAGTGGCGGAACGACTTCCCGATCGACTGGCCGCAGGACGAATTCGTCGCCCGCCGCGATTTCACGAAGTTCCTCGTGCTGACCAGCTTCGCGTTCGTCGTCGGCCAGCTCTGGATCGTCATCGAGAACTTCGCGCGCAAACGGCGCGGACAACCACCCGTGCGCCGCATCGCGCGCGCCGATGCGATTCCGGTCGGCGGCTCGCTCGTCTTCAACTATCCGGAGCCGCACGACACGTGCATCGTCGTCCGCACCGGACCGCAGCAGTACTTCGCCTACAACCAGAAGTGCACGCATCTGAGCTGTGCCGTCGTCCCCGACCTGGCGAAGGGAAGGCTCCACTGTCCCTGCCACAACGGCTCGTTCGAGCTCGCCACCGGAGTGCCGGTCGCCGGTCCGCCGCGCCGTCCGCTCGAGCGCATCCGGCTGGAGATCCGCGAAGGCGATCTCTACGCGATGGGCCGTGAGGTGAGGGCATGAAGAGGGCCTTCTCACGGCAGCAGAAGACGACGATCGTCTTCGGAATCCTCTCGATCGTGGTGGTGATCGTCGTGCTGCAGCTCTGGCTGCTCACCGCGACGATGAACGCGTTTCTCGCCGGGCAGGAGCGGGTGATCGCGCCCGCGGCGGTGGCGAGCATCATCTGCTTCGCCATGAACCTCGGGCTGCTGACGTACATCTACCGGATGGAGCGTCGTTGATCAGGACGTTGCATCCCGCCTACTTCGCTCTGGTGATGGCGACGGGAATCGTGTCGATCGCCGCGAAGCTGCTCGCCGTCCCGGTCGTGCCGCTCGTGCTGCTCGTGATCAACGTCATCGCTTATGCGGTGTTGTGGGTGCTGACGATCATCCGCATCGGCCGCTTCCCGCGTGAGGTGTTCGCCGATCTCATCGACCATCAGCGAGGCGTCGGCTTCTTCCACCGTCGCCGCGACGAGCGTCCTCGGCTCGCAACTGGTGATCGTCGCCGGACTGGAGCAATTCGCCTTCGCGCTCTGGATCGCGACCGTGCTGCTCTGGCTCGTCCTCATCTATGCCGTCTTTTCCGCGTTCACGGTGAAGGAGACGAAGCCGACGCTCGATCAGGGGATCAGCGGCGGCTGGCTCGTGGCGGTCGTCGCGACGCAGTCGGTGTCGACGCTGGCGTCGGTGCTCACACCATCGGAGACGCTGCTCTTCGTCAGCCTCGCGTTCTGGCTCGCCGGCGGCATGCTCTACATCTGGCTGATCTCACTGATTTTCTATCGCTACACGTTCTTCACATTCGCGCCGTCGGACCTGATGCCGCCGTACTGGATCAACATGGGCGCGATGGCGATCTCCACGCTGGCCGGTACTCTGCTGCTGGCGAGGGCCGACGCATCGCCGCTGCTGCTGTCGCTTCGCCCGTTCATCCTCGGCTTCACCATCCTCTTCTGGGCGACTGCAACCTGGTGGATCCCGATGCTGGTGATCCTCGGCGTCTGGCGTCACGGCTACAAACGCTTCCCGTTCACCTACAGCCCGCTCTATTGGGGCGCCGTCTTTCCGCTCGGCATGTACACCGTCTGCACGTTCCGCCTGGCGCGCGTGACCGGCGTCCATCTGCTCGACGCCATTCCGCCGGTGTTTCTGGTGATCGCGCTCGCCGCGTGGACGGTGACGTTCGTGGGGCTGCTGCGAAGCCTCCTGCGACCAAATCTCAGTTCCGTATGACATCGGTCATGGTTCATGCCGCGACCGGTCGCGAGAATGGACTCATGACGACGACAATGATGGAGCTCTCGACAAAGACCGTTGGCGAGCTCGCGGTCGAAGTACCGGCCGCGATTCGCGTGTTCGAAGCGTGGAAGATCGACTACTGCTGCGGCGGACGCACGCCGCTCCCCGATGCGTGCAGCGCGGCGGGGAAGAGCGTCGATGAATTCGTCTCTCAACTCATGCGCGCGGCGTCGGTACCTGACAACGCGGCGCGCGACTGGGCGGGCTCGACGCTCACGACGATCGCCTCGAACATCGTGACGACGTATCACGATTACACGCGCGAAGAGCTGCAGACGCTCGCGCCGCTCGCGGCGAAAGTGCTCGGCGTCCACGGCGAGCGCCATCCGGAGTTGGCGGAGGTCGTCGCACTCATCGCCGACGTCACGGCCGACATAGTGCCGCACATGCTGAAAGAGGAGCAGGTGCTGTTCCCGTACGTGAATCAGCTGGAGCAGGGGAATGCCCCGACCCCGTTCTTCGGCACGGTGAAGAATCCGGTGCGGATGATGATGGCCGAGCACGACCGCGTCGGCGAGATCATCGCCGGCATTCGCGCGACGACCAGCGACTACACGGTGCCGGACAACGCCTGCTTCAGCTATCGCGAGCTGTACCGCCGCCTGGCCGAGCTCGAAGCGCGCACGCACGAGCACATCCACATCGAAAACAATCTCTACTTCCCGCGTGCCATACAGCTGGAGGATCGCGTCGGCAACGCGGCGCCCGCCGCCGCTGCCGGACACGCGTGCGGTTGCGGGCACTGACCCCAACTACTTCGTCAGCTGCCGTAGCGACGCTTTCAACAGCGTCGAGAACTCCGCCTCGCCGCCGGTCTGCTTTCGGGCGGCATCGAGCGCGGCGTCGGCGGCGGCTGGTCGGTATCCGAGGTTGACCAGCGCCGAGTGCACGTCATCGTCGATGGCGTGGCGCGCGGTGCTCGGGGTGACCGGCGTGCCGGTGGGGAGCGTCAGCTTGTCGCGCAGCTCGAGACAGATCCGTTCGGCGGTCTTCTTCCCGACGCCGGGGATCGAGGAGAGCTTGCGGACGTCGTCGCGCGCGACCGCGTCGGCCAGATCGGCGACGTCGATGCCGGAGAGGATCTTCTGCGCGACGGTGGGCCCGATGCCGGAGATGGAGATCAGCTTCTCGAATGCGATCTTCTCCTCCGCCGTGGCGAAGCCGTAGAGCGAGAGCTGATCCTCGCGGACATGCGTGTAGATCTCCAGCTCGATCTCGCTCCGCCCTTCCAGCTTGTAGTAGGTGGTGAGCGAGATGTGCACTTCGTAGCCCACGCCCCCCGCGACGACGAGCGCGCGCGTGGCATCGAGCTGGCGGATGTTGCCGTGGAGGTAGCCGATCATTACTTGCGCCGCCAGCGAACCCCGCCCGGCGTGTCCTCGAGCAGGATGTCCTTCGACACGAGCAAATCTCGGATGCGATCGCTCTCGGCGAAGTTGCGCGCCTTGCGCGCGGCGTTGCGCTGCGCGATCAGCTCCTCGATCTCCGCGTCGAGGTTCTCTTCGCGCTTCGGATACACATCAAGCACGGGATCGACTTTGATCAGTGCCGTGCGGATCCCCTCGGCGTCCGCGGGCGTGATGCGGCCGGCGTCCATGGCGACGTTCCCGTCGCGGATCAGCGTGAAGAGCGCGGCCAGCGCGCCGGCGGTGTTGAGGTCGTCGTCCATCGCCTCTTCGAACGCGATCAGGAACTTTCCGATCAGCTCCTCGGCGTGGCCGTCCGATTCCTTCGCGCCGTGCGGTCCCGACTTCGAGAGCTCGTCGACGCGGATCAGGAACGACCCGATGCGGGCGAGCGCGTTCTTCGCGTCGTCGAGCGACTGCATCGTGAAGTTCAGCTTCGTCCGGTGCGGCACCGACAGCAGCGCGTAGCGCAGCGCGAGCGCGTCGTAGTTCATCTCGCGGATCTCGCGCAGCGTGTAGATGTTGCCGATCGACTTCGACATCTTCTGCTGGTCGATGTTGAGGTGCTCGCCGTGAATCCAGAAGCGGACGAACGGCTTGCCGGTCGCCCCTTCGCTCTGCGCGATCTCGTTCTCGTGATGCGGGAAGATCAGGTCGACCGCGCCGGTGTGGATGTCGAACGTCTCGCCGAGGAGATCCATCGACATCGCGGAGCACTCGAGATGCCAGCCGGGACGCCCTTCGCCGATCGACGCCGGCCACGACGGCTCATCCTCTTTCTTTGCTTTCCAGAGCACGAAGTCGCGCGCCGATTCTTTTTCGTATTCGTCCGATTCGATGCGGCTGAAGCCGCTCGCCGTGTCGATCTCGACCGGCGAGAGCTGGCCGTATTTCTCGAGCGAGGCGACCTTGAAGTAGGTCGAGCCGTCGGCGACGTAGGTGTGTCCGCGCCCGGTGAGCTGCTCGACCAGCGCGACCATCTGCGGGATGTACTCGGTCGCGCGCGGATAGGCATCCGCGGGGCGGATGCGCAACTCGGCCAGCGCGGCGTGGAACGCCTCGATGTACGGCGCGGTGTAGGTGGCGATGTCCTGACCCGCCGCGTTCGCGTTGCGGATGATCTTGTCCTCGACGTCGGTGATGTTCATGACCTGCCGCACGCGGAAGCCGCGGTATTCGAGGTAGCGGCGAAGGATGTCGCCCCACAGAAACGTGCGCAGATTGCCGATGTGCGGGTGGTTGTAGACCGTCGGGCCGCAGGAGTAAATGCGCACCTCGCCGGCGCGCAGCGGCACGAACGTTTCCTTCTCCCGCGATAACGTGTTGAAGAGTTTGAGATCGGACATTCGGGCGCATTATAGAAGTTCATGCTCACCCGCATCGGCTTCACGCAACGCTTCGCTGCCCGCGCCGTCTTCGGCATGGTCCACCTCCTTCCGCTGCCGGGAGCGCCGCTGTTTCGCGGGTCGATCGACGAAGTCATCGACGCGGCGCTGCGCGACGCGCGGGCGATCCACGAGGGGGGCTGTGACGGCGTGGTCATCGAGAACTTCGGCGACAAGCCGTTTTACCGCGGGCGGGTGCCGGCGGAGACGGTGGCGGCGATGACGCGCGCGATCGGCGACGTCGCGCGCGAGGTAAAGCTGCCGGTCGGCGTGAACGTGCTGCGCAACGATGCGCTCGCGGCGCTTGCCGTCGCGGCGGCGGTCGGCGCGGCGTTCATCCGCGTCAACATTCACACCGGCGCGATGCTCACTGATCAGGGGATCATCGAAGGTGAGGCAGGTGAGACGCTGCGGTTGCGTGCGCGGCTTGCGCCCGGGGTGATGATCTTCGCCGATCACCTGGTCAAGCACGCCGCGCCGATAGCGCCGTACGACGCGGTGCAGTCGGCGAAGGATCTGCGGCTGCGCGGTCTGGCCGATGCACTGATCGTGACGGGGGCGGAAACGGGAGCGGCCCCCGATGCGTCGCGTCTGGCCATGCTCGCGGATGCGGTCGGCGACGCGCCGCTGCTCATCGGCAGCGGATTGAGCGACGGGAATGCCTCGCTGTTCGCCGCGGCGGATGGGGCGATCGTCGGCACCGCGATGAAAGTCGATGCCGACGTCGCCCGTCCTGTCGATGTGAGGAGAGTCGAGCGGATCGTGCGCTCGTTTAAAGCGATCGGCGTCCGGTGACGAGCTGCACGATCAGCACGATGACGGCGATGACCAGGATCAGATGGATCAGCGATCCCCCGACATGCATGGCGAAACCACCGAGCCAAACGATGATCAGGATGACGATGATGAGCCAGAGCAGGTTGCCCATTGCGAAATTCCTTTCACCGGCTCATCAGTGCGAGTCGCGTGCCCGCGGCCGCTTCCACTTCTTCGCTCGCACTGATTTCTGCAGATCGGCGAGCGTCACGGGCCGGACTTTCGGGCGCAGCGGCGGGATGACGATCCAGACGATCCAGAGCGGTACGCAGCCGAGTGCTTCCTTGCCGAAGTAATCGCCGAAGACGAACCGCGTCATGTCGACGTCGAAGCGCGCGGCGAAGCGCTCGATGAATTGCGCGGCGTCGTTGCCGTCGAGCCCGAGGTCGTGCTGCAGGCGATCGTCGTCCTTCAGCTTCTCCGGCGCGATCTTCAACTCCGCGGCCACGAACTCCCGCAACGCATCGCCGATCATCGAATGAGCTCGAGCCCCGTCTCTTCGTACGCGATCACCGACCACCCGAACGCGCCGATCGCCTGGAACCAGGCGGATGGGATGCGTTGCTCGACGACGAATTGCTGCAGCAGGGCGAGGACGTCGTCGCCTTTGTCGAACACGAGAAGCGAGCCGTATGCGCGCATGGGCGCAATCTACCAGACGTCGGGGCTTTACAATCCGGCGGTACGATTCTGGTCCGGATGTGTCCCGTTCGTCCTGTTACCGCTCCTGTTTGTCACCACCTGTTCGGCGTTTTAATACCGGCGGCGCGCATTGCCGACCCGATGACGAATAAGCCCGTCTACGAGATCGCCGGTGTGCCTTTCCCGGTGCTCGTAATTGCAGGGGATACGCCACATATCGAGTTGCGGGACAGCCCAAAGTCGTTTCCGATCCCGCCCGGATCATCGTTTCTCGTGCCGCCGGGCAGGGAGTCGTCTGTTGAAGATGATCTGAATGCGCATCACGCAACACCGACGGCGATCACGATGCGTTACCGCAAGGTTACCGGTCCGGGTTTTGGGATGATTGCGAGCTTAATCGCCACATTGATCAACGCTGTCGCGTGGTCGATTGCGATCTTTTCTATCCGTATGTACCGAGGCTATCGGCGCACATTGAAACCGTAACGGTCTTGTTCTCTATGCGTCAGAGATGAAGAGCTACTCTGAACTGCATGGAGTCGACGATCAAATGTGCGGTTCTCCTGCTCTTCGCGACGTCCGTCGCTGCCGCGCCAGGTACGTCGAACGAATTGCTCACAGTGCGAACGGTCAAGGTTCGCAGTTCGCGGAGCAAGGCCGCGGAGGATCAGGCGGCTGTACTGCGGCAGAAGCTCGACGAGATCATTCCCAGTCTGATCCCCGACACGTCGGATGAAGCGGACCTCATCATCGATTACGAGGAGTACGTCACCGGCTCATCGGATGCCGAAGCGACGGCGTGGCGTGCGACGCTCTATCACCTCGCCTGTCAGAGCCGGGACTTCGGCGAGCCACCGAGCCGGATTGTCCGTGGTCAATGCGAGAACAATGTGTTCGTCCGCGTCGGGATGGGAAAGATGTCCGGTGTGGTGGCTCCCGACCGAAGCGGGGCTGAGGATTTCGCGTACCTTCTCCGCGACGCGATACTTGGTTTGGCTCCCGCGACTACCGCGCCGGTGCCTCCTGTGCCCGTGGCTCCTCTGCCGTTTTCTGTGCATCCGCAGCCGGTCAATGTGAACAGCAATCTGATCATCTCAGGCAGCAACAACCTCGAGGGACTTACGTTCGAACCTTCGTCCCCTCCGCAAAGCGCGCCGTGAAGAATCGCAGCGCCGGCGGCTCGTACACCATCTCCAGTCCTCGGATCTCCTCGCGATGCTCGAACAGATGCCGCACTGAGTCGGCAACGACGTCCATGTGCCGGTCGGTGTAGACGCGGCGCGGAATCGTGAGGCGGACGAGCTCGAGCTTGACCAGGTCGACGTTCCCTTTGAACGGATGGTTCGACATCGGGTCGTGCGCTTCGTCGACGATTACGTCGACGAACGTCCCGCCCTGCAGCTCCTGATGCACGCGTGGCGGTGAAGTCATGTTGCCGGGGATGACGTGGCCCGGCCGGAGGATGCGCGAGATCAGATGCTCCGCGCCGCGTCCCTGATGCGTCGGGATGACCAACTTGAAGCCGTAAATCTCACCGCACGCGACGCGGTGTTGTGATGTACAGCGTTCTTGTGATGCGGGTCACGAGGCGATGTTCGTGGCGGTGCTATTTTTTCGCACCTCTCTCACAACGCCCCCGGTGGACTCGTTTTTTTCATAAGGAGGATCCCCAATGCGTTCCCACATCCGCGCGCTCGGCGTGCTGATGCTGTTCGTTTGTCTCCCCGCGACGGCGGTCGAAATGCAGATCGAAGGTCTGCAGGACAGCCTGCTCGGCGCGCCGACGATCAATCACTGCACGCTGCGCAAGGCGATCATCAACGCGAACGATGACGCGGCGACGTATCCGCAGTGCCAGGCCGGCAGCGGTCTCGACGAGATCGTCTTCAATCTCCCCGGCACCATCACCTTCGCCTATCCCGGCATCATGGAAGACGCCGCGGTGACCGGCGATCTCGACATCACGTCGTCGCTGACCATCACCGGTCATCCCGACGGCACGGTGATCGACGCCGCGTCGCTCGACCGCGTGCTGCACATCAACCCAGCCGGCGCGCCCGGCGTCGTGGTGACGCTCAACAACCTGACGCTGACCGGCGGCTCGGGGCTGGGCGGTGGTGGCGGCATCCTGGTGAACGCCGCCACGCTGATTCTCAACAACGTGACGATCAAGAGCTCGTTCGCGGATCAGGGCGACGGCGGCGCGATCTGGACGACGAACGGCGCGGTCCTGCAGATGAACAACTGCACGATCAGCGGCAACAACGCGACGTTCTACGGCGCGGTCGTGGTGGAAGGTCCGACCACGATCACCAACAGCACGATCACGAACAACAACTCGTCCTGGTCGAACCTCACCGGCGGAATCCGTGCGCTCGGGGCTGTAAGTCTCCGCAACACGATCGTCGCCGGCAATCACGGCGACACGGGCGACCTTCCCAACCTCGACGGCACGTTCACCTCTCTCGGCTACAACATCATCGGCCCGCTTGGAACGCGTCCCGACAACCCGACGATCGTCGCCACGACCGGCGATCAGATCGGCATCTCGACCGCGTCGATCAACCTCGGTCCACTCCAGAACAACGGCGGACCAACCCCGACGCACGCCCTCGGCGCGGGCAGCATCGCCATCGACAAAGGCCACAGCAGCGGATCGGCGACCGATCAGCGCGGACTCACCCGTCCGTGTGACAACGCGGCGATCGCGAACGCGACGGGCGGCGACGGCGGCGACGTCGGCGCGTTCGAAGTGCAGGGTGTCTGCGCGGCGGCGGCAGCGCCGCCGGATGCGGTCGACGACAACGCGGTCGTCGCCGAGGACAGCGGTCCGAATGTGATCAACGTGTTGACCAATGACTCCGATCCGAATGGCGACACGATCACCATCACCGGCGTGACTCAGGGATCGCACGGCAGCGTGTCGTTCAGCGCGACCAACGTGACCTACACGCCGGCCGCGAACTACAACGGCAGCGACTCGTTCACCTACACCATCGACGACGGCAACAGCGGCACCCACACGGCGACCGTCTCCGTCACGGTCACGGCCGTGAACGACGTGCCTGTGGCGACCGGTGAGTCGTACAACATGAATCAGGACACGACGCTCAACGTCGCGGCGCCGGGCGTGCTGGCGAACGACAGCGACATTGACGGCGACACGCTGCATACGGTGCTCGTGACGGACGTCGCGCATGGAACACTCACGCTCAACGCCGACGGCTCGTTCAGTTACACGCCGGCCGCGCATTTCACCGGCGTCGACACGTTCACCTACCAGGCGAACGACGGCACCGCCGGCTCGAACACGGTGACCGTGACGATCCACGTGCTCGACACCGAGCCGCCGGTGATCACCGCGTCGCTCACCACGGCGACGCTCTGGCCGCCCGATCATTCGCTGATCGACGTCGGCCTCACGTACAGCGCGACCGACAACGGCGGCAGCGCGACGACGACGGTCGCCGTCTTCAGCGATGAGGACGACGTGACGTCTGCGGGCGGCGATCAGTCGCCCGATGCGAAGGGCGCGCTGCGTCTCCGCGCCGAGCGCGACGCGACGAGCGACGGACGCTTCTACCTGATCCGCATCACGTCGACCGATGCCTCGGCGAACACGTCGCATGAGTGCCTCACGGTCGTCGTGCCGAAGAGCCTCAGCGCCGCGGACGTCGCCTCGGTGAGCGCGCAGGCGAGCGCCGCGCGCGCGCAGTGCACGGGTGCGGGTCTGTTCGTGGTGGGGGATGGACCGGTGGTGGGACCGAAGCAGTAAGCGGAGCGCGGGCGTCCTCGCCCGCAGCGATCGGGCGTCCCGCCCGGTCGCGAGTGGTCGCCGGGCGAGGACGCCCGGCGACTGCGGACGAGACGTCCGCGCTCCTTCACCCCCCCGCCGCCCCGAGCACGAACGACAGCAGCAGAAGCAGCAGCACGGTCGTCGTGATGATCACGAACGTGACGTCGCGCTCGCGGGCGAATAGCACGATCGACGCGGCGACGCGCGCCACGGGCGTCGCGATCAGCAGCAGCAACCCGAGGTTCGCGATGTGCTCGCCGGCCGGATGATGGATGACCATCCCGATCATGCCGGCCACGACGAAGATCGCGCTCAATCCGACGCCGATGCGCAGCAGCCAGCTGATCAGAATCTCCGCTTTCACGACAGCCCTTTCACCAGCATCTCCACCGACACGACCACGAGCACGACGACGAACACCGCGCGGATGACGCGGCTCTGCGCGCGGCCGAGGAAGCGCGAGCCGATCGTCGCGCCGAAGAGGACGCCGGCGGCGACCGGCGCGGCGAGCACCGGATCGATCTGGCCGCGGACGAAGTAGAGTCCCGCGCTCGCGGCCGCGGTGACGCCGATCATGAAGTTGCTCGTGGCGGCCGACACCTTCATCGGCAGGCGCATGGCGAGATCCATCGCCGGCACTTTCAGCGCGCCGGAGCCGATGCCGAGCAGGCCGCTCGCCGCGCCGGCGAGGTACATCAATCCGAGTCCGGTGACCGGGTTCGTCACGCGATAGTCAACAGCTTGACCAGTCGCCTCGTCGAAGTAGCTGCTGTGCAGGCGGAGGCGGTCGGCGATCGCGCTGACGTACGCGTCGGCGTGCAGCTCGCGGCGCTTCTTCAGCATCGCCACTGCGGACCAGGCGAGGAGCAGTCCGAAGAGGATGAAGAGGAAGCGTGTGTGCACGATGCCGGCGAGATACGCGCCGCTGATCGCGCCGAGCGTCGTGCCGATCTCCAGGAACATCGCCACGCGCAGGTTGGCCAGGTTCTCTTTCACGTACGCCGCCGCCGCGCCGCTGGAGGTAGCGATGACGGAGATGATCGACGCGCCGATGGCGAGGCGGATGTCGACGCCGAAGATCAGGGTGAGCGCGGGGACGATGATGATCCCGCCGCCGAGCCCGAGGAGTGAGCCGGTGAAGCCGGCGATGAGAGCGATCGCGAAGACGCTCGCGATCAGTGTCACTCGCCCTCGTTCGGGTCCACCGTCGCCGCCGCCGTCAACTCGGCCGAGGCTTCGCGGTACTCGGGGAGGTCGGCGGGGATCGCGGGCACGTGCTTCGCCACGATCTCCTTCGTGCCGAAGACGCCGAGCTTCTCCATCAGGAACTCGAACTTCGCCTCGAGGTCGTCGATGATCGGCTGCTTGTTCTGCGCGGGGAGCTCCCACATCTGTTTCTTGAACGGGCCGATCGCTTTCTTGCGCGTCTTGTAGACGAACTGCTCGTCCGTCTCGCTCGGCTTCCGCTCGTCCTGGCAGTTCGCGAAGCAGAAGTCGCGGATGGCGTCCTTCATCTCGCGCGGCAGCGTCGGCGCGTCGAGGATCATGTTCTGGAAGCCGGTGGCGAGGTGGATCTCGACGGCGTCGCTCTCCGGGAACTTGTTGAAGACCGACTCCGGCAGTGTCGACGCTCCGTGCTGCACCGAGCCGGCGATGCCGTACTCGCGCCTGCAGATCTCGGTCGTCTCCCGCAGCACGTCGAAGTCGATCTTCGCCTCGGCGACCGTGCCGTCCGCCAGCGGAACGCCGCCGTGCGACGTGCCGGTCTGCACGCTGATCTTGCTCATCCCCGCTTCGCCGAGCTCGCGCTTCACGCCGTCGACGTAGGCGCGCACTTCATCCGGCTGCGTGTTGTACTTGCCCACTTCGCCGATCTCGCCGCCGATGGAGATGGTGATGCCCTTCGGCTCGCGCTCGCGGATGTATCGCGTGAAATGCGCGGTGCCCATGTAGTTCTCGCGCTGCTGCTCGTCGCGCGTTTCGTACTTCAGGTCGACGAGCGTCGAGGTGTCGATGTCGATGTTGTAGAACTCCGCGGCGATCGCCTCGTCGATCAGCGACTCCAGCGCCTTGATCTCCGCCGCCTTTCCTTCCTCGGTCACCCACTTCTTCGCGCTGGCCTGGAAGTGATCGCCCTGGATGAACACCGGGCCGCGGAATCCTTCCTTGATCGCCGCCGCCAGGACGCACGCCGCGTACTCGGCGGGACGCTGTTCCGTGTAGCCGATCTCGGAGCGGGCGATCTCGAAGATGAACGCGCCGACGTCATGACGCATCGCCGCGCGGAAGAGAGCGCGCGCCGAGTCGTACGTCAGCGCGCGGATGTTGAAGGCGGGGACGGTGAAGCGCTGTTCGACCTCGCCGCGGGCGATCGCCATGTAGAGCGGATAGATGGAGGAAGAGATCGCCCCGCGATGCCGCGCCTGGAGGTGAATCTGCCTCCGCGCCTCCGATTTCGCCGCCGCATTTCCGCTGAAAACCGCGGTGTAGACGAGGTCGTCGATGTTCGCGTCGTGAAGGGCGTCCGTGCTCTCATGGATCATGGCGCGGACTTTAGCAGAACCTCGTCCTACGCCTCCAACGGCTCCCCCACCCACAGCTCCGACGACTCCGCTTCGCTGATCCAGTACGTCACCCGATCGCGCTTCAGGACGTTGTCGGACGGCACGTTGCACGAGTGTCGCGTCGGGATGTAGCCGCTGCTCGACAGCTCCTCATCGGAGATCAGGTCCCACATCTTCACCGAGCTGCCGGAGCGGACGTAGATGCGGCGCAGGCCGTCGACGTTGGTCAGCGTCTCGAGCTTCTGGAGGACGCGCGCGCCTCCTTCGTTGAGCCGCCGGCCGCGGAGTCCTTCGCGTAGTGCCAGTGCTGAAAGTGCCATCGTTCTAAACGGCATGCACGTGACCGATCTGGTCCATGCGATGCGGCGGAAGGAGCTCGGACCACTTGCTGGCGGCGGCCATGTCGAGGACGAATTCGATGGCCCGTCCATGCGCGCGCAGGCGAAGCACGGCGCCGCTGGCGATGCCGCCGGTGAGGAGGTCGCTGCCGTACTCGACCTCGTCGATCTGATCAATGTCGAGCATCGCGTCGAGGTCGGGATTCTCGTAGTAGATCGTCAGCTGTTCGAGTGTCAGCGCGACCGGGATGTGATTGCGGCCGTCGACCAGCTCCGCCCGCGAGCTGACTTTTGCCGTCGGTCGGTGGCGCAGCAGGATCGTCTCGAACGAGTCGTTGACGCGAGAGCGCCGATACCACCAGACCAGTGCCGCGATCGCGGGCACACCTAGGGCAATGAGCAGGTAGTTGGGCGCCATGGATTCTCCGTTCCTTTCCACGGTACGCCTCGCACTGGAGAATAGATACGTAAACCTTGCCGGGTAGGGAATCGGCCCGCTCGTGTCTCTCCATGACAACCATGAGCCGATGTCTTCAGTGTGTGTTGTTGCTTCTCGCGGCGCTGTCGGCGCTCTGCAGCACGGTCTCGAGCACGCAGTTCCGCGTCGAATGGTCGCAGAGCGGCTCGCTCATGACAATGTCGCTTCAGGACATCGACAAGACGCCGGTGACGATCGACGTGCCGACGACGGTGACGATCGAGGCGGTGAACGGCAAGGTCCGCGGCCTGAACGGCACGTTTAAAGAATCGTTCGCAAGGACGATCGAACCGGGTCACACCATCCCGCCCTTTGAACTGCTCAGCGACTCATTGGTCACCGGTGAAATGTCGTTGATCGCCACGGTGGCCCCGGAGGGAAAGACCGTGGTGCAGAGCACGAAGTCGATGACCCTGCAGCCTTCATGGTGGCTTTGTCTTTCCGCCGCCGTAACCGGCGCCCTTGGATGGGCCATCTATTCGTTCTTCTCCGGCGCGATCCGGACGCTCACTCGCTTTTTCGGCAGTGCGGGCGCAGGCGCGTTCGCGGGCGTCATCGCCTTCGCCGCGGCGAAAATCGAGCCGCTCTGGAAGGCGATCGGATTGAACGCCGACACGTTTCAGCTCCAGACCTACCTGCTGCTCGGCGTGATCGTGGCGTACCGCGGCGTGTCATGGACTCTCGGCAAGCTGACGGGTGAGTCCGACGCGAAGCCTCTGCGGCCGAACGAGGTCCTGGATCAAATCACGGAGATCATCACCGGCGACGCCGTTCGCGTGCCGATTCGCGAAGAGATGCAGAGCCTGCTGCTGCTGAATTCCGAGTACCTGAATGCGGCGCCCACGCTTCTTGCCCGCGTCGAGACCAGCCTGATGAAGGCGAAATACGGCGACGTTCCGGATGGACTGCCGCAGTTTCTGAAGACCAGGCTCGATCAGCTCTACACGATCTCGCATCGCGAGAATCTCAACACCATCCTCGACATCCGCCTCAATCCCGACTGGTTCGAGTGGCACGACGTCACGACCTACGACTACGTCCGCAATCCGCGCGACCCGCGCCGCGATCCGGACGTGCGGTATGCACATGTGGAGGACGTTCCTGCGGCGTTGCAGAAGGAAGGAAAGGAAAAGCTCGAGCAGCTCGGGACGATGGCGATGCATCTCCGTGTGAAGGTCAGCAGTGATCGATTCGGCGAGCTGGTGTACGACGCGACGAGCGGCAACAAGCTGGTGCGGACCAAAGCGCCGGAAAACTCCAGCGCACCCACTGAGTTGACGATTCTTATCACCTACGACGAAGCGAAGCACGAGCTGTCATTCGCGTACGACTTCTCGATGCCGCCGCCGTTCGACAACGAGCGCCGGGTGGCGGTGGAATTGACTGCCACATGGCGCGGCAAGGCGGAGGACGGCATCTACGCCTTTCGCCTCGCCCGTCTCACCCGCGGCTACCACCTCAGCTATTCGTTCAATCCGAATCCGCGCCACGATCGCGTGCTCGTCGAATGGAAACCTCTCTGGGAGCACTACCAGGAGGACGAGAAGAAGCCCGGAATCGTGCATCTCCCGGGATGGTTGTTGCCGGGGAACGGGATTTGCCTCTCGTACAGCGGGACGGATCGCGCGTGCAGCTCAGCGGATCCTGTTTCAGGTGCGGCGGTGATAAAATGACCGCTCGAAGGATGATGACGATGGGCCGCGGAACTACCGAACTCTAAGCAATCGACGCTCTCTCGCGTTTGATCTTCTCGCTCGCGCGACCTGCCGTCTCAGTGCGTCCCTGCCTTCCGCTCCTGCGCCACTCTCTCCCGCTCCGCCGCCCGCTCCTCCCGCCGCTGGTTCGCCTCGTCTTTCAAACGCGAGCCGATCGCGCAACCTGTCGGCGTCGTCGCGAGGCCTCCCTCGGCGGTCTCTTTCAGTCCCCGCGGAAGCGCGCGGCCGATGCGCACCATCGCCTCGACCACTTCATCCATCGGAATGACTGATTCGACTCCGACGAGCGCGAGCTGCGCGGCGGTGAGACCGTGCACGGCGAAGAGCGCGTTGCGCTTCACGCAGGGAACTTCGACCAGTCCGCCGACCGGATCGCAGACCAGGCCGAGCGTATTCTTCAGCGCGAGCGCGGCGGCCTGGATGCTGTCGTGCGTGCTGCCGCCCATCATGTAGGCGACCGCGGCCGCTCCCATCGATGCGGCGACGCCGACCTCGTTCTGACATCCACCCGCGGCGCCGGAGATGTTCGCCGACAACGCGATGATCGAGCCGACGCCTCCGGCGACGACGAGCGCGCGCACCGTCTTCTCCTGATCGATGTTCCGCTCTTCCTCCAGCGCGAGCAGCATGCCGGGGATGACGCCGCCGGCGCCCGCGGTCGGCGCGGCGACGATGACGCCCATGCGCGAGTTCTCGCCCATCACCGACAGCGCGTAAAGCTCGGCCTTGATGGTGAGCGGATCGAGGAAGGTGCGTCCCGCGAGGAACGCCTCGTTGAGCTTCTTCGCCTCGTTACCGACGAGCTTGCCCATCGACACGCCGCCGCTCTTGCCGCGCTCCACGCAGTCGCGCATCACCGCGCGGCGGCGCTTGAGCGCGAGGAGGATGTCGGCGGCCGGGATGCCGTGCTCCTGCTCGTCCGATTCGAGAAAGACCTCGGCGAGGTCGCGGTCGGCGGCGATTTCTTCGAGTTGTTTGAAGGATTCGATCATGCGCGTGCGACAACCCGTCGCCGGGTTACGGTATTCGATCCAGATACTTCGCCTCGGCCACGTCCGCCGTCCCGCAGATGCGGTCGAGCGCGCTCTTGCCGAGGGGCGAGTCGACGTCGATCTGCATGAACGCGTCCTTGCCGCGCTGCTTGCGCGAGCAATAGAGCGACGCGATGTTGATCCCCTCCTCGGCGATGATGCGCGTGACCTCCGAGATCATCCCGGGACGGTCGCGATAGAAGAGGAGCAGCGTCGGTGAGTCGCCTTTGAAGCGCGTCTGGAAGCCGTTGATGTTGAACACCTCGATCACGCCGCCGCCGATCGACGAGCCGACGATCTCCACCTGACGATTCGCGCCGCGGATCTCGATGCGCACCGTGTTCGGATGCACGTCGCCGAGGTCTTCCTCGGTGAAGACGATGTTCACGTCCATCTGTTCGGCGATGCGGATGGCCTCGGGGATGCGTGGATCGTCGACGTTCAGGCCGATCGATCCGCCGACCAGCGCGAAGTCGGAGCCGTGTCCGCGGTAGGTCGCGGCGAGCGGCGGATGGAGGATGAATTTCACGTCGACCGGATCCTCGTCGAGGATCTCTCGCGCCACGCGTCCGAGGCGCGCGGTGCCGGCGGTATGCGAGCTGGACGGTCCGACCATGACCGGGCCCATCACATCGAGAATCGAGACTTTGCGGTCATGACGTGTGGCCATCGAGCCTGCGATTTTACGTTACACTCGGAATCGGGTCGCTGATGGAAAAAAAGAAGCCCGTCATCCTCGTCGTGGACGACGACGTCCCGATCCAGATCCTCATGCAGAGCCTCCTGCGCGAGTTCGGTTTTGAACCGGTGACGGCGGGCAGCGGAGATCAGGCGCTCGAGGTGGTGCGCGGCGGCCTGCGACCCGACCTCGTGCTGCTCGACATGAACATGCCCGGCATGAGCGGCGTCGACGCGCTGCGCGCGTTGCGCGCCGAGCTTGAGGAGGTGCCGATCGTGATTCTCAGCGGTGAGCGCCTTCCCCCCAACGAGGTCGCAGCCCTCGGCGCCACCGGCGCGGTGCAGAAGCCGTTCGATGTGCCGGAGCTGGTGACGCAGATTCGCGGGTATGTGGGCGCGGCGCGTTGAAGTAGGGGGCGATCAGTCGAATTTGAGGCGCGCGCGCCAGTACTTTGGGCGCCGGCTCGTGTGCGCGAGCGCCACGATCTGCAGATGCTCGTCGCGTTTCCGGTAGATCAGAAAGAACGGGAAGTGTCGGAGAGGGAAGCGGCGAACAAGCCCGCGAGTACGCCGTACCTCTTCTCCGATGTCCGGATAATCCGAGATGAGATCGGCGGTGTATTGAATGTCTTGCCAAAGACGGTCGCCCAGGCCGGGCGAATCGGATTCATAGCGGCGGAGGTAGTACTCGATTTCATCCTGAGCGAATGAGCTGGGCCGAACGGGTGTACTCACCGGCCGAAGACGTCGCGCTCCATCCGTGCGCGGAATTCGTTCCAGTCGGAGGTGATCGCTTCACCGCGATCGAGCGCGGCGCATCGCCGCTCGATCTCCAGCGCCCACGCCTCGTCGACGGCTTCCGTCTCGGCATCGTCGAGGCTCTCGAGAAGGCGTGCCGCGATCTTTGCACGATCGTGTTCCGGGAGGCTCAGTGCCTGCTCCAGCAGAGTGCTCGCAGAGTCAGTCATCATCAAGTGAGTGTAACGCCGTCCTCTACGGGTAGTACCCCCGGATCGTCTTCGCCCGCCCTTCGCTGACCTGCACGTTGACCTCGCGCCACTTCGAGCCCGGCTTGATGCCTTCGGGCGGGTAGAAGCCGAGGACGTATTGCGAGCGGAGCTCGGTCTGGATCTCGGCATAGATGCGCGTGAGGTCGGTGGCGTTGTCGATGTAGTAGACGGTGCCGCCGGTCTCATTGCAGAAGCGGCCGAACTTGTAGCGGACGTCGACCTCCGTGGAGCGGATGCCGATGCCGATGCCGTAGATCGGCACGGCCGCGCGGCGCGCGTACTCCAGCGCCTGATCGTAGGTGAACTTCGACGCGGTGTCCTTGCCGTCGGTGATCACGACGAGCGCCTTCTGGCCTTTCACGCCGAGGAAGTTGTACAGCGAGTAAACGACGGCGTCGTAGAGCGCGGTCGACTCCTCGGCGCGCAGGCGCGCCAGGCCGGCGTTCACGTCCGCGAGGCGCGGCGACCACTTCTGCACGAGCGACGGCTCGGTGGAGAAGGCGACGACGAACGCCTTGTCGCCCTGCTTCATCACGTTCTGGAAAAACGTCGCGCCGGCTTTCTGCGCCTCGGACATGCGCGGCTGCATCGAGCCCGACGTGTCGATCGCCACGCCGATGGAGAGCGGGAGATTGGAGACATGTTCGAACTTCGAGACCTTCACCGGCTTCCCTTCATCGAGTACGCGGAACGCGGTCTCGGGGAGGTCGTTGCGCGGACGTCCGTTCACGATCACTGTCGTCGGCAGCTCCACGAGGTGGACGTTGACCTCCTCCATGTACTGCGGCGTGTTGATCATCACGACGTCTTCGATCGGCGGCGTGGGATCGTCTTTCAACGTGGCGACCGCGCGGAGATAGCCGACGCCCTCGTTCTTCGGGATGTCGACCACCTGCACGAACGGCGGATCGTAGAGCGTCGCCACGCGCGTCTCATTGAGGTAGAGCTCGAGCTTCTCCAGCTCCTTGCCGTCCGGCACGCGCACCGACATCTCCACGCGCGTCCGTCCCTTGAGGTTGATCGCCACGCGCGGTGAGGTGATGCGGACGCGGAACGGATCGGTGCCGGTGTTGACCACGATCTCGTCGCCGGTGATCGGCTCGTTCTTGTCGTTCAGGGCGATGGCGCGGATGCGGCGCGCCTGCGGCACGTCGCCGAAATCGAGATCGAGCGTGTAAGGCGGCTGACGCTTGATCATCACCTTCTTGCCGTCGAGATAGAACTCGACGCCCTTGATCTCGTCGCCGACGACGATGGTCTCGATGTGCTGCAGGCCGGCGAGCAGATCGTCCGCCAGAGGCACGATGCGCAGCTTCGTCTGGCTCGTCTCGATGTCGTCCTTCAGTTGCGCGACCGCTGCCGCGCCGGCCGCTTTCGACTTCAGCTGATCGGGTGTGTCGAACAGCTCCGGCACTGCGATCTTGCTCTCGAAGATTCCTTCGCTGCCGCCGTGCACGTCGGTGACCTTGATGCGCGACTGGTAA
>Ga0193696_1000053_pt1 | contig 50836 bp, 69 predicted proteins | sample L3m1metaG_FD_145074 | JGI IMG/M metagenome (GOLD analysis project Ga0193696, IMG submission 145074) | Soil microbial communities from a riparian zone of the East river system, Colorado, United States - L3m1 | ecosystem: Environmental > Terrestrial > Soil > Riparian zone | place: USA: East River... | reverse complement strand
TTATGGATTGCTTACGTATCAATGTAACTTATACCGTATGGTATCTGCAATACCGTATACCATGAGTATGCTTACGAGAGAAGTAGCTTACACGATATCATCGCACCCGAGACGCGCGTGTACGATTAAATCGTGCGCGATTGAATGCCGTGACGGCCCAAAACCGACCATAGGGGGTCGGGGGTCCCTTGATCGCGCATGAAGTACACCTCAAATTTATCTCGCCAGAAATTTTTCTATATACGATTTAGGAATAAATTTCACCATTTGATGGAATTGTTTATCTTCTGTTTCAAGAATAACTAAGATATCTAATCCATCCTTTTCCTTATTCCATTCGTGGAATATACTTTCTTGCTTAAACTTAATTCCCATTCTTCCACCAAGCTCCTAATATCTCCGCGACAACAAACGACACCAATATCACACCCCCAATAATCAAAGGTACCTTCAAATCACCCATAGCGTAAACATTCCATTTATCTAAATCTATAATTGTGTCTAATTTCATTTTCATTCCAACAATCTATATAACCTCTTTCATACTCAGAGGTAGTCTTCGTATCGTCTAGCTTACCGTTCTCTAAAACCAACGGCTTCCACCAAGGATCATCTTGTTTCATTTTACCTCTATGTTTAAATCTAGGTTGTAAACGATGTTTTCTTTCATATCTTTCCATAAATTCCTTCGCCCACTGTAAATCGTCTAACTGAGCCTCACTGAGCGATTTTAGCCCCTCTAGGCTAGTAGGGTACTCTTTTGTCATTTAAACCTCTCCTTGGGTAGATGCTGACCTCAGTGTTGCCCCTTTTAAACGTAATCTCTGCTTCTTTTCTTCTGACATTGGGACGTATTTCTTGTAAACGGGTCCAACTCTATCATTCTCTACGAGTAGAAGCCTACTAGCCTTATCGACGTTTACGGTCAAACAAAGCATATCCCCACGATAGATTTCTAACGTTTTAGGGTAGTCATCCATCTTCATGATCTTCCGACAATACTTCGGAACATTCATACTGCCTAGGTCGCTAAATTGTAACTTCATGAACAGGCACTCCTGCTTTCTTTGCTTGATCAATCATATTCTGGGTTCCTCTGCTCTTTCCGTCCCAGAAGGCAATAACCATTTCAGGGTCGCCTTCTGTGAGCATTCGTCTATTACGGATTGGGCCTGCGCTTCGTCCATGGGTGTTCCACTCGGCAAGAAAGACCTGCATAGGTATAGAAACTTCATTCCCGTATCGTCCGGCAAGTGTATCTGCACCTCTGGCCCCTCCGTGGATGATTTCTGTGATGTTATAAGCATTTAATGTTTCTTTCATTCTTTCGTAATTGGTAAAAGTCCTGCTTCCACATACTAAAACCTTCATTTCCTTGACATCTCTGTGATTTTAGTGTATACTAATGTTAAGGGTAACATAAGAACTACTAAATAGACCTCCCCGTAGTATATATCAATTCTAATTATAAGTCAAGGCTCCCTGAGTCTTAGAAAGAAAAATATGGCTATTTATAAGAACCGTGAGGTCTCCGTCGGAGCTATCACGCAACCCGTCCACAGTATTCCTGACGAGATCATCTACGTCACGTATTCTGATGGTAATGGTGAGAATGTTAAACTAAAGGATGTTTACTTCACTGAAGACGAAAAGAAGTCTATCGAGAAGAACTACCCTAGCAAATACGATAACGTCAATACCGTCAAGGATGAAGACGTCAAGGCTGTCCGCCTAGGTATTCCTCCGTCTTATGATACGTCTGCCAACGAAGTAGCGGAAGCTCAGGCTCTCCGTCAACGTCAGGCAGAAGCTAATCAGAAAGACATCGAACGCCGTAAGGCAGAAGCTGATAAGAAGCTAGACCAAAAACTTAATAAGACTACCGATACAGTTAAATCACAACCTGTGAAGACTGGTTGGACGAAATGACCCAAGCGTTTTCAATCGTTAAGGTTATCTTTGCTGTCGGCTTTCTAGTCGCTGGCACTGTCGCACTCTGGCTTGCACCAACTATGGCCCTGCCTCTCTTCGTAGGCTCCATTGCTTGGTCCCAAATTGCAGTCTGATGCATCGTCATCGACATCACCGAGACCGTAACTGGTTACAACTATATCTCCTACACGAACTTAACATTAAGGTTAACATACTCATGGCTACAATCCAAGACATCAATGCTGCAGTCGCTGCTCAATCGACTGTAGAAGACTCAATCATCGTTCTTCTGAACGGTATTGTCCAACAGCTTAAGGATGCTCAGGCTGCTAACGATCCAGCTGCTCTCGATAAGGTTATTGCTGATATCACAGCTAACACCCAGAAGCTTCAGGACGCTGTTACTGCTAACACTCCTCAGGTGTAACTAATCATGGCTATGTCGCTCGCTAAAAAGGCCGATATGGCCAGAGATAAGAAACTTGGAATCAAAGAAGGTTCCAAGAAAGACAAAAAGAAAGACAAGAAGGTTAAAGGCTATAAATAACGTCCCTGATCTTTCTAAAAAGACTAATCAGCTCCAAGAGAGTCTAGAACAACTAGACCTCAAGGGGCTGTTAGTCCTGAATGGTATTATAACCCAACAGGCATTAAAACTTATTCTTGATTCAGAAGCAGCTGCTAGTAAGTTCAAGAACCCTCTTCTTATGCCCAACAAATCGTTGATTTAATGTATGTAATTACTAACATGACTGATAAAGATATCACCATTGATGATGTCTCACTTCCTCCGAAGAAACAATATTCCATAGAACATATTACTAAAGATATGTTGTATGCTAAGGAAAGAGGTGATCTTCGCATCCTTTCAGGTGACGAAACTCTAGAAGAACGTCGTGCTGATATCAAGGCTATGGGCAACCTAGACTTTCGGTGATGAATGGACAAGATACCTGATGTGATTTTAGTAGGTTTGTCTGTAGGTGTCTTCGTAGGAGGCACTGTATGGGGATTAGCTTGGTGGCTGTCCAACCAATTCTCAGGGATTAAAAACTTTGTATTTCAGCAAATTAAAAGTGTTGAACAAACTATTCTTGAGAAACTAGAATATCATGAAAGACACGACGATATAAGATTCTCTGGTCTCGATTCTAGAGTTACAAACATCAGAGATGACCTTTGGAATATGCGCGTTCGTAATGCAGCTATCAAAGGAATTTACGTCAATACTGACGATTCCCAATTAACTCCAGTTTCTAAAAAAGTAAAGAAACTCTTTAAAGAAGAACAAGACTAGTGGCATATACTGGATTACACGCTGCAGATGGTTCTATTAATATCGCTATCGTCAGTGGAGCAGCCTATACTGGTTCTATAAGTGTAGACGGTGCTCAAAATGCTATCGTAGCTCCCGGTGGTAGTTACGTTGGTTCTACTCACCCTTGTGGTGCAATCTATATAACTAATTCTCCTGCTCCTGTAGGAGGTATTCCAAACCCAATTAGGGCACCTGATGGTAGTCTTAATTGTTCTGTCTCCCCCTACACTAATGGCGGACAGCACGTAACAACCGTCGCTGGCGTCTTCCCATAAAAGGTAAAAATGGCTCTCTATTCTACTAACAACAAACAAGCCGGTACTCAGCAATCACTCGTTGCTTCTCCCGGTAAAACCCTCATCAACCTTACTGCCCTCACTGGTGCAGCTACGCTGAAGCGTGGTTGGATTTATGAATGGGAAGTGGGTGCAGATGGCGCTCCTAACGCCACAGACTGCGCAATCACGTGGGAGTTCATCCGAAATACCACTGTTGGTACAGGTACTGCTTTAACTCCTTCTCCGATGGACCTAGCTGATACAGCCGCTGGTCTTGTTGCTACAGGCAATCATACTGCAGAACCCACGATGGGCGTCTCGCTTATGGCCGTTGCACTCAATCAACGTAACTCACAGCGTTGGATCGCTCGTGATGAGAAGTCAGCAATGATCATTCCAGCTACTACTGTAACTGGTGTCGGTTGTCGTGCTTATTCTCCTACCTATGCTTCTACTGGCGTCGCGACTATCTTCTTTGTAGAGTAATCCATGCGCCAAGCGCAAGGATATACTATCATTACAGGGCCTGATCCGGGAACGGGTGAGCGGGATACGTTCACCTGTGCCCATTGCAATCGTGTCAAGGTTGTTAAACCTATGATGCGCGCTGAAGATATGGGTGGTATTTGTCATCTCTGTGGAGATAAACACCGCCCGTCCTTCATCTGTGGGAATTGTGTAGGCAAAGGGTGTGATCCCTTCGAAGAGAAAATGAAAAGAATGGAGGCGCGTGAGCGTCTCCGAATAGCATGACTGTAGCCTCTTTTGTAGATGTATGTAGATTTCTGGCTACTAGTAATGGTACCGGAGACTTTGTTGTGTCTGCAGCAGTAACTGGGTATCAAACTCCAGCTTCTGCAGGTGCTACTAGTGGTAATACATACCATTACAGAGCGGAGAGTGCTGATCTTACTCAATGGGAAGTCGGCCAAGGCACTTACACTTCAGGTACGGTTACGATTGCTAGAACTACCATCTTATTTTCTTCCACCGGAAGTAAAGTCTCCTTTACGAATCCTCCTCAAGTAGCTTTAGTCCTTCTAGCTGAAGATACAGGAGCGCTACAGCCCGGTCAAATACCCGGCCTAGGTAGTAACGTAGCTGCTAATGCAGGTAATGTTGGGGAATTCATTTCTTCTAATATTGTGCAAGGTAGTGGTGTTAGTATGGTTAGCGGCACAGCCATTAACATTACTAGTATCTCATTGACAGCTGGAGATTGGCAAGTCTGGGGGAACATTTACGTTCAAGCTGGTGCGAATATTATTCAAGTAGAGTCATCCATCAGTACTGTAAGTAACACCCACCCTACACGTCCGGGCGGTGGAAGTATGCAGCAATGGGTTGGGACATCCGCTTCTCAAATAGGGGTAGGAGCCGGTCCTATTCAACAGATTTTAAATTCCACTACAACTATATTTCTAGTTGGTTCTGCCTCTTTCGCTAGTGGCAGTGGAACTGGTTACGGATTTATCGGCGCACGCCGAATGAGGTAATATGCTTGGCTTCGGCACTTTAGGCGAGCTAGCCTTAGGACAGCTACCGTCTATATCGTCCGGCCCTAGCTTCTCTTCTTTCTCTTCAGACCCTACTCCACGTAAACTACCGATTGCGGTCGTATCTACAACATACGTTGGCTTCGTTCCTGTACAAGTTAGACAACCGACAGTCTTTACGTCGTTTAGTCAACCTTCTGCTAAGAAGCAGATAACTCACAATCAAGGGTTCGTAACTCAACCTGTAGCTCAAGTAGTTACGGTTACTCCGGTCTTTACAGGGTTTAGTCAACCTCAGCCTACTAAGGTCAGACCTCAGACAGACTTAACTACTCAACTTCAACCCATAGTGGTTGCAACTACAGTAGTTGCTGGGGGAGACTTTTCAGACTTCGACTTAGTTCAAACTAAGAAGAATCTGCAACAAGGGTTCACAGGTTTTGTCTTCGCACCGCCTGTAGTTACTCCGGTATTCAGTAAGTTTTCTGATCCGCAGTATTCTAAGGTTAGACCTCAGTCTGACACAGCCCGTGCTTTATTTCAAGCTCCGGTTGTTGTTACTACCGTAACTGGAAATTTCGCAGACTTCAGTCTTGTACAAAACAAGAAAAGTCAGCAACAAGGGTTTACGGGGTTTGTTTTTACACCCCCTGTTCAGACTACGGTCTTCAGTAGATTTGAACAACCGTTTACTAAAAGGGTCTTACAGCAAGACTATTCCTTTGTAAACCTACCCGTTGTTCAGGTTGTAACTCAACCGTTTGTCTTCTCAGACTTCGGAATGCCTAAGAAGGCTGGATTAATCCAACCTGATTTCTTAAGTACTCCGACCTTCCTGACTCCTGTAGTCACTACAGTTAATTTCTCTGGTTTCTCTGACTTTGGAGTACCAAAGAAATCTGGAATTATCCAGCAGGACTTCTTAAATAGTCCTATACCGCCTGTAGTTCAGAACTATGTCTTTACACAGTTCAGTCAGCCGCAGATAGTAAAGGTTTATCGAGAAGGCTTTACGAACGCTCCTTTTGTGGCGTCCGACATAAGATATATCTTCTCTCCGTTTGAGCAGCCTCAATCGAAGAAGATACTTCAGGTTGATCAGTCTTTTGTCAATCTTCCTGTAATAGTTCAAGTTGTTCAGCCGTACGTCTTTAGTCCGTTTGAACAACCACAGTTTAAGAGATCACCGCAGCTAGATGCTTCGGTGCAGTTTGAAGTTCTCCAACCGGCTTTCGTTCCCTCGGTAGTCGTATTCACAGGGTTCTCAGACTTCGGTTATGTATTACACCCGTCTTACTTAGCTGCTCTCCAATCAGGTATATCGTACGATATAATCGTACCAACACCTGAAGAGCTTATAGTCTTCGCGGGAAGATGGCACAAGTTAGAAGGTGGACTTAAGCCTAATGTTGTTAAACTTGATTCTACCAACATAGCAGAAGTAGCCCATAACAGAAACTCTAATGAACTTGTCGTTAAGTTCCAAAACGATAAGGTTTATCACTATTCTAACGTTGATGCAAATAAGGTTAAAAGTCTAGTAAACGCAAAGTCTTCTGGAGGTTATCTCCACGATCAGATTAAAGGTAAATACTTTACTACCCGAATTAAATGAAGAAATCAGATTTACAGACCGCACGAGATAAACGTAAAGCACTAGCCTTAAACAGCTTTGAGTCTTACATCAATCTTGTCCAACCTAAACGAATGCTTGGTAATATCCACAGGGAAGTAATTTCATGGTGGACTAGCAGCAATGCTAAGAAACATATGTTACTTCTTCTGCCTCGCGATCACATGAAGAGCGCGCTGATCGCACTATGGTGTACGTGGATGCTTACTAAGAATCCTTCGCTTAGAATTCTTTATATTTCTTCTACTAGCAACCTTGCTACTAAGCAGTTGAAATTTATGAAGGATATTCTTACTTCAGATAACTATCGTATTCATTGGCCTGAGATGATAGAGAAGGAAGAAGCTAAGCGTGAGAAATGGACTGAAAGAGAAATCTCAATAGACCATCCTCAAAGGAAAGCAGATTACATTCGTGATCCAAGCATTTTTACAGCGGGTCTTACTACGAACATTGTCGGTATGCATTGCGATATCGCTGTTATGGACGATGTGGTCGTATCTAATAACGCTTACACTGAAGAAGGTCGTGAAAAGGTTAGGGACCAATATGGTCTCTTGGCTTCGATTGAAACAGTAGATGCTATGGAAATGGTTGTTGGTACGAGATACCACCCATTAGATTTGTATTCTTCTTTATCAGCTATGGAACGGGAATCATATGACGAATTCGGCAACAAGATAAGGTCAAATGACAATCAGCTTTTCGACATTAAAGAGTATCCTGTCGAAACTGTGGGGGATGGTACAGGGGAATATATATGGCCCCGCAGTCAGAGCACAGACGGGAAGTGGTACGGATTCAACCAAGAAGTCCTTGATACAAAACGATCCCAATATCTCAACAAAGTACACTTCAGAGCCCAATACTACAACGACCCACACGATATTGATTCTTCCCCTATCCAGCGGGATTTATTCCAATACTATGATCAGAACTATCTTGCCCGGCGAGACTACAACTGGTTCTTTAAACGAGAACGACTTAATGTGGTTGCGTCCGTTGATTTCGCGTATTCAACTGGGCAGAAATCCGATTTCACATCAATCGTTGTCTTGGGCGTAGATGGCCTTAACAACTACTATATCCTTGAGATTGACCGCTTTAAGACAGATAAAATTTCTGATTATTTCCTCCATATTCTTAAACTATATGAGAAATGGGGATTTAGAAAGATACGTTGCGAAGTATCGGTGGCACAACAGGTCATTGTTAAAGACCTTAAAGACAATTATATACGTCCTCACGGGTTATCGCTGGCGGTAGACGAATACCGTCCTAGCCGATGGCAGGGATCGAAAGAGGAACGCATCATGAGCATCCTCGAACCTCGATATGCTAACCATCAGATTTGGCATTATCAAGGAGGTAATACTCAGGTTCTTGAAGAAGAGCTAGTATTTGTTAATCCAGCACACGATGACGTCAAAGACGCACTGGCATCTGCAATAGATTTTGCAGTTCCGCCCATGAATTTATTTTCTATTAAAAAGAACACAGACCAACCTATGCAATTTAACCAACGATTTGGCGGAACAGTATGACCGATATAGCGAAAGTTATTATTTCAGTTTCAATATTAATATTAATAGCTGTTACTGCTTATGAATTTAGAGATGTTCTGTTTGGGATTGGGTATCACTAATGACCGGGAAGGTCCTTGAACTAGAAAACATCCTTAGTCCTGATCTTCTGGCTACACGTTTGACTGAAAAGTACGTTGAGTGGGATACACTCCGTAATGTATGGAAGAATGATAAAGAGGAGATACGTCGTTATGTTTATGCTACCGATACAAGCCAGACGACTAACTCAGCAAATCCTTGGAAGAACCGTACCACAATCCCCAAGCTTTGTCAAATTAGGGATAATCTTTACAGCAATTATACTGCTACTTTGTTCCCTAAACGAAAATGGTTGATATGGGAAGCAAATGAAAGAGACTCAAACTCATCTGAGAAACGTGATGCTATTGTCAATTATATGTCTTGGGCTATTGAGCAACCTAGTTTTAAACATGAGATTGATAAGATCATTCTGGATTACATTGATTTCGGGAACTGTTTTGCCACTGTAGAGTGGCAGGACTATCGGGTTGAGCAACCCTTCGGTACACAAGCAGGTTACATCGGTCCTTCGGTACGTCGTATTAATCCTTTAGATATGGTGATGAATCCTGCGGCGGAAGACTTCAGTTCTTCCCCTAAGTTTGTTCGTTCCATAGTTTCTATGGGTGAACTTAAGTCGATGTTAGACAGAATGTCTAACGATGAGAACCGAGCAGAATACGAAGAACTATATAACTATCTCAAGAAGGTTAGGTATCACGCACGGACTTTCGAAGGAGATTGGTCTCAACGGGATCGCCTTTATGCCATGGATGGATTTAGTTCCTTCCGTTCTTATCTTCAATCGGATTATTGCGAAGTATTAACTTACTATGGGGATTGGTATGACCACTACACTGACACGTTTGAAAAGAATCGAGTCATCACTGTCGTGGATCGACATAAGCTTATTGGTAACAAACCTAACCCTAGTTTCTTTGGCCAACCTCCTATATACCACGTCCCATGGAGGAAGCGACAAGACAATCTTTGGGGGATGGGTCCCCTCGATAACCTTGTTGGTATGCAGTACCGTCTTGATCACTTGGAAAATATGGCTGCGGACATCTGGGACCTCACGGCCTACCCAGTCCAAAAGATCAAAGGTTTCGTCGAAGACTTCACGTGGCAGCCGGGCGAAAAGATATTCGTCTCGGACGAAGGTGACGTAGAACTCGTCCAGCCTGATGTCCAGATTATGCAAGCTGAGTCCAAGATGGCTATGCTTGCTGAGACTATGGAAAAGATGGCGGGTGCCCCCGGCGAAGCCATGGGCTTCCGGTCTCCCGGTGAGAAAACTAAATACGAAGTACAGCGGTTAGAGAATGCCTCAGCCCGTATCTTCCAGAATAAAATCAATCAATTCGAAGAACAGATCATCGAGCCCATTCTTAACGCAATGTTGGAATTAGCTCGAAGGAACCTGTCAGGCTCGACAACTATCAAGGTATTCGATGATGAGTTCAAAGTCGCTACTTTCGAAACGCTTACCGTCGAAGATATTACGGGCGTTGGAAGGATCAAACCTATCGCTGCCAGACATTTCGCCGAACAAGCTGAGCTTGTCCAGAATCTTACGGCTCTTACAGGGTCGGGGCTTTGGCAGACGGTCCAGCCGCACTTCTCAGGAGTGAAGCTTGCTAAGATACTCGAACAGACCTTTGATCTTTCAGACTACGAAGTCGTGACACCGTACATCGCATTGGCCGAACAGGCGGATGCTCAGGCTCAAGTTCAGGTTCTCCAAGAGAAGCTTCATCAGCAGATGGGTACAGCTACAGGCGTAGGTGAAGACTTCGATCTAGATGGATCGGCTAAAGGGGCAAATCCCGGCCTTGGACTTACTCGTAACCCACCTATGGGATCGACTCCCACAGGAACACTAGGAACACAATAATGGTTAACATCCGTAATCAAAACGACATTATGACTGATGCTATTGCATTAGGCCCTCAAGGATGCTTTGTTCAAATGAAGTCATCTACTAGTTACAATGAAACTGGACTGCCTCCTCCGCCTGCTGGCTGGGGACGTGTCATTGGTTTTACTGATTCTGTAGACAATGACGACGAAGGCCCAGAGAGCCGCGATGAGCTTTAAATCTGTACAGAATAAGATAGCCAAGAAGGAAGGCATATCTAAGAAGTCAGCTGGTGCTATTCTCGCCAATGCTTCTCGGAAGGCTTCTCCTGCTGCTAAGAAAAAGAACCCCAAACTTAAGAGAGTTAAATGATATCTGCTTGGTACAAACACCTCAAGACCGAGGCAGAACAAGCGGATTTCAAGAACCAACTACTCGGTTCAAAAGTAGTCTTCCGTAGAATGCAGACTCTTCTCGATGAAGAGAAGATAGAGCCGGAAGCAAACGATTACAATCTTCCCAATTGGGAACTTAGACAAGCGGATATGATTGGATACAACCGTTGTCTTAAAAAGATATCCAAACTTATAAACCTAGACCAAGAGGCAAAATGAATTTATTCGAAGAACCCGTTGACCAAAACGAGACTTCAGAACGAGAAGAACTTCTAAACAAATGGAAAGACAAGTCCAAGGAAGAACTCCTCGAAGCTAAGATTAACTCCGATCTGTTTGTCAAGACGCTGACCAAGCGACAAGACGATATCTCCAAGGATTACCTTGAAGCTAAGAAACAATTGGATGCACAGGCTAGCCTGCAAGAATTAGTTGATCGACTAAATAAGGCAGGACCTTCTAATAGCGAACACACCCCAGCGAACGAAGTAATAGAGAGCCGACCCGAACCTATAGACATTGACAAGAAGATAACCGAAGCCATCGCTAAAACGCGACGCGAGGAACGTCAAGCGGCTAATGCTAAGCTGGTTCAAGATAAACTCAGGGAACGATTCGGTAACAGCTATCAAGCTGTCCTCCGAGAAACAGGACTACCTGATGAAAAGATTCAAGAAATTGCTATGGAATCTCCCGATGCGATCTTTCGCTTAGTTGGATTGAATAACGAAATGAAAGAAAATTTTCAAACCCCTCCACGTTCAGCGCAGAGAAATGACAATTTCGCACCACGCGCTAGTAACAAACGAGACTGGGCTTACTATCAGGAACTCAAGAAGAGCAATCCTAAATTGTACCTTGATCCTAAAATCGCTGTCCAGATGCATAACGACGTCATTGAAATTGGCGAAGAGGCATTCTATGGACGTAATTAAATAACAACTTTTAAGGACTTCATTTATGGCCGGTTTTACCGACATGAACAATCAGTTTCTTGTAAGGACTAACCTTTGGTCGCGTCAGATCAAAGAACTCCTGCTCGATGAACTGAATGCGATGAAGTTTGTTAAGGTTCTCTCCGACTTCCCCGATGGCTATACTTTAAATATTCCGTCGATTGGTGAAGCAGAAACTGCCGACTTCAATGAAAACATGGCAGTTAAGTACAACCAGTTCGATACGGGTAACTTCACGTTCTCGTTCGACCAGTATAAGTACTCTGCTAACGCAATCAGCGAAAAGTTTAAGCGAGATAGCTTTTATGCTCAGGATGTGATCGCGGCCTTCGTGCCTCGTCAGCATCGTGCGCTCATGGAAGCTGTTGAAACTCGGATTTTCGCAGTCGCGAACTCTGGACAAACTGCATCTAACCTCAACACTATTAACGGCGCTTCCCATCGTTGGGTCGCAGGCGGAACCGGACAGACTATCACTCTGGCCGACTTCGCTAAAGCTCAGTACGCTCTCACTAAGGCCAACGTGCCGCTGGTGAACCTCTGTGCTGTCGTTGACCCCTCTGTGGCTTATACGCTTCAGACCCAAGCTAACCTCGTCAACTTGATTTCTCCCATGCCTATGTGGGGTGATGTCACGCGTGATGGTATTGTTACGGGCTTTAAATTCCGCTTCAATATCTATGGTTTTGATATCTATGTCAGCAATTACCTCCCGGCGATTGCTTCGGAAACTATCAACTCCATCGCTGTTAGTAACGGTGTAGCGAACTACTTCTTCTCTGCAACTCCCGGTGATACTACGCCGTGGATTGGTGGCTTCCGTCAGATGCCCACTGTCTACAGTGAGTTTAACAAGGACCTGCAACAGGAAGAGTATCTCACTATCGCTGAATACGGCTTTAAGCTTTATCGGCCTGAGAACATGGTCACTATACTCACTGCACTCGCTGCAGTGCCTGCCTAAGGAGAACAAACTATGGCTGGTGGCAATTATCTCGATCCGGATGGCCTGTTTAGGCAATACGGAACTTCTAAGGCAGTCCCAACTACGGCTGGTGACTACCTCTCTTACGGTGAGACTCGCGAAATCGAGTTGACCGTTACCCTCGCGAATACCGCTGCGGGTGCGACTACTATCCTTGCTAATACTACGATGTTCCCCACAAACTGCTTTGTTGAGCAGGTTGAAATGGACGTCGAAGTTGCAGCTGCTGGTGGTACGTCGTTCTCCGTCGGAACGATGCGAGCCGACCGCGCAACGACTGGTACTGGTGGCACTGCCGCTGGTTCCTTCATCACTGGTGAAGTGTTGGCAACCGTTACCCCTGCGGGTAAAAAGGTTATCTACACTGCTGGTGTGAGTGCGGCAGGTACCGCTATTGGTACGACTACTAACTTCACTGATGGTTTTGCTTACATCACGCTTACAAACGTGGGTACGTTTACTAACGGTGTTATGAAGATTCGTATCAAGTATCGTGGTATCGGTACTATCACCCAGTAACTGACTTGGGGGTGGACGCACCCCCTTTTCTTTATGAAAGAAAACAAATGGTTCTACCTACACTAAATTATAATATGCAAGGTAACACTGAGATTCAGGATGCACAGGTTCTTACCTATGACTCCCAAACCAGTGCTCAGCTTGCTTCTTCGGCACAGCCTTACATCACAGTAAGTTCTGTCTCCCCTCCGACATTCTCTGCCCCTAAAGGCACGCTTTGTCTGAGCACCGCAGGTTCTAGCACGTCTACTCGTTTGTATGTCAATACTAACGGAACGACTGGCTGGACTGCAATCACAACGGCAACTTAATGACCAAAATCACACTAAATCCAGTTGGTAGTCTAATCGACGCCACAACTGCATCTACGACGATCAACCAAAACAGTGTGATTGTTCAGAATGCTTTTGATAATACTTTATCCAGAGATGGCACTAGTCCTAATCAGATGAATGCCACTCTGGATATGAATTCAAACCGTATTATAAATCTTCCTGCACCTACAGGAAGTCTTGATCCTGTTCGCTTAGCTGACGTGTCAGCATTAGCTAGCGGGGGTACAATCAATACACTCCCACTCGGCGGTACAGCAAGTCAAGTTCTTACTAAAAATAGTGGCACTAATTACGATGTTTCATGGCAAACTTCGTCAGTAGCTGGAGCACCTAATCCAGCCTTTGGTGGTAGGTTAACTATTTCTTCTGGCAATCCTGTTATGTCTGCGGATGTCACAGGTTCCCAAACATTATATTACGCTCCATATACAGGTAAGACTGTTCCTACTTATACAGGCGGGGTATGGACTACAAGGAATTTCACAGCTAATTCTACCGACCAAGTAGGTCTCTCACTTAGTTTAGCTGGCTCGGTTAACTGGGCAGCCAATACTCTTCATGATGTCTTCGCTGTTATGGACAGCGGTACACTTAAGATTGGTACACGTCTTTGGGATGCAGGTATGCTTTCCACAGAAACTTTGATTACACCTAATGTAACAATTACTACAGGGACTACACCATTAGCTTGGACTAATCCGGGTGGTGCTTTCGATGGAACGACAAGTAAGACTTCCGCAGGAAGTATCGCACAACTAGGCTCGCCTTCCAATAATAGTGAAGCAAACTACCTCGGTCAAGACTGGGGTGCTGGTGTTACTAAGACAATCTCTAAGGTTGTTGTTTATGCTTGTACAGATAGTTCGATATTAGGTAACGCACCTTCAGTCGAAGGATTTTACGTCTACGGCAGTAATGATAATGTCAACTGGCATTTGATTACAGTCTGGCGTGGCAATGATAATGGTGTGGCTGGTACTGTCTTCACAATTCCTATCTCTCAGACAGAGACCCAAGCTTATCGTTACCATCGGGTTGGTTTTGATGGCAATGGTATTAATGCTCTACGCGTAGCTCAAATTCAATTCTTCAATAAAGTTGCTCCTGCTAATGGACGCAGACTTACTCATAATGATGGTGTTCTTGTCAACGACGCTTCTATGACAATCCGAACTGGAGCTTCTACTACAATTACTACCGCTCAGTTCGAAGGTATATATCTCGGTACTATTCATATTGATACTGCAACTAACGGGCAATTATCAGCTACTCTAACTTACGGTCCGAGTAGAACATATGGTGTTTGGAATTACTACAACAGAGTTCCGTTGAAGCTTATGGCTGGTACTTATGCCACTAGCAAATTCTATACTCCGGTTACTACACAGCTTTGGAATGTCTGTGAGAGTGCATTCTCAGGGAATTCATTCAGTATTGAAGTTCTTTCAGGGTATCCTGAAGAGCCTATCTCAGCTGAGCTTCCTAGAAGTGTTGCTCTTAATACTCTTACTCCCGGTGCAAATGCGAGTTATGAATGTGCTATCGGTGTAGATACTACATTGAATTTCTCAGGTCAAGAGGGAAGTTGTAACATAGATAACTCTGGTTCTCCCGGTGGTGGTGCCATGGGGTTCATCCCCAGAGCTTCTCTCCGAATTACGCCTTTCGCAGGTCTGAAGACTTTCTATGGTCTCGAACGACAAGGTAACTCAGGTACTGGTGGACAATCTTCATTTACAGGCCCTCGTAGCACACACCTCGCAGTGGAATGGAATGCGTAATGTCTAAGATAACACTCAACGATTTAGTAAATCTGCAGAATGAAACTTCTGCAGTTACTATTATAAATGGTAATAATCAAACGTTGGAAACAGCGTTTGATAATACTCTTAGTAGAGACGGTACTTCCCCCAATACAATGGGGGCTAGTATTGATATGAATAGTAATCCTATTCTTAATCTACCGACTGCTACTACAAATGCAGAACCAGTAACTCTTGCACAGCTTAATGCTGTAACAGTAGCTGCAGGCAATGTTCCTGCAGGTGGTACAACCGGACAGAAGCTTACTAAGAACAGCAATACTAGCTTCGATTTTGGTTGGGCTAGTGAAACTAATATGGCTGCCTTTACTTTGAAGGGCAACTCTACTGGAAGTGCAGCTGCTCCTGCAGATATTTCTATCCCTGCCTTGACTAGCAAAGCTACTCCAATCGGTGCTGACTCGGTAATGATTGTAGACTCTGCTGCAAGCAATGCATTGAAGAGAGCAACTCTTACTAGTATACAGGGAGTCAGTGCTGTCACAAGCATTGCAGGTAACACAGGTGCATTCACACTAAGCACAGGATTAACGAACTCTACAAATGACCTTAGAATCAATGCAGGCTCTATACCCGCTGTTGCGACTAGCGGTCTTGCTACTGCTGGGACTCTTGGCGAGTATATATCTTCTCAGGTATTGATAGCTGGTGAAACACCTGCAACAGCTACTGCTACTCCAGTTAATATCACTAGCATCTCTTTAACAGCAGGTGACTGGGATGTCGATGGTGTTGTCTATTCAGATAACGCAGGGGCTTGTACTTTACTTGTTTCAGAAGCTTGGATTTCATCCACGTCGGCTACAGTTCCTACACGTCCTAATAATGGTATGATGACTATGTGGGTTGGAAGTACAACTTCTAACATCGCTGTCTCTGCAGGAAGTGGACGAATATCTCTCGCAAGTACGACTACAATCTTCTTGAGTTGCTACGCTAACTTTACTGGCGGTTCAAGTAATCCCAAATATTATGGCTTTATAGGAGCTAGGCGCGCACGATGACTCTTCAAGAACAAAACGCTAAACGTTGGGCTGACTGTAAAGTCTCCGCTGATAAAGGACCTCTATTTGAGAAGGTCGCCAATCGTTTGATGGCAAGTAAGGATAGATATCAGAAGGTTGAAAAACTTACTGGTGTTCCTTGGCATGTCATTGCTGTTATCCATGAGCGTGAAGCTTCACAGAATTGGAATACACAATTAGGGCAAGGCGACCCTCTTAATAAGAAATCTACACACAAGCCTAAAGGACGTGGACCGTTCGCTACTTGGGAAGATGGTGCAGTTGATGCACTCACTAAATGTCCACCTTATGCTGCCGCTAACCATGATTGGTCCGTCGGTGGAACGTTAGCTTTATTGGAGAAGTATAACGGATTAGGTTATTACAACAAGGGTGTTCCTTCACCTTATATCTGGGCAGGGACTAATCAGTATGTCAAAGGCAAGTATGTTGCTGATGGGGTTTACGATCCTAATCACGTTGATACTCAGCTTGGTTGCGCTGGCTTATTGAAGTTCATGGGAGTCTTCCAGAAAGCAACTATTCCGGTTGGAACTGTTGTTGCTGCTGGTACTGTCAGTGGACTAGCCACTACGTGGAATGGCTTTGCTGATCACTGGATACTATACACACTGGGCGCTGCTGCCCTAGCACTGGCGATTGACGTTGGTGTACATCTTTATCGAAATAGAAAGACGACAAATGTTCAAGGAAATTAAAGACAAGATTTGGACCGTACTTGGTCCGGTCGGGTCAATCATCGAAGCTCGTATTACGGCTCTCACTGGTCTTATTGTAGCTGGTGTAGGATTTATGGACTGGTCTCCTCTTACCTCTCTCTTTGGGGCAGGGACTGCTTTTAATAAGACTCAGGTAATGGCTCTCGGGGCTATTGCTTTTGTAAAGGGTATCTTCTCTGAAATTACCCGTCGCGCTAATGATCCTCTCTTGAAGGTTCAGGCAGCTGTTGATGAAGCTCCTGTGGTCAAAAAAGCTAAGAAACAGATTAAAAAGACTCTCTCCGAAACTCCGGAAGTTAAGTAATGTTAAGTTGGATACCTTTACTTGGCCCGATCATTCAGGGCATCATTAGTATCTTCACGAAGTGGCAAGATGTAAAACTTGACACGCTGAAGACTAATCGTAGTTCTGATATCGAAGAATCTAAGGTATCTGCACAGATAATCCAGACAACTCAAGATGACATCGGTCTTCGCCTTATGCGTGACATGCTGTGTTTTCCGACTGTTGTCTGGGCTATGCTTATTGGGTGGGATACTGTCGTAGCTATCCGTTATCCTGACTTGATGTTTCATGTCGAGAAATACCCGGATAGCGTATCTTATCTTCCTTACGCAGTCGTAGTCTTCCTACTTGGTAATATCGGCATCAATATGTGGAACCGTAAATGAAACAAACACTTCTTGACATGACTCAGAACATTCTTTCAAGGATGAGTTCTGATGAAGTCAATAGCATCAGTGATTCTCCGGAATCTCTTCAGGTTGCTAATATAATCAAGAATAAATACTTCGACATCGTTAGTCGAGTTGGTATCCCTGAACATGATCAACTTATCCAGCTTGATCCTTCTCTTGATGCTACTTCTCCAGTATTGATGTACGTTCCTACAGGCATTGCGGAGATTAAATGGTTGAAGTACTTCGATAGTAATATCACAGACGGTACTTCAGTTGGTAGTCACGGTATTAATACTGATCTTCAGAATAATTCTGGCAGTGGGGTGAACCCACCTCCGGGGTATTTGTATGTCACGATATTACCTGTCAGGCAGTTTATAGACATGGTAAACAGGTTTAATCCTGAAGAGTCTGACGTCGAAAGCTTTACCTTCCAAGATACAAGTAATAACTACGATACTAACTATACGTTCTATTACAAGAACCAACAACAGCCCCGCTTCTGTACGATCTTGAGCAACTTCTACGTCATCTTTGATGCCTTTGATAATACTCAAGATACTACACTTCAAGCTAGTAAGACTATGGCTCTAGGTAGAGTAGTCCCTCATTTTGAAATGGAAGACAGCTTTATCCCCGGTCTGGCAGATGAAGAGTTCCAGTTACTTGTCAATGAAGCAACCGCATTAGCCTTTTATGAATTGAAGCAACAGCCACACGCATTAGCCACACAAGAGGTTAAGCGAGGCTGGACAGCGGTTCAAAAGAAGAAGGCTGTCATAGACAGACCGACTTACTTTGACGCTCTCCCTGACTTCGGTAGGCACGGTGGAGGCTATCGCAGTAATATCAGTCAATTCAAAGCACGTGGATGGGATGCATTCTAATGGCAATATCGCCTGAAAGTAAAATGAAAAGCGCAGATAGAGTGTTATCTCTTTCTGTAATGGAAGGCAAGAAACCTCTTAATACACTAGGTGCTGCTGACCCTAGATTGTTTAATGGTGAAAATAAATTACATGCCGTCATGGACCCGCAGACAACTCTGTGGTCCTTTAAGTATGATATGGGAGGAGTTCCTGAACCTTTGAAGTGTAAGTTTACTTCTTTCAAGGCACTTAAGAAATACGCTGACGCTTATTACAATCCTCGTAATATCGAGATCAATCAGGTAATAGATTAGTGCCTTCCCAAGTAATTACTTCTGTAGAAAACAATTTTACTAAAGGTCTTATCACTGAATTTACAGGGTTGAATTTCCCTGAGAATGCAGCGACGGATACAGATAATTGTGTCTATACACTTGTAGGTAATGTTACACGTCGTTTAGGTGTAGATAAAGAACTGAATGGAATTCCATTTTCAAAGAGTCGTACAAATAATGGCTTATCAGATTATAAGTGGGATTTAGCGGGTGGGGATGGATTAACTCAATTAGTTGTTCGTCAAGTTGGTAGTGATATTTATTTCTACAAGTCTAGTGCTGTTACTGCTACTGCCCCTCTGTCTACTCAGAAACTCGCAACGACAGTTAATCTTTTAACCTTCATTGCAATTAATACAATTGTTTTTGACTTTACTGCTGAATGTCAGTACGCAGACGGTAATGGTTATTTACTTATCTTCCATCCTAATTGCGAACCAATATATTGTACATACGCAGGTAACACTGTTACAGCTACTTCTATACCTGTTCAAGTAAGAGATTTCACAGGATATTCAGAACCAATCGGTGCTGACATAAGACCTCCTACGTCAATTCTTACTGCTGAACATGGATACAATTTAGGTAACCAAGGATGGATTACAGTCAATGCTTGGACGGGTTTGTCAACAACTCCTTGGAATTCTGGGGCAGGAAATGTCAATCCTAACTTTACTGTAGCTGCTGGTCTAGTCGGAGTATCTCCCGGACAGACTGTTCAAATTGTTTATACAGGTCCTGACTTCCCCGGAATGTATGCAGGAGCATACGCAACAGGAACAGTGACCTCCTATGCAGGAACTACACTAGTAGTTCACGCTGCAACGTTCCAGCAAACTCCGGGTGTCGCTACAGGAAGTAGCTGGACTATCTACCCGATTAGTCTTGGTTATGCTTCATCGTTCGGCGTAGCTACTGGAAGCTTCCCATCCAATTCAGATGTCTGGTGGAGATTTAAGAATTCTTCTGGCGTCTTCGATCCGGCGACTACAGCTAATAACTTTACACCTACATCAGGTAATGCTCCTAAGGGACACTACATTCTGAATGCGTTTAATCAAAATCAATCAGGTGTATCAGGTCAACCTGTTACTAATATAACTACAACGTCAAGACCCAGAACTGGCGCTTGGTTCGCAGGTCGTGCTTGGTTTACTGGTGTGGACGCACAGCAAGCTCCTACGGGAGATGCTGCTCAATACACTTGGACAGAGAATATATATTTCTCCCAGATAGTTCAATCCCCAACTGATCTAAGTAAATGTTATCAACAGAACGATCCTACTTCTGAAACATTATTTGATCTTCTTCCTACCGATGGTGGTATTATAACTATCCTTGGAAGTGGTAATATCTATAAACTATTCCCTATTCAGAATGGTTTACTTGTCTTCGCATCTAATGGCATTTGGTTTATAACTGGGAGTAGAGGTATTGGTTTCTCTGCGAATGACTATACTGTAACTAATATATCTTATGTCAGAAGTATTAGTTCGACTTCCTTCATTAATGTCAATGGTCTTCCTTACTTTTGGAATGAAGAAGGTATCTACATGATACAACCTTCACAGCAAGGTGGATTAGAAGTCAACCCTATTACGGTTGGGACTATTCTTTCTTTCTATAATGAAATTCCTGTTACTTGTAAGAAGTACGTCCGTGGTGCTTATCATCCTATTGATTACGTAATACAGTGGGTTTACCGTGATACTGAATTCGCTAATGCTACTGATCGGTATTCGTTTAATAGAATTCTTAACTACAATACGTATAATAAAGCTTTCTATCCTTATACTATAGATGCGACTACAACAGCCAGTATAAATGGGATACTGTATGTATCTTCTCCCGGTACGGTTCCTCCGAGCTTTAAGTATCCATCTTCATCTAATAGTAATCTTTTTTACGCTGAAGAATATGATATTAGTTATAAAGACTGGGTGACTGTTACAGGTGGAATTAATTATACAAGCTTCTTTGTAACTGGGTATAAAGTTCATGGACAAGCTCAACGCCATTTTCAAATTCCGTATATTTATATGTATTCTGGGAATGACGAACCTACTTCGTATAAAATACAAGGATTGTGGGATTACGCCATAACTGGTAATAGCGGGAAATGGAGTACGTTACAGTTAGTAAATAATTTAAATCCTAACTTCGCAGTCATTATTCGTAAACATCGCATCCGAGGTCGAGGCTTGATACTTCAATTTAAACTACAATCTACAGACGGCGAGCCTTTTAATATCTTCGGGTGGTCTACGTTTGAAACACAGAATATGAGTATATAATGTCCTTTGATTTTGGAGCATTAGCAGGCTTTGGACTTAATGCCCTTACAGGTAATTTTCTAGGTGCAGCAGTTAGTGCTGTCGGATTAGGAATGAGTATCTTCGGTGGTGTGCAACAGTCACATGCTGAAGAAGATAAAGCTAGGATTGCCAAACAGCAAGCTGGTGTTTCTATGGATGTAGCCCGTCAAGAACAAGGTATCAATGACGTTAAACAACAGCAAATGGAACTAGAAGGTCGTCGTATGCAGCTTGAGAACATGCGTAATGTTCAACGTGCACGGTCTCAATCATTATCTACCGCAGTTAACCAAGGTGCTCAATTTGGTACAGGATTACAAGGTGGTATGGCGCAGATTGCCGATCAAGGCTTCTTTAATGAAATTGGTGTCGATAGTGCGCTTGCTAGTGGTAGAAAGATAGCTGGTTACAACAGCGTTATATCTCAGGATAAAATCCAGATGGCCAGTCTCGGTGGAGATATGGCTGAGGCTAGTGGCAAGTCTGCTGAAGCTCAAGGATTAACATCTCTTGGAGGTACTGTAATGAAAGCTGGTCCTATTGTAGGACAATTCTCACAAGGCTTTGGCAAGAGTTCAAGCGCAAGTAGTGGGTTCAATCCTTTTAATATAACAGGAAGTTTGTACTAGTGGAACCCGAAGAAGTCTCTCAACCTATTTCTCTTGAGAGCGCTCCGCCTCAACCTACATTAAACATTGATACAGGAATATCTCCTCCTCAGCCTCCTAATGAAGAGGTTGCGAAGTCACGCGCCTATAAAGCTCATATGGGCTTGGGGGATATTGTCAAGCAAGACTACGATGAAATCTATCGTAATATCGCTGGTGGTAAAGAGTCTGTTCTCCGCGAGAATGCTGCTCTTAATATCACAGCTGGTGCAATGGAAGTCCGTCAGAAGGCTATCATTGATCTCGCTGCCACTAAGGGCTCTACACTTACTCTTAATGATATCGCATCTTTAACTCCTCCTGAAGTACGTCCCGGTGGAGTCATCGAACAGACATATGCTCGTGCGTACGTCAATGCAACTAAAGAAGCTGCTGCTCGTATTCCTGACAACATCCTTACGGATGCTGAAATAAATAACTCTGAAGCAGTCAAGGCGTACTTCGATAAGGGAAGTGATATTCTTTCTAATAAAGAATACGCTGTAACTAAAGCTGAGAACCTCAAGGCTGAATTAGATAAGATACCTCAATATAACTTCAAAGACTTTCTTGGTATCACACATCGTTCGCCTACTGACCTAGACTTCAAACAACTACTCAGTCTGGGTTTCTATGAAGGATATGTTCTTCGTAAGAACCTTAATACAGATAGCGTTGACTTCCTAGGTAATATCCTAGACAACAAAGCAATGGAGCTTCTTAAGCTTCCTCCTGATCAATTCCAATCAGAGATGGATAGGCTTACTAATGCTATTAGTTCTTACGATAAGGACTTAGCTTATAAGTTTGTCCAGTCTGTCGTAGGTATGAGCACCAGTGATAAGTTCCTCGATAGTGCTCTAGAAGTTCTTAATGTTGCTACACTTGGTTTAGTTGCTCCGAAAGGACAGATAAGAAACACTCGTGCTGCTCCTATAGACCGTGGTGGCTTAGCCCCCGGTCCTGATGGTGTGTATCGTCCCGGTGGTGGACCTCCTCCTCCTGCTGGACCTGCTGGCAGACCTCCTGCTCTAATAGAGTCTGACAATCTAGGTAGAGGTGCTATGTCTGTGCAGGAAGTCCTGCGCGGTAGTCCTGTTCCTCCTGAAACTCAGGTCCAACAGATGACTAAGGTTATCACAGATGTTCTTCAATCCTCTGCTTCTCCTAAGATCACGAAGGCTACGATTGCTGAGGGTGCTGGTGATACCAGAGAAGCTGCGGTACAGAAGGCTATCGTAAGTACTACTCAACCTGATCCTCTTCGTGATGCTACAGACACCCTATTCAGTCTACACCGAACACGTACCGATCTTATACGTAATGCTCCGGGAGACCTGTCAAGAGAGCAACACACAAGATTCCTGAGTGCTGCAGACGGCTACGAGAACCGTGCTGTCAATGTATTAACAGAGAGTGTACGTGTGATGCGTACGCCTGTCCTTGCAGAGCAAGGCTACCGAGATATACTTGATAACATCGGGTCATTATTCCCCGGTAAACAAAATACAATCCTTAACGCAGACGCTCGCTATGAGCCTTACTCGAATACCACAGCTATTGATGTATACATCGGTAACTACGACGGTAATCGGTTTAGTTCTTCTGAGCTTGCACGTAATCACGCTATTATCAATGGTTATCCTATTGTTGTAGGAGGTGAATCGGCTGATATTCTTTATATTCCTAAAGCTGCTGCTAAAGACTTTGAGAGTGTAAAAACTGATGAAAAAGGCACTCGTTTTTATGTAACACACGGCATTGAAGTTGACTCTTCTCCGACACCTCAGCCGGGTATGATTCCTTATAATACTAAGACTGGTAAGTTCCTTCCTGAAGTAACTGAGCAGACTGCTCGTATTGAACAGCAAGGATTAGGCTTCCACCTTGTTGTTACTATTCCTCTGAATGAAGTTCAAACTCGCATCAGAGATGCATTAGTACTTGAAGACAAAGCCAAGAGTATAAGTAATAAAGATACCGGAGGTGTTACTAAAGTAGGTAATGCTGTCATAGGTTTGGTCCGTAATCCTTATGACACCTTGTCTGTTGTAGAGAACGAGAACCGAGCTAAGACTGTCTTCGGGCAAACAAGGTTCTTAGAGTTTGTCCAGCAAGAGATAGCTCCAGTTGAAAAACTTTACCGTGATGATCTTATTACTCACCGCCCTGCTACTTACCTTAAAGGTGTTGGACGTACTCCTGCTAAAGACTTCACTCGTGCATTAGTATTTGCACAGACTGCAGAAGACCCTGTTACTAAACTTCCGGGGTACTATATGCAGACGCCCCAAGAAATACAAAACCATTGGTTGACTAACTACCAACGTCCTGCTTCTGAATTAGAACAATCTGCTTATCTCGCTATTACTAGACTTGATCACTTCGATCATGTGCTACGTTCAGTTATGTCTTATCGTAATAAGGCACGGTTGGGTGTGATGCAGATGCAGTTCTCTACCAATAAGGATGGAGAGAACACTGACTCTCCGTGGTTCGAAGCCCAGCTTCTGAATAAAGTTCCTGCCATTGGCGATGATGTGATGCTTATTGTTTCCTCGGATGGAAGCGAGAAGTATTGGCATAATATGAACCCTGATAACAAAGAAGCTTTCCGTGAGCTTGTTAAGCATGGACAGTTTACTGGCGGGCAAATATATAATCCAGAAGCTCGTCCGATCAGTCGTACAGACAGTGATGGTAATGAACTTCGTATTCGTTATATCTTTAGTAACAATATGAAGGTTAAGCCTATTACATATGACCAAGTTGGCTACCGAGGTGGTGGACACTGGGAGTATGATTATGACCATTCTGTCAAGCAATCTATCATTCGCCCTCAGAAGGTTGGTAGCAAATTCGAACATATCTATGAAGGTGATAGTACGTTTGGTTTTGTTACTAGTCGTGCACAAGGCGAAGATTTCGCTAAACATATGAATGAAATAGCACGGTTGATACGTGCTAGAGACGCTAGAGGCGCTAAAGCTTATGCTAAGAACGTCTTCGATATTGAGTGGAAGAAGCTTTATGCAGGCTTCCGCCCTAGTAAAAATCCTGTAACTGGTGAAATACAACCTCCGCGTTTCAGTTCTGATCCCCGTCAGGAATTCAGAGTTGTCCCGAAGGGTAAAACCATTGCAGACTTAGACCAGCAATTAGCTGAGAAATATACTAAGACTACCCCTGATGGTGGTATCGTAAGTACATTCGTTGATGGTACTAAACATGGATCGCTAGCACGTAACTTCCAAGTTGCTTATACGCAACCAAGAGATTCGTATGCTCTAAATGAGTTCTTCAATAAAGGTAGCGGTGCTAGACCATTCTATGAATTCCGTCCTGCAAGTTTAACTGATCCTATTACGGCTCTTACTAGAGCTATGGAACGTGCAGTGTCTTCTATCTATATGGATGACATGAAAATCACGGCAGCGGAACATTGGCTTCAAGAGAACCTCGATCTCTTCGAAGACCCGAAGGCTCTAGTTCGTTCTTCTCCTTTCTGGTATCTCAGAGAAGGTAAGCTTAAGAGCAATCCAGATACTGCACTACGTCGTATCAACGCAGAGACTAATCGTTATAAGATCAAAGATTTCCTAGGAGAGCCTAGTAAGATTGATACTGTGATGCATGGTCTGCGTCAGTCGATGTCTGATGCTATATACGCAGCAGAAGTCAGCAGACCAATCGCTGCAGTTTCTAATAAAGCCCCTACGTTAGGCAAGATCATTAAGGCTCCTCTACTGGCTCCTGAATGGTTACTTGATCGTGTCAGTGCTCCAGTAGATTTCCTACGAGGTATGACATTCCACACTACTCTGGGATTGCTTAATTGGACACAGTTGACTGCGCAGAGTATGGCGTATGCAACTATCTATGCTCTTGCAGATGTCGATCATGCTGCAGCTGGTAGCTTCGGAGCTTTGTTGCATCAATGGAGTCGTATCAATAAGAAACCAGATATAGTATCTGCAATGGATACTAAAGCTACTATGTTCGGATGGCGTCCCGGCGAGTTCACTGAAGCTATGAAGTTCTTAGATCGTAGTGGCTTCGGAGTGATTGGTAATACTATATCACTAGACAATGGTATGCATAAGAAGAACTTCTTTATCAGCGATGGTGGGCGCTTCCTTCGTAGTAGTCAGATTTTCTTCGACCTAGCTAACCAGAATGTCCGGTATGGTGCATACTATACTGCTTTCTATGAGTTCAGAAAGAAGAATCCCTTCAAGAAGATTACTCAGGTCGAAGAAGGACAGATACTCTACAGAGCTAACTACTTTAATTCACTTATGAGTCGTGATGCCAATACCATCCTTAATAAAGGATTAGTTGGTGTTCCGATGATGTTCTTTGACTACATTAAGAAGGTTGGAGACGTTTTCTGGAGTCGTAATCTTGCTCCGACATTCGCTGGACGTATGAAAGTACGTGCCAAGATGTTCCTTATTAATAGTATGTTATTCGGTGCAGTTACTTCTACAGGATTGACACTTATTCCCGGTGGAGATTTGATCCGTCAGAAGGCTCTTGAGAATGGCTATGTTCCCGGTAAGAATATGGTTTCAACACTGCTGATGGAAGGACCTCTCTCTATGTTAGGTGCTACTATCACTGGTGGAATGGATATGTCAAAGGGAACATTCTATGACTTCAATAACCGCTTCGGTCCCGGTGGTTACCAAATCCTTCGTGATCTATTAGAAGCTGATACTCCCTTCTGGAAGATATTAACTGGTGCTGTCGGTAGTAAGATTGGAGACACGTTGTCTCGTCTGTCTCCGTTTACACAAGCTATGTATAGTCAGCTTCAGTCTGATCCTAATAAGAAAGTCTTTAAGTTAACTATGGATGATTGGTATCAAGCTCCTGATGTCATCAATTCATGGAAGATGGGTAGGCGTATGATTTATGCTGAAGCCTACGGTAAGTGGCTTGATAGCCACGGACGTCCTGTTAATGACATAGGTAAGATTGATGCTATGTTCAGGACATTAAGTGGATTACGTGACGTCGTAGAAGACGATATGTATTTGCGTAATAAGATTAATAAAGAACGTCAACAGAACTATCTACGTGCTATCAATGACTTCGAACATTATGCATATCTGGGTCAGCAAGATGCTCTTAATGGTAATAGAGATCAAGCTATTAAACATATGACTAATGCATTCTTTCAACTGGAGTCAGCAATGGTCCCGTTAGAAATGCAAGCTAAAGCTATCCAACGACTGGCTACAATGAATCGTGGTACGCTGGCTAAAAACCTCGATCGTTTTTATCTGTCTTTGATCCCAACGGATAAGCGACAAATATACAATGAAGCGTATCAACAATTACATAAAAGAGAACAATAATGGCCGTATTAAACCCACAGGTCGCTCCCGGCCAAGATAAGATGCCTAGTTTCCTTAAAGGATACTCGGAACCTATATCACAGCCGAAGGCAGATGAGTCTGGGGAATATTCAGGTAAAGCTACAGGAATAGCTCTTGCCACTGCAGGCAAAGCCTTCGAAGGTATTGCAGAACTAGCAGACAGTACAGTCAAGGGTGTCATCAAGAATGACGTCTACAGTCGTGTAGACCCATTGACTGATGGATATATTGACGCGCTAAAAGAACTCAAGGCTAACCCTACAGGGCTTGGTCCTGCTGCTCCTGCAACTGGCACTACAGAAGTAGCTTCTGCAGGTCCAGTAGACATCATGGCTAATGTTAATTCTCCTGACGTACCTCCGGGGTTGGCAGCAGGATTGAAGAACGTCGAACGATTAGGTGCTGCGCAGGCTTCAGGTAAGCCTAGCAACACTGAGATTGATATGAAGCTGTATGCACAGCTGAAGGACCTCAGAGCTACATACCCCGGTTGGCGTGAGTACGTCGATGCTACAATGCAGAAGGCTACTGGTAAGGATATCGCTAACGAACTAGTCAATAGTCTTCGTACAGATATCGCCCAGCGTGCAGCTAAGGCAGACAAAGAAACCACATTCTGGCAACATCAGATTGTAAGTAATTCTGGTTTTCCCGGCTCTAAAAAGGCACTTGAGCAGTATAATGCTACTGGTGATAGTAATAAGGTTATGGAATGGTTAGCATTCAATCAAGGACAACTAAATGCTCTTGCTCTTAAGAAGGCTCAGTTTGAGTCTCAAAGTCAGGATGAAAAGACACAGATAACTAATGCTACTAATTACGCTGTTGCTGCAGCTAATCACGCAGCTACGATAGCGTTTGCTAATGATCAGATGCTGGCTGCCCAAGGAGGTGTATCAGCTGCTAAGTTGTCGGATCAGATGTATGATTTAACTGTAAATCAGGGTAAAGCAAACGATGATGTTTACCGCAATCTAAGCCAACAGTACGAAGCTATTAAGGCTAAGACTTATACACAGACGGCTATGCTTTTGAATACACGTCCTAAACTAGCAGATGGTACGTTAGGTAAATCTGTCGCAGATATCATTGGACCTGAAGAGACTAAGAAGATTATTAATTCCTCGGTAGGGGCGTTGTTTGAAAAGACATCTGAATTCATCAAGGATAAACAATTCGGTCCTGCTTATACGTTAGGTGAGGCTGCTGAAGCTACTCAGCGCAATGCTACATTTAAGGTTTTGAAAGACCCTACTGTTGGAGGTCGAGTTCAAACGGCTTCTGTCTTTAATAAATTAATACCTCAGTTAGCTCCTGATATTGTAGGGTCAATGCTTGGTGCAGGATTAAATACTGATGTCCAACCTTTAATAAAAGAAATGGGACAGCAAGCTATTGCACAGACTGGCGGTTACAAAGGAGCAGACGGCAAGACTTATACATTCTCTCAGAGTATTGATGAGATGCGTCAGGCTGGTAATATCTCTGGTACTCCGTTGCCCGGACAAGCTTATAAGAATCTAACAGGATTAACTAAAGTCATTACTGATCCTACAGCTGCTCCTGAAGCTAAGAGTAATGCAATTAAGTATTTCTACGATCCTAGTAATCGTGATGTCCTCAGTAAGTTCATGGATGATTACTATGACGATACGAAAGGCCGTGTCGTACAAGGTAGGTCGTCTGCATTTGCTACATTGACTGCTCCTGCTGTTACACAGGCTATTCGTGCTCATGCTGCTTCTGTCGAGCCTACTGCTTGGCCTAAGTATTCTAACTGGGCACAAGGAGAAGCTGTTGGATTGATTAGAAATCAAGTCGGTACTATCAACGAACTAGTTAAGAACTCTGGTGGTAGTTACGATCTATCTTGGGATAGTAAGCATACCCGATTGATGCTTCGTGATAAGAATGGTACAGATAATCCTGTAACTCAGAACCTCAATATGGTATTAGGTAATCTCGCTGAGATAGCTAAGGTTGAAGGTAGTAATGTAGATGCATTTGTCTTCAGGACTCTCAAGGCTGCTAACTTCTCTCCGACTAAAGATATCGAAGGAGTTCCTGCTCAGATTATGAGAGCTATGATCTCCAGTAAAGGATATAAGATTAACGAGAAAGGTCCTGCCAATAAGTTTGCTGCAGAACCTTCAAATGACGTCCAATCATTTATAAGGAACCCAACTGGCTCTAATGCAGAACCTTTGGAGTCCTACCAAACACGTGGCGTAATCAAAGGTAACCTGTCAGACGAACAAATCACAGGAATACAGACTGATGAAATCCCTCCGGGAATGTCAGTCAAGGACTTCTTGAGGCAGTTAAATAGTAGGAAATAATGGCCCGTAATTACGCTAAAGAAAACAAATGGGAGTCTTCTGCGATTCAGAAGAAACGACGTGCCGCTAGAGGTCGTGCACGCTATAAGGCCATGAAGAAAGGTTTGGTACACAAAGGTGACAGAAAAGAACTTGATCACGTTGGGTATCACCCTACTGGTAGTCTCGATCATGTTCCTACTAAGGTTACTTCTAGACGCGCGAACCGAAAGAGACAACCGCCGCACAAAGGATATAAAGCACGATGACAATAGGTGATTCTAAGGGTGCCTTCTATGATGATGAATTTCATCAAGTAGCATCAGACTGGATTGTACCAGAAGATGTAGATGACAGTATGGTTGTAACTCCACCTCAGCAGCAACAGAATAAACAACTCGAAGACGTGGAACTTAAAGAACTTGGTGGCATAGAGATTTAGTAACATTCTACCAATTTAGGCACAAAAAAAGCCCCTAAGGAGAAATCCCTAGGGGCTTTAGTTTTGCGCTGGTCGTTAGGGGTTTGTTCCCCTAATGTTTTTGAACCATTTTAATAGGCTAATGGTCTGAGCCTTCAGGCGTTTCCCACGGTGGGAGTCCAAGCAGCGAAAGCTTCAACCGCAGCCTTCATATCACCAGCATTGGCAGCAGCCATGATGGCGTCACGGGCAGAATCTTCTGCCTTGCTCAGTTCCTCCATTGCCTCTTCATAGCCCTTCTGGTCAGCCTTAGGGCCATCCCAGATGATGCCGTAGGTCATATTGAACCAATACTTCTTGCCATCCTCGTCATTATCATCAAGAGCTTCGAACTTCTTCACAACCTTAGGATCGAGCGTGAACTTGTCGTTCTTAATTGCGTCAATCAGGTCTTTGAAGTTCTTCGGGGTGTTGTCAACGTGGAGGTTGAACTTCTCAGCAAGGTCACCGAGGGTGGAACTCACCTCTTTCAGACGACGCATGAAGTAATCACGGCTGGTAGCCAGATCAGACTGAGGAGCGTTGACGGAAGCATGAGCGTAGTTGTCATTGTAACGCATGGGGGCTGTCCCTTCTTTTTTGCAACACACAGGTACACACTTGGGTGCTGGTTGTGCCATTGGGCAATCAACAAATTCAACAATCTTATTAAAATCAAATCCCATCTTTACTTCCTTATATTTACTGAAATTAAATTTAGCTTCTCTAGCAGATTCACCGAAATACTTCTGACGTATTGAAATATACTTCTTCTTTCCTAACATAATACCTCCATAGAAAAAGGAGCTAGGAAACGGAGATAACCTAGCTCCTTCTTCGTTACATCGGTAAATTAGTGGACGACGTGATCGGGGGTGTCTTCCGTGACCGTGGTCCCCTCGTATGGGGTTTCACCGTCACTATAGGTTGCTCCGTCCACGGGGGCAATTCGGTACTGTCCGGTGGGGTTGCCTGCTTCGTCGAGAATTTCGACGAGATCGACCGGAATATTGATATCAGCGGGAATCGTGTTTTCATGTGTCATTTTCTTTTCCTTGGGGCAATGGCCCTAATTAACTACTTGTGTACAACTAGGATAGCTTCTTTACGCGGAATATGCATAAAGCTGATGGCGTACATTCCATCAGGACGGCGTTCTCCCAAAGAGACGGAAAGAACTTCGTCGTAATCCCCTACAACTTGTGTCTGGTAGAGGAAAGATGCAAGAAGGTCACAAATGTTACCTTCAGAGATGTAGACTTCGGTGTTTCGGTAGTCCCTCGGAAGCGGCATCACGTTCTTCCTTCTCTTTGAGGAGGCGATAGACCGGCGAAGCGTTACTGTGGATAGGCTTCTTCTTAGCCTTAACCTTCAAACGTTCTGCACGGTCCTTAGGGTGTTTTGTTTTAGTCATCGAACTCTAATGGTTTAATGGAAGGAAGGGAAAGATACCCTTCCTCAACTAAATAAATAAGTAAGTCTTCTGTAGTAAGATCGTTCAGTTCCAGTAGTTCCTCGATGGAGTATACATCAAGGATGGCAGCGTAGTCAGTCAACTTGAGAAATATAACCCCACCAATAAGCACAGGACGAATGTCCCGACAGACCCGGACAGCGCACCAATCCAAAACCCGACATTACGTGCATCACGCAGGTCGAATTCGTCGTAATCTTTTCCTACCATGTTTCTTTTTCCTTCTAGGTGGTACTATCCAGCCGGGGTATTCTCTTGTGAGGTACTCATAACCTCTCTTAAGAAGGTCGCATCCCTTGTCAAGTCTGTAACGTCCAATGACTCGTCGATTACAGAATGAGCATAATAGTCCCCGTATCTGTCCCGTCCAATGGTCATGATCAACGGCGAGCCGGGTTTTGAATTCCTCAGCTTTTCGTCCACAAACTCCACAGCAGCCATTCTGCTTGAGAAGTAACTCATCGTATTGTACCTCTGTTATTCCAAATTTCCTAAGAAGATATTTATTCCGCGTCGAGTTCTGCAAGCTTTGCGTTCAATTCTTCAAGTTCAATCTTCCGCGTCGAATACCTGTCGGAGTTCGGGTAACGTTCACATGCTTTAATTAATTCATCTCGACGTTGTGTCCAAATGAAACGCCAAGCATTCTTCTTCCATTTTTCTATCAAGTTTCTGGTTCTTTCACAAGTTTAACTACATAAGTTAATTCTTTAAACGGTTTAGCAAAACAATCATCAAGATGATGGATTAGCTGAGGCATATCTTTGAAAATAATAGTATTTTCAGCATCACGGTACCTTGAAGTAACAACATACCCATTGACTGCCTTTTGGATTTCAATTCGATCAACCATTAATTTCTCAATTCAATAATGTGTGGTGCGGGAGGACGTATTACCTTAGTTAGGTAGACGGGTCCTGACGCGTAAAGAAACGTCCGCAGGCCCGGATGGCATACGTGGCGGAAAGCACTATAACTAGCTTTTGTATCGAGCTTAAGATTGCCACTTTTGCCGTCAGGGACAATCCCGCATTCGCATCGAGGTGGTTGATCCGATCGAATAATCTGCTTGTAATCAGATATTCGTTTCCTAATAGATTGTTCTCTGAATCTGTGCTCATATAATACCATATGTCCGAGGGTTTTGTCTACAGCCAAGAGATAGGCCCGGTCCTTAGTACGGACCAGAGGATCATCCATTGACCCCACAAGATACCCGTCAAGTTGATCCAGATACCCAAAACTATCATCTTGTGCAATAGTTTTGTCTTTGAGCTTCTGAAGGCCAAAGGTAGAAGAAGATTTGACATCAACGATGCAGCCATCAATAACGCAGTCCCGATGGCCGGTGACTCCATCAACAGAGACTTCATCTTGCTCTCCTGTTACTTCATGTCCTGCGGCTTTCGCGAGACCGACAACGAGGTGCTCGATGATGTGTCCGTAGGCATATTTGATACGGGCATATGGAGGAAGGGGTTCTGCAAGCTCGGGGGTACGGATGTGATGCCAGAGAGCTTTAGGGCAGGAGGGGCCAAGTCCGCTGAGACGTAAACCACGCGGCTCTTGGGGTCCGAAGGAAAGTTTGAGAGCGCTTGCAACGTCGTCACCCATATCGGATGCGACCAGATCGGTGAGCCAGCCATTGTCGGACCCCACGAGTTTGTAGATGTCAGGGATTAGTTGGTGGATGTTAGTCAATAGGCTTATCCAGTCCGTAGTAATGTTCGTATTCGTTGTAACAATCTTTGTGAAAATGTGCATGAGGAAACTCATCACTATGCTGAAAGCTCCAATAGCTTATTGCATCTTCCTCAGGAATAAACCCTCCACATTTATGGCAAGTTATTTTACCACCGTGATTGGGATTGGTTACATATACCAGAGGATAACATTCTTGTTCAGGCCCGTCAAGAACATCAGCTGCTTCTAACCAACCATTCTTCTTCGCACGTGGAAACTCAGTACTGTTGATGTCTTTACTGGTTGTCATTTCGGCACCGTTGTTGCTAGCTGCCACAAATGGCCTACGAGAGGATAAGAAAGAATACCAATGATGTACCACTCAACGAACTTCAGGGACGGACCCTTATACTCTGGCTTCTTCTCTTCCTTCTTTTCCAACTTCTCTTTGTCCTTCAAATACTTCTTCCAACGTTCGACTTCTTCTTCCTTCTTCTGAACGTAGGAAATCAAGTCGAATTCATCAGGGATAACAAGCTTCTTAGTCTTACGGCCCGACTTGGGCGGCTTGAAGCTCTGCTTGCGGTCGAGGTATTCCAACACTGCGACCAAATCTGATCCATTCTTGCTCATAACACTTCTCCGAGTTGTGGGGGCGTTGGGGGCGGGGCCAGAGCGCCACGGTATATGACACGTGGTAGTCATGGCCCCATCGCTAACTATCGCCCCTCTTTGTTAAGGAGGTTGTCCAAGTTGCCGATGGCTTATTAAGGAACTCCTGATGTAGGAGCCCCTCGTGAATCTTCTGGGGGCTGCATCGTTGGTGAATCTCATGGTTACGATCTCCGTTCGTAAATACTCCACCTGTATCCAGTAATCTGCTGGAATTTGAGGAGTGTTGAGGTTCAGGACGTCGTGAGGGGATTGATTACCCTTCTCACAATCTACGTTCGTACGGATCAGGTCCCGGCTGTATTCGCTCAGAGCACATCTTGAGGCGGTTTCCACTGTGTAAGATAGTGTACATATACAGAGACTGAGATGCTGATCACTCCTACACCTTCGTGTGAGCCAGTTTTGTTCCTGCTCTAACTACTTGTAGTCGTCGTTCGTATTCCCTCTCGATGCTGAGAGTAGTTGGCCAATCCGGTAAACAGCCGGATGGCGTTAACAGAGTGACCAGATGTTAGACATCCGGACGGTCTGTCCTTTCCGTATTGGTTTCTCCGTTCTGCGTCGTAGGACTGCGGTTCACCACCGCCACGGAGGGATCGGTTACGGAGTGTTCGCGACCAACCTGCTAGTCCTTTTCAGCCTTGGCCCAGAGCTTCGTCAACGCAGAGCGTAGTCTAGGACCCCCTCGGGGTCATGCGTATACATGGGACTGATGGTTCATAGCCAGTGCCTAGGATCGGTTCAGGGCCGATCTTGCGCTTAATGGGTTTGAGTGCGTTTAGTACCTTAGCGGTACTGTTGTTTCCATTATCTGAGCTTCATCTATGATGGTGGATTTGAACCCACTTTACTACCGTTGAGAGGTTCTACTCTCTTTAACCATGCACGGGACGGCGGCAATCGTCTCTACATCCATCGTCGGTTGGGAGCCCCAGAGCTACGTCATGACTGCTCTTATTCAACCTAGGTAAGACGGACCTTTCATCACGAATTCACCTGTGCAGATAACATCGAAGCTAACTTCCTTCAGGACGGGCTATACCCGACAAAGGGGTGGTCGCTTCTATAGGTGCCACTATCCTATTCACATGGGGGCTTTGCGAGCCGTACCACTACTTCAAGATAGTGGACTTTTGTCCTCACTGTTTCAACGCCTAAGGGCATTCTAAATGCCGGTGCACCATTCACAGTGGACTCGTCTCACTGACGTTCCTACCTCTACTAAATGCACCACTGCCATTACTGGCCTTCTATTCCACCGATGTGGTAAGAAGTGTCTACGAGGACTACTTAGTGCTGTCTACCAGAGCATACGTCTTGGTTGGTGTTGGCCTCCGCCTTTGCTCACCTCACCGTTTTAACGTACGTGTTGCACGTACCCATTCCATCTACTCCTAGAAGATGGGTGGTGTCCCTAGAGGACTATTGCTGATGTTTAACCTGCATCACAGGAGGGGAAGCGATATACACCTTGGTTTGTGACAAGACCCACGTCACTGATGGGGGCCGGGCCTAACCTATGCCTGCTGCAGCATGTACCTGATATTATCACACCTACATACTGGGGTATCCCTCAAGTATTTGGACTACGAGGGACAGTTCTTCTGTCACACGGGTCGTAAATCCGCGCCTCCATCCGTTCGGTCAAACTACCGGCTCACGTTGTCTCGGTAGTAGCGTCCTAAGACGTCCTACTAGGATTGGTGTGCTGTGCACGCACCAGAACAGTACAACTATACCCGGTCCATGCCGAGCGGAGCCCATAAGTCTTCCTGTGTTGTCAGGTCTTTCTACGCTTTCTACACCACTGACAGAAAATGGAACCGAGGAGGATATTATCACTTCAGTTTATCCCCCGATATAACGCTTTGCGTATTACAGGGAGTCCTCGGCAGATTTGGGTTTCTGGCTGGCAAGCATAGGAAAGGAGGTAAAAATGCCGTCCAGCAAGCTTAACCCAAATTAACAAATTAAAATACTTCCATATAGCAGCCCTTCGTCCTGAGATACTGCCTATAAGCGGGCAGTTGTGTATCATTTCTGACACACCCAGACTATGTAAGGGGTTTTTAAATAGCTTTGATCTTTACGCTTTAACCTTTGAAGTTAATGAACTTTAAAGTCTGAGCGTTGATCTTTGAAGGAGCATGGTAAGCCTGCGGTTTGCTACCATAAGCATGATTTCGAATCATTGCCCTAAGCGGGCCACTTGCTTATTGTTTTCTCACTTCGCTATCGAAAGTATAAAATTGGAGCCGCGTTTTCGGGGACGCAGCGGCTGACCCGCGTTCTCTTGTCTACCACATCTTGATCCACACCACATACGCGGAGCTGTCTCAATGGCTCACCCCAGAGATACTAAGCAGCCAACTGAATAGTGGCGTTTTTCAGGGACAGTTGCCCATCCAGTTGGCCTAGGATATTCTTGATCTTTTCCTTGTCGGAGTTTAGCTTGGCCTCGTCAAGATTGACAACAAGGTCAACTTGTTTGTCCTCTGAGGTTTTAGTACCACCCCAAGACACCTTCTGACCAAGGATTTGTGAACGAGCATTGTTTAGCCTAGTCGCCAACGCATTCAGGAAACGCTCCTGACCAGGGGCAATCTCCCGACGCCAGATTAACCAATTCTCGATAGAAAGCTCAGTGCCTTCCAAAGTAATGGTGTTGCTGGAGTTGGCTTCAGCAATCTTGCTGCGGAGCAGAACGATACGCTTTTCCAGATCGGAGACGGCCTGCTGAGCTTCGGAGACAGCCTTCGCAGAGCCGCCGTCCTTATCAAGAGGGTCCTTGAGACTATCAATGCGAAACTGGTAGGTCTCAATGAATTCCCTCTTGCTCTGGATACGCTTCACTAAAGTCTTAATTTCAGCTAATGCTTCTGTAATAGTCATCTTTAAATACCTTAATTAAACAATGGTTCAGGAGCTTCAGTTAATGATTTATTAGCTTCTTTTTCTTCATCAGTCTTGAAGTCCCTCGACCGATCGAAAGGTACGAGAGCGTCGATCCTGATCGAATCGAAGCGTGCAGCTTTAGCCTTCCCTCCGTTAGGAGTTCCGTGTTGGTAGACTTCCAATCGGACTGTGGCATCACTGCCGTTTCCAACCCCTGACCCATCAATGGGTTTTCCTTCTTTGTCAACTACCTTTGGAGCAGGGAAGGCAACGACTTTACCACGCATAAGCTTGGTAGGTTCACGACTGAACTGGATGTAATATCCATCGTCGTCCTTCTTCATTTGGTTCTTAATACCTTGAGCCTGTAAGTCTCTAATGACCTCAAGGCTACGGGTATCGGGATGTAGGGTTACGCTCCATTTGTCGAAGCGGTTGAAATTAACCGCGTGGAGCCAAGACACCTTGCCTTGAACGTCAATAAATTCTGAAGCCAATTACTTAATTTCCTCTATACTTTCAATGGAGCATTGACCCGGTGCTAAACCGTACTCAACCTCAAAGTTTTCTTTGGCCAAATCTTCAGCCTCTTCCTTATCGGAAGCATCAATAAAAATGGTTTCGTTAAATGCACAATTAACTGCGTAACTCGTCATCATAATCCTCACAATATCTCAATAAACGCTTACTTCCTAACCATACACCATCTTTGGTGTACATGTCAAATAAAATTATTTCATCCTCCTCCCATACGGGTTCACAATCAATGTGTGTGAGCCCAATTCGTTGCGATGGTGTAGTCCTTGACGTCATCATTGTAATAGCTCCCCGCTAACGGACAATTGAGCTTCAAGTCATCCCCAACTTCACGAAGGCTGTCTGACATTGTTGCAGCGACTTTAAGCGCTATCTCCATGTTGTTGGGGACTTCAACCTGCCATTCATCGTGAACTAAGTTGACCAACTTTGCATCGTAATTCTTTAACTTATCATACCACTTAAGAGTAGCTAATTTCATACAGACGGCTTCGCCATTCTGTAGGTAGCCTGACATCGCTAGATGTTTACGATTGCTTACTGTGTCTCCGGGTATGGATACCTTACGGCCGTCCAACCCTGTAAACCATCCCCGCTTTGCATCCTTCGGAAAAACCTGTTCCTTAAGGTACGTCCAACCGGAGTATCTATCCAGCAAATTACCAAGAGCTTTCTCTGCGTCGGATATTGAACACCCAAGAATTTCAGCCAGCTTCGGCATTCCCGCACCAAGGAGAAGTGCGTAAATGAATCGCTTAGCAGCTGCTCGGGATTTACATGCACTGCCAATAATTGACTGGTTAAGTGAATGCGGATCGGTCTTGTCTTCTTTGCGGCCATTGACAAGGGCATCTGTAAACTCCTGATCGTTAATCAGATGAGCGAAGATACGTAACTGAATTCCTTCTGCGTCAACCCCAACGAGCAGACGATTGCGAGGTGCACACCAAAGAGAGCGGAGTTCTTTGCCGAGCAGCTTCTTCTTACCCGCAGTGTCATACTCGTTGGGGATGTTGGCAGTATTGGGATTTTGATGCGCCATCCTGTGTGTCCACGCACCAATACCATAAAACTTACCGTGTATACGGCCATCGGTAGGGGACACGAGGGCTAGCCATTCCACAAGGGTACGGCGTCTAGCCTCAAGCAGGATGCGCTTCGCCAGCGAACGGGCGGGAGGAGGGGCTTTGGGGGGTAAAGTCTCTAAGTTAACTTCGTTGACTTTCCAGCCAGTCTTACTTAATTCTTGGAGCTTAGTATAGACTTCTTTTTTCTCGGTGTCAAGTGCTATTCTATTCCCTTTAGCATACTTTAGCCGATCCCACCTTCTTTGGGTATCTATGTGGGTCTGTGTCCGGTCCGTCGGTTTCCACCCTGCGTCATTCAGTACAGAAACGATCTGCTTATGACTACTAGGATTAAAGTCAGTCCAACTGCACCGACAGAAAGGCCCACCATTATACTCCGAAAGATCGTTGTCTTGAAGCCATCGAAAATCTGTTCGGCTAAGGGTTCCATACTTAGTCTCCTTAGGATGAATTTCCCTAATCAACTTCAATTTAGGAGGAAATGCTTCAAGAATATCTTTATCAAGTATAGCTAATTCTTTCTCTACCCTACTGAGTAGGCCATCAGCTTTGCTACGATTAAAAGCAAAACCGTTTCTAGAAAGATCATTAACCACCAATTGGAACCTCTGTTCCAATAGTATTGAAGCACTGTGACTAACATCAGATATATAACGGTTAAACTTACGGTATATCCGTTCACATATGTCCACATCTCTGACACAATAATCTTCCATCTGTTGGGAGTATTTAGAAAAGTCGGTGAATTTACCTTTCTCTAACCCAAACTCTCGACCGTAGTCCTCGATGGAGTGTCCATTCCGAGAATAATCGACTAGTTTGGATATTATGAGGGTATCGAGCGAGTGAGGTACAATATCACGAGGTTCAAGAAGACCCAGTAATACAAGCACAGGCCAGTCGTAACCAAGCCAATTATGGCCCACGAATAAGTCAACCTTACTACAGAATTCTCTGAAGTCACGAGCCTCTTGTGGGTCCTCTGTAAGATGCCTGAAGACATGGTAACTCCCTGTGTCTATGTCCTTACACACGATCACCCAACACCTGTCAGGGTTGTTGAGAGCATTACATTCGATGTCTATTACTATTCTCAAAATTACCAAACACCCGCCCGAAGGCGGGCTTAATTATCAGTGGATTACACAGAACTTCTGAAAGAAGTCAACGCAGTTGATGTGCTGGCTTGCCAGATAAACCACTGCTGCCAACACAGTGCAGCAGACGCCAATGACGGTAATATTCGCCACAGCTTTAGCTGCTCTGTCCAGCAGAGTGCCTCTATCGTTATAGTTGTTCACGCGGCTTCCTTTCGTTTGACGACACTACTCATAAAGTGCCTAAGTAAATCTTGTTCACCTTTGAGACTGACGCTATATTCTTTAGCGTTCTGCTCCATGAACCTAATATTATCTTTCAACTGACGCATAGTATACCACGTCGCATGGTCAATCGGACCGATCACCGTCTGGGTCATATGATACTTCCTTGGGCGGTTGTTCCGCCTCTGTTTCTATCCCTAGGACAACTCCTAGTTCCATTCTGTTACTAAACCTCTGTGGGTCTACGTAACAATCTAATAACTTTCCATCAGGGAGCTTCCATGTTAGGAGCATCACCTTCGGGAGGTCTTTAAATAGCACATGATAGAGATTGTAGTCAAGCTGTTGTTTCATGGTACGTTCACGTGCTACGAATGTCGTACCTACAGCTAATTCGGCTAACCAGTTATTTACTGGTGGAGGTTCTGGTGGACCCTTACCTCCGGTAAGAACCCGGAGTTTAGGATACTGAGTTTCTCTCAGTTCTTCCCGAACTGGTTCTTCCATGATTGTCATACTACCTCCTAGAGGTCTAACTCTTCCTGATCCTCAGGGAGTTCCCTAATGAGGATACGAACTTCTTTCGTATATTTACGGATTATGTCGTAGATCGTCGTTGGGGGGACTGTTTTCAATTTCTGGATTATTTGTCCCGCTGATTGTCCCATTAACGCCATCAACACAATCTCCTTCGTGAACGGAGATCGGTTTTTCATGGGTTGATCCCATCTTATTTTTAATTAGTTGTAGTGCTTCGTAGTAGTCGTAGGTGCTTCCTTTGCCACTGATAACCATCCCCAACTCCTATGGCCTATTCTCTTCAATCTTCTCTTCGATCTCGGTAGCGTTATACCCTAACTTCCCCAGTTGTTGGCGAAGTTCAACTTCTGTGATAAGCATGTCATGAAATGCTTTACAGATTTCTTCCATCATTTCACGACGCTCAGTACTGCTTATTCCGTCAAGCCATGACATCTGTGTCCTCTTTCAGAGTACAGGCTATATCGTTGAATAGAAGCTGGCCTGCCGGACCTGTACGACGTGCAGGACGGTTCTTACTTATGGATACAACTGTCATTAATCGAACTCTGTCATCAGGGTTGGTGACATCACGAGTTAGATCAATCCGGATGTGGCAATTCTTGCTGATCATTCGTGAGCCACGTGTCTGACCGAAGTCGTTGACATGACTCACCATTATCAACCCAAAGTCTAACTCCTGTGTCATTATTTCGAGGCGGGCGGAGAGGTATTCGAGGGCTTCTCTCTCTCTATCTCCGCCAAGACCAGCCACGGCCAGAGAAATAAGGTCAAACAAAATCCACCGGCAGCCACGTGCAGTAACGAGAAATCGAATAGTATCGAGAAGAGTTTCTGGATCATCAGAACCAAAATGACTATAGATGTGCAGCCGATCATCGGTGCGCACCACCGACTTGAGAGCACTGAATACCTCGCCAGTCGAATAGCCGCTGTCCGGCAGGTGTACTGGAGCTTGTAGCTCAATCCCCGCAATTGATTGTAAGTGCCGCTGCTTTGACTCTTCAAGATAGATCGCACCGATGGCATCGTCTGTCTCCTTCAATAAATGATGTTCGAGAGTGTGCATCACCTCAGTCTTACCGACACCTTCCTGTGCGGTAATGAGGACGACTTCCTTCGTACGTAACCCGTAGGTCATGTACGTCAGTGTGGGGAATGGCCATGACACACCGTACTTAGGTGGTGTCAATAGTTCCTTCTCGAAATCATCAAACGACGATGAGATGTTATCCGGGAGGAACTTCTTGCTATTCCACCACAGATTTCTTAGTTCGGATTGTTCTCCGGCTTGGAGATAGTCGTTCGCATCCTTTCTTGTTCCTCCGGGGTATCGGACGACGTAGAGTTTGTTGTAGTCAAACAACTTAGCCACGGCCGCAGTCGCTTCTCTGCCCGGCCCGTCTCCGTCGAAAGCCAAGTATATGCGCTCGAAGGAGTTAATGTAATTCCGATCCTTGGTGCAATCAAGAAGAGCAGAGCCACTTGATTTAACAGAAATAACAGGACTACCAAGAACCTGATAAAGTGATAGAGCATCTTCGTACCCCTCTGTGATGGTTAGGTATTTGTGACTGCCGGGCGCAAACACATTAGTACCAAAACAACCGACTTTAGATACATCGCCTACGTACTTAAAGTCCTTCGGTAATGTTCTTACCTTAGCACTCTGTCCGTCCGGGTGTGGGTATGAGATTGCAACGGGCTTCCCATCCGCATCCACCTTGGTGATGGCGTTGTATTTTCTAAATGTTTCTTTGTTAATGCCTCTGTAGGGTAAATACTCAAAGGTAAATTTATCTTCTAAAATTAGATTATCCTTAGGCTTAAAAAAGGAACAAGAAAAACAATACCCGTGCCCATCCTCATAGATGCAATAAGCATCAGAAGATGGGCAACTGGGGCAGGGAATATGCTGTTCGACTATCTTACTCAAACTTGTAGAATCTTCTCACTTCGGGGATTGGGTAGTCGTGCTCGTACATCGGAGCAGCCTTGGTAGCGAATACACCACCAAGTTGGGTATCCCAATACTCAGGGATACCGACGTACATCCACGCCCGAACCACACCATTCGCTGTCACCAGCTTAGGATTGGGTTGCTGCTTGGTGTAGACGACATCGACTGCAGGAAGGAAAATGGATACACGCTTACGGACGAATTGTATACCATTCTGCCGTAGCTTGTCAAGCTTAATAAACTGATACGGTCGAATTGACCACAATTCTCCCTTCACCTGAGCAGGCTCAGGAGGGAACCGGACGAAGCCGGTGAGTTCTGCATCCTTCTCCATCAAGACAGGGTGACTTACCTTGCCGAGGTCCTTCAGATAGAACTTGTAATCATCGAGAGTATACGCGTACGGATGCATTGGGTCAACCCCTGATGCCGACGCTTCCGTCAGAATATGATTATGACGGTGGTCTGTCATCAGATCATCAGCTACGAAGATAAGCTGACGATGATGTTGTTCGAGATACCAGATGTCTGGTGTCAACTCACATTGCCTGTGCCATGCCTCCGCCGACCTATCAGGGTCTTGGCGGAATAATCTTTTAACTGATTCGAACATGTTCCCTCCGAGGTTAATAGGACCACCACCGGGACTAGAAGCCCTCCAATCCCGATGGTGGGATGGCATTTCTGCCGCTCCACAGTAGACGCCTACTGTGCCTAGCCAGCAGCCGACAGCTTCTCGAACATCGGCTTCTTCTTCGCCGGTGTGCTCAGTTCAGTGTTACCCTCCTTAAGCATATACTTGGCCAGCATCGTCGCGAATGTCTGGCACATAACTGCCAGTCCATCCGGACGTGTCTTGCCGAGTTGGAGCCGCATCTCGTAACTCCACTTGATGAAGTCCGTGATGTCCACTTTGTCGCCAAGCTGCTTCGCGAAGTCGGCAAACTTTGCCTCCTGCTGCTGCACCTTGTCCGGCTTGAGGATCATGTCGGCGTTCTCGGAGATAGTCTTCTGGACCCCGGCATCCTTCATGAGCGCTTGGATGTGTTTCCGGGTGTCGGGTGACATCAACGGTAATACTTCCGTAGTGACGGCCTTCTCCCCGGCGGCAGGGGCATTGGTCATCTGGTTCTCCGGAAGGTTCTCCGTCTCGGTGTCCTTGTCGCGTTCGGGGTTCTTCGCCAGCTGAAGCACGCCGATGGCCTCGGTGCCGAGAGCCTTCACTTGACTGAAGGACATCACCTTGCCTTGCGGATCGACGTAGACGTCAATGGATACAGCGTTCTCCCAACCCTTCGGCTTGTAACCGATCTTGTGCTTGTACCAATTACCCTTATCCTTCCTACTGAGATGAGCAGGGGGCTTGTCTTTCTTGGTCGTGTAGTTCTTGATAACTGCTGTCTCAGCCTTCGGTGCCGAAGCCGCTGCCTCAGCAGCTGCTGGAGACGGCGGCGTTGCCTTCTCCCTCACCGTAGACTTTCCGATCTTCTCGAACATCGTTGCCTTCTTCGGCGGCTCCTTCGGCGGTTCCTTCTTACCCTCCGTTTCGTAACCATGAGTATTGCTGGTCCAGCCCCACGGGAACTCAGCCTGAGTATCACCTTGGACGAACGACACCGATTCGCCGTTCGCGGCGACGATAGTGATGTTGCCGCGTGAGACAGAGTTGAGAAGCATCTCCTTCCGGAAGAAGGGCTTCTTCACCGTCTCCATCAACTTCGTGAGATCACCATCCACCATGTCATAGAGACCCTGAAATTTATCCTTCAGGACCTCATGCACCATGTGGTACTCCGGCGGCAGAGCGGAATCCGTCTTGGCGTGGCCGGGGAAGTTGCCTTCGATGAAGGCGATGATCTTTGGAACGCCGTCCATCTCGACGAGGATATACGGCGACGTGCTTTCTTCGGAGAGGGCATCCTCCGAACTGGCGAAATAGAAGGTGATGTCGTTCTTCTCGAACGTTTGCATCGTCTCCTGAATGAACTCCACGGTCAGGTCAGTACCGTGGTTGATCAGAAGAGACTTCTCGCCGTTGTCGTCCGAGACGATGGCTGCTCCCCACCCATTGGGGTTAGCCTCCAGTACCTTCTCTAAGAAGGCATTTGGAATGAATGTCCCAGCATTGCGTCTTACGATAGTTCCCGTTTGCATCTTCTTCTCCGTTTATCGGAACCCCTCCGACTGGGTTGAGCTAAGCTTTCGCTGGCTTGTCGAACATATGCTTCGGCTTTGGTTTATCCGGCAGAGGAACAGGTTGGTTCTGTTGTCTTGCCAAACGGCTTTGGATGTTCTCCTTCAGCAGAACAGGTGATGGAAATAGTTCCTTCACCGGCCAATACTTTCGTGCATCACGATAGAGTTCATTGGCTTCAGCACGGGTATATTCCCCATGAAAAACCCTCTCCTCCACGTAATCCACTAACTTGTCGATCGCATCTCTACGAACGTATTCTCTTCTTGCCCGCCGACGTGACATTCTACCCCTCCCGAAAGGGATGACGTTATTCCAATACCACGTACGGCTACGCTCCCAACGATAAACGCCGTACACGACTAGTCCTGCCAAGAGACTACCGAAGAAGAAGGTGACATTCCACCACTCCGGGTCTCTGTTGTAGATCGGTTCGAACTGTCTTACGAAGTCAATAGCTCTCTCCATTGTTCACTCCAACGTCCGAAATGGACTAATAAAACTACCGTTTTAGAAAAATAGATACAAAAAAATACCGTAGGATGATGCGCTACGGCTACTACTCAACATTACAGGGAAAGAGTGCCCCCGGCAGGGAGCGTCGGGGCTAGTCACTATGCCGGGGGCTGGTAACGGCTAGCTCTTGGGAGGAGCCACCGGGTTGCCGCTACCAATTCGTTCAAACTTCGGAGCCTTCTTTGGTGAGGAGAGTACCTCGACCCACCTGACTCTCTGATCTTTGAGAGCATCAAGTGCTCTCTTCTTTGTTGGATATATCGTGCTTCGTCGGATGAAGTGCTTACGATAATCCACATCCACGAAGAAGAACTGGGTCATATTGAAATACAAGTCCAGTGTTCCTGTGGTGTTATCCACCAAGCGGATACGCATCTCGCGTGGGATACCCTTGATGAATTCTGCATACTGGCCTGCGATATCTGGAAGTTTCAACCGCAAGCCGGATTCACTGCGACGCTCAGTCGAATACTTCTCTGAACCCATCCAATGGGAACCAAAGATCACATCGGGCAGGGACTGATCGTAACTGTGGACACGTTCGAAGTATTCCCGCAGCCGTTCCTTGTCAGGACCACGGCCAGTAGATATGACTTGCTTGCTAAGACTGACGGGGCCAACGTAAACCTCAACGTCTTTTACTCTGACTTTATCCTCGCCCTCTTGCTCTAAGACTTGGACAGTACGCGATATGACACGCGTAGTACTCCCACTGAAGCGGGCGTATCTTCCTCGCCGCTTGTTCTTGAGTATCTTCTGTTGGATATTCCGGTTAGCCATACTTTCCTCCCGATTACGATCAAGTCCCAACTCGATCATAGTAGTATTATACCTCAGGAAATCTTTGAACGCAAATGGCTACCTTAACTCGGAGGCTCCGGTGAGGGATACCTCTTCATTAATACTGTGATTGGCAGCTGAAACTCTTCCTCCGAAATCTTGACGGTGTAGAAATTACCCGGAGAAGGCCGTGAGTCACTGCTCCACCGAGAAGCAGCAACCTTCCCGAGGGTCTTATAATAACCGAACCAATATGTCGTTTTAGACATTGACAACCTCCGATATTCGTGATAAAAGCGTTGATCCGCCGCAGGTTAGATATACTAGGACTTATCCACTGCTCTTAGCAGAGCCTTAGTTTCATTAATACGTAACTCATACTCACTATGGCGGGCCTTATCCTTCTGCGTAATAGCATAGGATAATACACTGGACATGTCCGTAAGTTGATTGCGAAGTATTTGAATCAGCATGATGTCTGTCATGGCTTACTCCGTCACCGGAGATTGGTCTACGCTGTAGAACGTACAGGTAGGGTACAGCGTACGGATAGCGTTGATGAGATCAACGGGGTCAGTGCTCTTAGGAATACTCAGTGTAATACCGAGCATCTCCCCCGTCTCTTCGTCACGTTCATCATCGACACAGATAAATATTTCCAGCATAATAGTGCTCCTTTGCGACCTGTCAGACTTATGAATGAAGGTTTAAGGATAACCTACAACCACGCCGTACTATCGGTAGTTAGGATCAGGGTTGACGGAACTGACCTTGAAACCGGCGTCTCGGTAATCGATCTCGACGCCAACCCACTTCTTCAAGTTCACAGGCACGTTGACACTGGCTTCACGAAGACGTTTCGCCATGTCCTTCAACTCTTGCGCTCGTCCGATCAGTGCCTCAGCACGATCTTCGAGCATGTTGGCAGTATCTCCGAACTGATTGCCGATGATGTCACAGACATCTTCAACACTCTTCGGTAATCTATCCACCTCCGGAATACGCTGGAGGTCTTGGGCCATTGCTTTTACCACATTAGTCATGTTTGCTCCGATTATTCCCACCAATAGACGGTATTGCCTACGGTGATTTCCCGTTTGATGATGTTTACTTTCAAGTCTGTGTCTATCGCATGGATAGGACATAGACTTTTAAGTACGCGGACTAATCTCTTCAGTTCCTTTCTAGTTAAAGGTGGATTGACAGCATCTTGAATACATATCTCCTTCAGTTCAGACATGATAAGGATACTTCCTTGTCCTTCACCATCTTGACCCACGGCTTACCATCGACATCAAGCCGATGTACTACCCGCCAGCCCACCAATAGTAGGCAGCGGTATTCCAGCCCATCTAGTGGGCAATACCACACCATCATGTTCGCACCCATATGATACGTTGAACGACAGTGAAGTAAGGCACTATCAAAGGTACTACAAACCAACGCTGAGGTTTAAGGTCAATCTCGACAGCTTCAGCGTACTGCCTAGCCCTATCCTCAGTAGGAAAGGGACCATAGTATTCGCTGGCTCCGTTAAGGTAGCCTACAACTAGAAGATACATGATATGACCCTCACGTTGTGATCTTGTGCAACATGGCCACATACACATACAGGCCAGCTGTCCTTTCCCACTACGAATTCTCGTGATGGACGATAGATGGCACACAAGTGGAGAGGACATAAATCACACGTGTAATCATCCTCGTGTACGGTGCACCCGTTGAGGTTCATTGGCTGACCCACAGCCTTGAACTTACAAATACATTTAGACATTAGGAACCTCCATGTCACACAGAGGTAAAGCAATGTCCATCGTAACACGGACAGCACTAGGATGCATACGTTTGTATACACTCACCACATCGTCGATATGTTTGTGCTCGGTCACAGACATATCAATCTTGTACATGTTGAGGGGTTTACCTTCTCTGGTCCAACCCATGATGATGATAATCATCTAAACCTCCCAATACGGGAGATCAGAGCGAACCTTCTTCGCAGGACGTGCTGCACGAGCAGCAGCTTCACGGAAGAAGCGTGCTTCGTCCAGCTTCTCCCGTTCTTCGGGTGGCAAGAAACGTCCACCGCACCTATCGGTGCGACGGTGATTAATCATTTGATGCATACGCATAAACGTTACGCCGCATCCGGTGCAATACGCACTACGTGCTGACATATAGTCCTCCTATTCCAGCGATGTGCTGGCGTCAGCCCTGAATGTAAAGGAAGCATACGTCTGCTTGGCCTACGTATCATGCTGAGTTCATGTGTTACTGTGCACTGTGGCAGGGGTTACTAACACATGAAAACAAGATGAATACAGAAGGGCGAGGTATACGCAGTCCCAGACCTACACTCAGGGCTGATGGCAACACAGGTAAGAGCTTGCTATACCTGCAAGCAAGGTTACTACGCTTCCCTCGCAGAGCCTAAGTCATGCGTTCCCCGTAGTAGGGTTAGGTTATACGGGTTCCTTGAACCCTATATGACGATACCATTTGTTTGTGGACCAATGGTAGACGTACATCAATGAAGGCATCACCGACGTGTTGGAGAATGGCTTGGCCCGCTAGGACTAGAGGCCCGTCGCTTCCTTCATTTCTTCTCTCCATTATCTGAATAGTACCACAGTAATCTTTTGGAATCAAACGGCGAACTTATAGCTATAATTAGTTTGAGGTTAACCAGTCTTGACGAGCTAAGATCGACTGTGAATTTAGCTATAGCTATAATCGGATGTATACATGATTGATTATGAATAGTTTCGGCCGGACGTACGAGTGTGGTTTGGACCTGTCAGAAATTGCTGGTATACAGGATGCCACATGCCACGGAAAGCAGGCACAAAAAAAAACCCCTGCCGATTAGGGCAGGGGCAAGGATTAGTTGTAGTTAGGTGCCAGTCTTTTCAACCGGCCCATTAAGCCGTTCGTTATACCACTTCTCATTGGCCGTATAGATGGGCTTAAGCAAGAGGTAAAGAGCGCAATAGGCTTCTTTGGTATCCTCATTGTCCGGGCTGTTGAGACGGGTGCGAAGTGCAGCCATCTTGTCCCGTTCACTGAGGTTCCGCCACGTCGTAACAACGGCATCGTCCAGTTGTTCGGGTGTGTATGCCGTTGCCTCTGGCGTTGCCGTTTCAGTTTTGGCTGTCGAAACCAGTTCCGCCATTGTGCCGCCGTTGGGCATACGCAATGCCTTGGCAACATCGAATGCAAGAACCTGTGTGACGCTGAAATCCCGGCCCTCGCCCGGATTGTCGGCGGGTGCCATCCACAATGGCTTAGGAGCATTGGTAACTAGAATACCTTCGGCCTTCCCCTTACCATACTCTTTCGGCCACATCGCGCAACGCGCTTTGTCATGTCCCTTGATAAAGTCACAAGTGACATGCTCCATGCCTTCAATTTCAATCAATTGCTTGATGAGAGCGAAAGCACGTTTGAACATTCCTCGCATGGCGTTGCGTTGTGCCGTAGCAGTTGACAGCATGGCCGCAAGGTCGCGCTTCGAAATGCTCTTGCCCTTGAAACGAGGGACAGAACCGGCGGCTTTCTGCTCCCGTTTCACATCGTCAATATCCGTTTCGAATTCCTTGCCTTTCGGCATGGTTGAAACGAAATCATTGTGCCAAACGGTGCGAATTGCTTTGCCCGTTTGATCCGTAGTCTCGACAATATCAGCCAGTTCATTCGAACCGGGAACGGTACGCTTGCCGGTTTCCGCTTTCGAACCCGGCCACGGTGCCGACGCCAAGATTTGCTTCGGAAGAACACGTTTTAAGTGTGAAGCAATGTCAACAGCCGTTGTCTTGTTCTTCATTGCTGCTTCAATGCAAATGTCAATTTCCTTGACGAAATCGGCATCCGCAGTGATACGCGAAACGATGGCCGAAATGCCGGGGTCCGTAATGGCGATACCAGCCATTGCTTCCTCGCAACGGGTAAGGAATTCGATCTTATCCTCCCCGTCCATTTCGTCCCATTTGGCCACATCCTTCTCAATGACAGCCGAAAGGCTTTCATCGGTCAGGCGCAGATCATGGCCAGCTGCTTCAAGGAACGTTTCGCGAATAGCAGTCAATTGTTTAGCTTTCAACATAGTTTCTCTCCGTTTTTGCTTCTCAATCGCCCGTGGCTGCCCCGTTGTTAACCTGTCAGATTGTCAGAGCAAGATACTTGAAAGACCAAAGCCCGATACGTTCCCAGAGAATTACCCTATCGGGCAATATCTCTGCTTTGTATCGAATAGCAGGCATTGGGTAGTTAGGTTGCATCTCTCCGATTAAGTAATCAAAGCGGTGCAGCCTATGGGTTGTCGGCGCTAACTGTTTACGCTCATAAGGCGTTGCCTTTAGAGTGACAGTCTTAGCGCGTTGTTCGATGGTTTCCCTATGAATGAAAGCAATCATAGCGTCACCATCGAAACAAACCATACAACCCACACAGTCAAACCTGTCAGGCTGATGATTAGTTCCCATTTGTTGGGACGTGAACCAAGGTAGTTAACGGGATATTGCATCGTCTATTCCTTTCCCCGATTGCGGGGCAGGCATAGGCGATTGAGATAGCGTTTCACAATGTAACCCCAGCCTAAGCCGGAGTTGGCAAGCGGAATGCCTGCCCAAACAACCCCTCTGCATTTGCCCTTGACACTGGAAACCCGTAGGCCAGTGGTATGTTGCAGTGCAGCGGTGCCAACCGGAACCCCGATCAACAAACCATCTTACCACGCCAAATGTGGCGACACAAAGGCCGATCTATGTGATATCAGTCACATTCACGGTTTCGTGATGATATTGGTTAGATATGCGTCCAGAACATAGGAACTGTGGCAACACTGTGATTGAGGTATGCACAGACTGCATAGCTGTTGCGGTGCAACATTCAATTAGAAGCCCGCCTAGATGCCATGCGCTGCCTACCATCTGGACCTAGCTTTGATTTAGACCCTATCCCTTGGCCTTCCTATTCAATCCTACGGCCTATTGCCGTTGTGCAGTGCAGCACACAGTCTGATGGAACATATATAGAACGATACCTATAGTTCATACTATGTTCTTTAAGGTTGGAACTAACGGAACCTAAGCCGTAAGCCTCATAAGTATTGCTTAAGGTTGCTGGCTTCTTAAGTATTACTTATGGATTGCTTACGTATCAATGTAACTTATACCGTATGGTATCTGCAATACCGTATACCATGAGTATGCTTACGAGAGAAGTAGCTTACACGATATCATCGCACCCGAGACGCGCGTGTACGATGATATCGTGTAAGCTA